>Ga0116161_1003640_pt1 | contig 13581 bp, 7 predicted proteins | sample AD_JPNAS3_MetaG_FD_89877 | JGI IMG/M metagenome (GOLD analysis project Ga0116161, IMG submission 89877) | Active sludge microbial communities of municipal wastewater-treating anaerobic digesters from Japan - AD_JPNAS3_MetaG | ecosystem: Engineered > Bioreactor > Anaerobic > Digestate | place... | reverse complement strand
GCCTCCGGCGAGAACCGGCTGAAGCCGGGACTCCCAGGCACAGGCTCAGGGCGCGATCGCGCATCCATTTGCCGTCGAGGGCCAGGGCGCGGGGAAGGGTGCCGAGGTTGGCCTGGAGCCAACCATTGAGGCAGTCGGCCGGTTGGTGAGGATCGATTCGGATGAGCAGGTTGCGCAGGGCGGAGTAGCTGGGGACTTTGCGGAAAGTGGTGCCTTTCTTGCGCGGAAAGCCAAGCCAAGCGCGTTGGGCCTGAATGAGGAACTGGGCGTAGCGCTGAACGGCGGCGAGGTTGTCACGGCCGGCAAACAGGGCCATGGCGATGAACACCAGCCGCGACCAACACGGATAGGTGCGGTTGGCACGGCGCGGGTCGAGGAAGTTCTTCCTCAGGAACTGGCCCAAGGATTGAAGCTGGCCATTCTTCAATAGCCGTGGCGGGTAAAATCGCGGATTGCATAACCGCCCGGATCGGGTACACGTTGGCGTCCGAGCGCGTCCGTAGCTCAATTGGATAGAGCTTCTGACTTCGGATCAGAAGGTTGCAGGTTCGAGTCCTGCCGGACGCGCCACTAAGCCACAAGGACTTACAGAGAATCCAACCGACAAGCCCAAACGCTTCTTGGCCACTTCTTGGCCACTTTCTGCGGCGGGGGTCGGGTTTCTTGGCCACTTCGCCGCGGGCGGTCGGGAATCAGGCGCGGACCGCCTCGGGCTTCGGGGCGGTCGCCTGCGGGGCGCGGCAAGGCCTCGAAGCGTCAAGACCTCGGGGTCAGTCGGGCGCGGGCTGGGTCCGGCCAAGGCGGCCTTGGGGGTGTCACCGTCAACCTCAGGCTTGTCGGTGGGCGGTCGGGCCGGTCGGGTGCGGCCTGGGCCTCGCCGTCAACCTCGGCGTGAATCCACGTTGACGTTGCGCGCCAGGATGGCCGTAGGCGCGTTTTGATCGTCAGCGAGGATCATGGGGGGGCAGCGGACCAAGAGTCTGGCGCGCCGGAAGGTCAAGAGGCACGGCGAACTCCCGGCCTGCTGCTGAATCCCCTCGATGGCAGTATCGCGTCCGTACGAGCCGGTGTAGATGCTGTGGTACGTATCGTTCTCGTATCCAAAGAACGTCCTGTTTAGCTGGTTGGTGATGCGCCTGTAGGGGTAGGAAATCGACTCACCATTTGTGATCTTCAGGTTGTCGCAAAACTGTTGGAATACTTCTCCAATTCCCATACGTCTCACTCTCCCTTACGGTGACGAAAAGCCCGCCAAATCTGCTCCTCACAACGCTGGGGGCTTCGCAGGATCGTCTGGCCCCAGAACGTCAACACCAGCCAGCCCTGGCTCTGAAGGTGGTTTCGCTTCTGGGCATCAGCCGCCAGCTTCTCGGGCGTCTCGTGGAAGGCAAAGCCATCGCAGTAGATCGCGATCTTCTCCGCCTCGTATGCGAGGTCTGCGACGGTGACGAGCACATCGCCTGACCGGAACTCTCGCTGCTTGACGGGCACAGGCAGTCTTCCGCCATTCGCGATTGCCTCAAACAGCTTGCGCTCGATGACCGTATCTCTCGTGGGCGTTTCCTCGGGGGCAGGGACGTTCCCTTCGATCCACTTGTTCGACAACTTCAGACCCTGATTGGCGGCTGCCTCGAACGGCTCTCCAAGGCGCTCATGCGTCGAGAACTGAAACAGGGCATCGCGTACCAGGTTCTTGTTGAGCAGATGGTGGAACGGCTGATTCCGGTAGCTCTTGAGGCAGCCGTAACACGCTCCTGAGCACTCATGGGCGAACAACCTGTCCACGGACACCTTCGCCCACTCGGGCAGCCGAGCCGCAAGTGTCGTGAGGTATCCTGCCCCGCCAGGCACGGTTTCGTAGAAAGTAATGGTCGCACCTGCACCCGGCTCGGGATGGCTGAAGAAGGCGATTTCATCTGCTTCCAATTCCAGCAACTCGGCAGCGCCAGCGACGAGAGCAGTCCCGAGCGTGCGGCAAAAAGCTTGCGTCTCATCATCGCGAAACAACCTTTTGGCCACGGGCAGCACCAGGGCATCGGCGGAGAACTCGTACCCGAGGACGTAAGCCCTGGGATGACCATTGCACCGCTTGGCGTGGTCTTCGTCCCACCGCTCGGTTTCCCGGTTGGTCATGTGTGCTGGGCGGTGCTTGCCGCAACTCGGGCACAACTCGAACATCTCCCCGTCCCCATCCATGCCCCTTTTCTTGCCCCAGTTGCTGACCAGAAGTCGGCTGTGCTTGCGGTATTCCAGGTGAGAGAACGGATACGGATGGATGATGGCCTTGTTGCCGCCGTCACGAACGAGGTTCTCTTTGCGCTCGAAATAAACCCTCTGGCGGGCCTCCTCGGCAGACGTGATCTGCGTGTTCTGCTCCGCCTCAAACGACTCGATGAACGCCACGTCCCTTTTCATGGGATTCGGTTCATCGCAATGTGGACACGAGTTGACGACCTCCTCGCTTGCGAAACCACACTTGCCGCAGAAGCAGAACGGGCGGACGCGACCGGATGCCTCAAGATTGCCCGCCTCCGTTCCAGCGGCAGCAGCCCGGTTGCGCCCCTCGAAATAGGCACGGATGCTCTTGAGCTTGTGGCCATTCGCATAAACCAGGTTGCCGGGCGCGAACTCGAACAGTGCGACCCAGGCAGGTCGTCGGAGCGTGGGTGTGTCGTTTACCCCTGGTTCGAGCGAGAAAGTATCGGTCGGGAACTGGTACGACGGAAGGAGGCCGTCATTCGACAAGTAGTTGAGCGTATAGGCGGTCTGGTTGTCGGTAGTCAGTTCCCGATAGGCCCGCTCCCGAGACGCAGCCTTCTGTTTTGCCTGCCGATCAGCGGTGATGCGCCGATAGAATTCAAACTCCTCGAAAATCCGCTTAATCCGGTCGAACCAGTTTGATAGCGTGCGCTGAACGTCCTCGGGCATCTTGTGAACAACCCCACTGAAAAACTCTTGGTCCACTTCGTCGTGCTTGCCGAAAGTGGTGAGTGAGGCCGCGACCAAAGCGTTCGCGTTGGTCTTCACTTCTTCGAGAAGCCCCGTGATCCTCTCCGTGGTCAAGGCTGACGGACGATCCAGATCGTCAACAAACTCAGCCATCATCCTCGGGAACTCATGGGACAGTTCTTCCAGGACAAACGACCGGACATGCCGCTCCAGGATGCGCCCGTTGTCCAGCTTGACCGCTGGCGGTCGGAACTCGCCCCGCACCAGCCAGGCGGGATCATCGAAACAGTGACGGTCGTGTTGGCCGGCGCCGCAGAACGTGGAGATGAATCCGATGCGAAGCGTGCGTCCTGCTCGACCGGCCCGCTGCAAGTAGTTGGCGGGCGCTGGTGGGCAGTTTCGGAGCAGCACGGTCGGGAGATCGCCAATGTTCACGCCGAGTTCGAGTGTTGGACTGCAAACGAGCGTCTCGATCTTGCCCTCTTTGAACGCATTCTCGCGTTTGGCCCGTTCACCCTGGTCAATTTGCGCGGTATGCTCCATGGCGATCAACCGGCGCGGCACGTCGGAAGTGTAAAGCCGCTCGTAATAGCCTTCCTTGTTGACCGTGGCTGGCTTCAGATCGTCCACACCGCCAGAACAACGGCTCGTGGCGTAGCACGCCAAGCTCCGGTAGGGACGCCAGATTTGGCACTTTGCACACTTGAAGCCGGTCGTGGCCGACACGAGCCGGATGACGCGCGAGGCGATCTGGAGCGGTACCCGCCCGCCAATGGCGCGCCGGACAGTCGCGGGAAGGATGGCAGCAGGTTCAAGAATTTCGTATTCGCGGAGCAAATCCACCAGCGCCCGCACCCATCCCTCAGCCTGAGCGTCCGGCACTCGAGCCTTCTTCACCACAAGCCGCATGATGCCGCCAAGTCCGCCTCGGTCAGAGTCCTTCACCAGCGGTTTGAACTTGCAGCCGCTCACCGACGCGCTGCGAACGGCCTCAGGGCGATCCAACATGAAATACTGGGCTGTCCGCTCATGCTCGCTGATTGCCACTGAGTACGGCTCGGCGACCAGGACTGACCACGGTTCTTTCGTCAGATCGAGGTATCGTTGATAGAAATCGAATGCCACGGCCCGGTGGCGGCGCATGAGGTCAAGAACGGCGCGAACCAAAACCGCGCCATCGCTGATCTTCAAACCGACGCGTTCGCACGATTCCTTGAAACGGCTGTCGCTCGCGAGCTGGTCGAGGAACTCATACTGAACCTCCACCAGGGCCAGGTTCTCCAGGGAAATGCGTTGGTGGGTTGCACGACAGAACTCTCCAGCCGCCTCGAACTCCAGCGCCTTCCGCCAGAACCTCTGCTCGTCGGAGCTGAGTTTGCGCCGCGCCAGCCCCATTTCCTGGAATTTCTCCAGCAGCTTGTGGGCGATGATGTTCAGGGCGAGACCGGTAGTGCCAGTATCCCGCACAACCTGTTCGATGGCGTGGCGCACGGCAAACTGCCGATGCCGGTCGCCCATGTAACCAGCCTGATGCGCGGCCTCCTGCCGGTTGTCCGCGAAGATCAGCAGTTTGCGCTCCTTGGCGGGCAGCTTGTCCAGATGGTGCGTCGCGAGAACGGAGTTGGACGAAGCCGCGCCCGAGCGCAACAGCGTGAGGATGTCGCCCCTGGTGTAGGTCGAATTGCAGACCGGGCAGGTGTTGCCCCGGCCACGCATGACCTGTTGAACCGTCACCGTTGACGCGGCGCTGCCACTCGGCATTTCCTCGTAAACCCTCCCGGTCTGATGACAGACGAATTTCGGCAGAAGCTTCAGCCGTGATTTGGTGTGCGACTGACGCTTGCGCGTCTTCTCACCGTTCTCCTCGTCGTCATCGTCATCGTCGTCGCTCGCCTGTTCAACGTGAACGCAGGGGGTGATAAAACCGGTGTCCTCATCGCTGCTGAACTCGTCGTTGGGATGCGTTTTGGTCGGGTCAGCTTCATCGAACCGCACCTTGACGAAATCCTGACCGCAGGTTCGGCACAGGGCGGCAGGCCGAACGGCACTCTGGCACTTGGGACAGGTCTCCGAGCCATCTCTCACCAGCGTCCGGCAGGCGGGATTCATGCAGAGGCCCACGTCATAGACACCCTGGAAGAAAGTATGCAGCTTCGGACGCAGACTGGGCGGGTCTTTTTCCGTCCCGACTGATCCCACCAGCAGGTAAGCCTCGATAAGCGTACGCAGCTCCTGGTCGGTCAACGCTTTCGCTGACTCGGGCCAAGTCTTGAGCACTTCAATCAATTCCCCCAACGAACGCGGCTGTCGGCACTCGCGCTCCAGCAAGGCGACCAGTTGGTTGCCTTCAAGCGCAGCACGAATTTTCTGCGGCATCGAGCCGGACGAACTGAGCGATTGACCGGTAATCCTGGCGACCAAGTCCGCCAGCTTGGCATCGTCCTCGTGGTCGAAGTTCAGGATTTCCTCTGGTCTGAGCTTGGCCAACGGTGGTTGGTAGGTGCGACTGGGCGGCGGCTTGACGACCAGCGTCTCGCCGATCACGTCTTCCGGCGAGAATGGTTCTCCAAACAGGGACGCCGCGAACTCCCCCAGGGCCTCGTCTCCACCGGCACCCTGCGACACCGTGGCAGAAGTGCCGATGCAGCGCAGGCTGCCCTCGCCCACTCCGGCCCGTGCTTTGAGCCTGCGGATGAGACAGGCGATTTCCGTCGCCAGAGCGCCACGGTAGCTGTGGATTTCGTCCAACACGAGAAAGCGCAGGCTCGGACTGAACAGCGTGCGATCTTCCTTTCGCACCAGCAGGAACTCCAACTGCTTATAGTTCGTGAGCAGAATGTCGGGCTGCTGCTCCCGAATCTCGGTGCGGCGGATGAACTCGTTGCCTTCAACCGGCTCGCCCAAAGTTGCGGCCACGCTCTCGCTCTCCCCGGTGTACATGGCGAAGGTCACCCCCACGCCAGAATCGCGAATCAGATTGCGAAGACGACACAGTTGGTCGTTGGCCAGGGCGTTCATCGGATACAGCAGGAAAGCTTTCGTGCCCTTGACGCCTTCCGCCCGCATTTTCAAAACGGCAGAAATGACCGGCAGCATGAACGCCTCGGTTTTGCCACTGCCCGTGCCGGTCTTCACGATGGCATTGCGTTGCAGCGTCTCGACGCGGCGGAGCGACTGCTCCTGGTGGAGAAAAAGCTCGTTCTCGCCGAAACTCCACTTGAGCCGCTGGAGGTCTTTGTGGCCAACGCCCTGTTCGTAGAGCTGCTTGAGCGTGTGCTCGCGGGCGAAATCGTTGGCCAACGTCACGTACGGGCCTTTGACCAGCACGTCGGCCTGCTTGATGTGCGACTCGAACTGCTCGCGCAGGCGCGGGTCGGCCAGCCGGTACGTGCTCAGGAGGAAGCGCCGATACTCGGCGACCAGATGGTTGACGCTGCCGACGACGGAGAAGCTCATACCATCCCCAACTGAACCTTCGTTTTGAATTCACCCAACCATCTCTTGGTGTGATTCATTGCGTAACCCTCCTTCCGCAAACCCGCAGCCAGAGCCATCTCCTCCAGCGCGACGACTCGATCCAAATAATCCAGCCGGTGCGCCGATAGGATCGCTGCCTTGTCTGGATCGCATAAGAGCCAAGCTGCTTCCAGACTCAATGCGAAGGCGAGCAAGTCCCTTTCTCCCGGATCAAGCCTGGCGCTTTTGGGATCCCTCACGAGCAGCGCGATTCGCATCGCCTCGGTTATCGTATGGACGCAAATCTCTGCTCTGACCTTTTCCCCATCGACCGGCACATATTCTTTTCTCCGCCGATCGCCCGTCGCGCACTCAATTATGCATGGCTCGACAGTCTCCAGGGAATAGAAGGCACGCAGTCCGTTCCAGCATGAGATCCGATGGGCTTCAATGATTACCATCGTGTCGATGAGAACTCGATCTCCCTTCTTCATGCCGGCTACAGATCGAAGGGCGGCTCCATGCCGTAATCGCGGAACAAGTCCTCCAAGTCCTCAATCGTACAATCGAGCAAACCCGCGGCCCTCCGCACTGAAAGTGATCCTTTGTCCAAGCCTTTGTGAAGACACTCGACATAGCGGCGCGAATAGAGTTTAGGCCGGGTAGCCTGGCCTTCCGCAGCCAGGGCATCGAGATTGATGTCCACCAGATCGGCTTTGCTTAGATAGCCGAGATTGACCAACCGCCAGAACAATGCTTTGCTAGAAACACCTAAGAGCTCGGCGACCTCCTTGAGCCAGCCCTCGACATCCGCATTATTCCGGCTCTCCCATGCTGGGTGAATGCTCTGGGCGGGCATCAGCAAAGTGGAAGTGAACGCATCGGCCAGTTGCTCGACCCGTTTCTTCTTTCCTCCTTCCTGATCCAGATGTTCCGGCGGCATGCTGTGCCACGTGAGGACGTGGAATAGCTCGTGGCCAAAATCGTAATTCCGGCGTCCGGCGGTCTCATTGCGGTTAATCAGGATGGCATCGAACTCCGGGAGATGCACCGCGGCTCCCGAAATCTCGGCGGGGGCATCCACCATCAAAACTAACAGTCCCAACCGTTCCTCTGCCGTAGAAATTAGAGTCTTCGCGGGGATTCTGTCCAACTTCCATTCCTCCGCCAAACGGTCCGCTGCCGCAATCGCTTCCTCAAACGAACTCTTGGAAGTCAATGGCAGTTGCGGCACCAAAGCGTTGCGAGTTCCTCCGAAATCCGCCATCAGCTCGCGGTAAACCGCCACGACCGGCAACATTTTCTTCTCGAACTCGTTTAGAGTTCGGGGCGCTTCCTTGGCCCTCCAGGAAACCGACGCCTCGCCAATCATCAGAAACGAATCGGTGAAGTAATCGAGGTTCTTCTTCAGCATCGCCATGAACTTCATCAACTCCTCCGCGGTCACCTTCCTTTTCCCCGCTTCAATATTCGAGAGGGTCTGGCGCACGGGAAACCCCAATTGCTTGGACAATTCCTCTTGGCTCAAACCCAATTCTTCCCGGGCAATTTGAATGCGCCGCCCGACGAGCCGTTGAAATCGTTCTTGCGAAGTGTCGTTCATCTTAATTCTTGAGCTCACCGCGAAACGCACTCGATAACGTGTTCGTAAATTGACCGCGGACCGTGCAGGAAGAGAGTCCTGTGACCGGACACCAAATCCGACTGGTAATAGGCGACTCCGGCCAACAGAATACTGATCATCGGCTTCAAGATCTTGCCTTCGGAATCTTCGGAAAGCCGATAAGGAATCCAGACTCCACCACCGCTGACACCGCCGTAATCGTTCGGAAAGTTGTGGCTTCCGGCTGGAATCTCTGCCTCCACGTAATCGAATTTCCCTCGTTTGACGCACTTCTTGAAATGGGAAACGCCAGTGAAGTGACCGAGTCTCACAACTAATTCTCCAGCCTCAGTCTTTGACCTGGAGGACTGTTCAGCAGGGGCACCCCACACCAACCAAGGACACCGAGCATACGGAATTTGGTCGAAGATCTGAAGGTTCTCACGTTCGAGCGAGTAGAACGATTTGCGACTCTTGAGGTTTCCAACTCTCACCATGTTGTCGAGACGGATGAATGCTAAGTCGGGCCCTTCCTCTTCGTGGTTTCGTGAATACGCCCCCACGATGGTCGGTGTGCATTCCTCGAAACGGTATTCGAAGCGGTGGAGATGCTGGCCAAACACCATGCAGAAGTGCTCTTCATCGTCTCCTCTGCGGAGAGCCTGCCAAACATGGTCGGCGGTCAAGAGTCCGTGAATGCCCTTAATTCTCGCAAGGGTCGCCGAACCCTTGGGGTCGTTTCCGTTAATCAAGCTTACGGAGTAATCGTTCGCGGCTTTCGCCGCCTCCAGAATGTTCCCCTCGTCGAGTGTTCCCCGGCCCACCAAGTCCACTTCGTATCTGGGTGGATTGGCTTCATTCACTCCCTCCGATTTCGAGGCTCCTTTCATAACCAACCTATGAATTTCGTTTTCGGCCATTGCAGTTCACTCTTGCGAGGCTCGCAACCCGTTCGGTTCCAGGCCTGCACGAAATCGCACCCAAGGACGGGCAAGAGTGAACTGCATAGGCCCCTTTCGTTTTTCTGAGCATGCCTTCCGCAAAATCGATTCATCCTGACTCAGACTGGCGTCTTCCCGAGCGAGCTTCACCCTCTGCCCGACGATCCGCTGAAACTGTTCCTGTGAGGTCTTGTTCATTCGGTCGAGAAGAATCTACAGCGCCAAACTAAGATTGCAATAAAAATGAGCAATGTATTTGTTGCAATGTATTGCTCCCTGTCTGGCCAAACGAAAGGAGGTGAGGGAGTTGAGTCGGTGTAAGGTCACGAGCGGGAAAGTGGCGAGTAAAGCCGCCCGAGTGCTGGGCAATCCCCACAGCAGCAAACAGTCAAAGTCCATCGCCGCCAGCGCCTTGGCGCGGCGACAGCGACGGCGATAATCCGCACCTCGCGAGGACGGGAGGCAATACCCCCGTCCTCAGCCTTCCTCGGCTTTCCACTCCGCGAGCCGCTCGCGCAGAAACTGATGGAAGGCCGGGCGCTTTCTCGCAAACACAGGGAAGGTGGTAAGAAGATGCTCCAAATCCACGGCCCGCAGTCCGTAGGCTTGAGCCACGGATTTCTCTGAGTCCCACAAGGCTTCAAACAAATCCGGTCGCTCCGAGAATGGGACGTGGTCAACACCGTTGCAGCTCTGTGTGGACAAAACCTTGATGCGCTGCAAGGCTTCATCTGTCGGGATTGCTACACGGGAGATGTGAGTGAAGTCCACATGAGTCATAACCCTGAAGCGGAGGGCGTAGTCGAAGCAGAATGAGTTCAGGAGTGTGCAGGCCCTATCATAAAGGTTCGCCTCTCTGACCTCCAGAATCGGCAAGCCGTCGTTCGCACACGATTTCTCTGGGAGAACGGCGGCTATGCAAGTTCGCTCGTTAGTGTTTCCGGCGATCCTCCTGAAAACAAGCTTCCGCCCGGCCAGCGGCGGCTCTCCATACTTGCGCGTCGTCTGTTCAAGGCTGACCCATCGCACGATAGGCTTGATGTCTGTGAGAAACTGTTCGACTTGTTTCCCCTCGTAAAGCGGCCAATACCCCTGGTCGGCCATGCGTGCCCGCACTTCATTCCAAGTCGCCGCACCCGGCCAATCCAGCCCACAGATTTCGTGGGCAGACAAAAGACGACCATCCGGTCGCGTCCACAGGTCGCGGTCATTGTGCATGTCAAACTCACGGCTGAAAGTGGCCTGCCAAACGCCCGCTGCCGTGTGACCAAGCAGTGGTCTTGGTTGTTGACCTTCATGAAGTCCATACATCCGCAACAGAATATCCCGATCACGCTCCCCCCGAAATTCCAGGAATGCAAGTGTCCCAGGTGAGAAAAGCTCAAGTTCGCTGCGCCTCACAAGCACGTTCACGTCAGGAGGTGGGGATGCCAATTCGCCTATGTCGTGACGCATGAAGGCAGCACGGAACTCGACTCCAGCCGTTTCGCCGTACGCGACCCTCGCCTTTTCCAGCACAAGGCAGACAAACTTGTAGCGCGAGTCAATCGGGAAAAGCTTGTGCCGGTTCTCAAAGCCGTAAAAAGCGTGGACATGGCTGTGTTCAAGTAGCAGATGGCGAAGTCCGGTGCAGCCTTCGTTGTTGTAAAGCGCACTGGGAACCAGGTAACCCAAACGCCCACCGAACCGCAGGATTTGATGGGAACGCTCAATGAAGAACTTGAACAAGTCCGGGTCGCCTCCCGTACTGCGGCCATCAATCTCCCAGTCCATAAACTTGAAATCTCCCCGCTTGAGGCAGGCGGCGGTTGTCTTGACCCGGTCGCTGTAGTTGGCGAAATCGGTTTCAAGACCGGGATGCAGCGCGTGGAGTTCGCGAATGCGGGCATCCAGTTCTCCGCCCACGAAGGCGCGAATGAGAACGTCCGCTCGCCCGTAGAATTCCTTTCTATCGGGTTTGACCTTCTCCCACGGCGGGTTGCCCAGCACGACATCGAAGCCGCGTTTGTCGCCGAAGAAGACCTCGGGGAACTCCAGTTCCCAGTGGAAGAACCGCTCGCGCTGACGCACGTCCTCGAACCTGACCCACCATTCCTGCTTCATGGCGTAGCCCGTGACATCGTCGGTCGAGAGCAGCGTGGCCCAATCGCTCCAAATCTCCGGCACAAACGCGGCCGCGCTCCGGAGGTCAAACAACAACCGCGCCCGCGCCAGCAGGTCATCTGAACGCTTCAGCCGGTCTGCCTTGTATTCGTACTCCTCGGGCGTGTCCCGACGGAAGTCGGGCGGCAGCGGCTGGTCAATGAGCCGGCGCTCGACCAGCGCCTCGCGAATCAACCGCTGGAACTGCATCTCGAACAACCCGCCCTGGTCCTGATCAGCCTTCCTGTCCAGCGCCGGATGCGGCGGCTGGTGCAGCCGCTCCAGCCAGGTGCCCAGCAGCGAGTTCCCTGGACGAATGTGATGCGCGAAAAAGCTCAGCGGGCGATCCCCGGCCAGCGATTCGATCCAGAGCGCAACCTGGGCGAGCTGCACGGCGGTCGGGTTCAAGTCCACCCCGAACAGGCATCGCTCGACGATGCGACGTTTGCACCAGGCTTCGCCTTCGCTCTGCCAGCGTTCGCGGACTTCGGGCGTGAGCGGTCGGTCTGGATAAAACTCTGGCGGCGGGTCAGCTTTGAGCTCGCGGTGGTAGGCGTCGAGGAGCTTGCGGCCCAGGTACCGGGCCGCGCCGACCAGGAAATGCGCCGAACCACAGGCCAGGTCAATGACCCGCAGCGATTCGATGTCCGCCGCCGGCTTGTCCTCGACCAAGCCTTCCAACGCCTTCCGCACTAGGTATTGGACGATCTCCTCCCGCGTGTAGAACGAGCCGCTGGCTTTGCGGGCCGAGCCGGACACGAAATAGAACTCACCCTTTTCCAGCCGCCGAATCAACCGGGCGGGCGCACCCTTCTTGACGCCCTTATCTTCCTCCGCCCCGCCCTCGCCCTCCTCCTCATTTTCGTCGTTATCTTCGCCGTCATCCTCGGCGGCGGCGTCCTCGTCAACCTCGACGCTATCAGGATGGAGAGGGGCCGCTTCAGTACCGGCCACGAGGGCGGCATCGCCCTTCAGTACGAGCTGCTTCTGCTCGCACAGCCGTTTCAGTTCCGCCGGCGTGAGCACGAAATCGCGCCCCTGGACAACGACCTCGATCATCGTCTGGTCGGCGGTGCGTGGCTCGTATTCGAGCAGGCCTTCGTACACCGAGCCGAGCTGCTCGATCTCCAGTTCGCGATAGGACACCCGCTCCCGACCCACACCACGCCGGGGCTTGGTCGTGGCCAGGGTGAGCACGAGCCTCCCGGCCACGCGGTCGGAGAGCTTTAGCTTCGCGATGACTTGACCCTCGGTCGTCTTGTCGCTGAAAAGCCGACCTCCGCGAGGCGGAATATTCTCCAGACCGGGGGTGGGCGGCAGGCCCTCGTCGTAAATGCGGAACAGCGCCTGGAGCGCCTGCCAAGTGCCGAAGCGATTTCCCGGCAGTTCCTCCTCGGGCAAGCGCAAGAGCCGATCCGTCAGTTGTTCCAACGAGTAGGACTTCTGGTAGAGTCGATGCCGCTGCAACCGTTCGTCGCGGGCCTCAGCATATAGGATGAATAGCAGCCGATAGAGCGTTTGCAGGGCGGTGTCGCGCAGTTGGCCAAGCGTGGGCTTCGGGTTGAAGGCTTCTGGTCGAGCCTGGATGTCTTCGAGGAAACCACGGATCAGGATTTCAGCGGCACGGAAGACCGCCGCTTTCAAGTCCTCCGACACCCGCGCACTGTGTTTCCGTGACTCAGCTTCCAGAAGCTCGATGGGCTTCGGCGATCCGTTCACCGCCACGAAGTTCTCGGCGTGGAGCACCCGGTAGGCGGCAATGAGGGAATCCGTGTCCTCGGTTTCGACGGCGCTCGCGATGGAGAAATCAAAGGACGCACCCTTTGCGCCATCGCCCAGGCGGCGGATCAGGCGTAGCAGGCTCGGTGTGATGATGAAGCCGTAGCTCAGGCCATGGTCGGCCAGGAATCGCTCCAGCGAACCTCGGGTCTGCCTGCTTTCGATCTCATCGTCATCCGGGCACAGATAGAGGGCGGCAATCGGCGCACTTGCCGCGCCCTCAGCAGCTTCCTCCGGCTGCCGCGTCAGTAATCGGACACGGGTTTCTTCGGGGTTCTCCTCGACGTTGAACCCGAGCACCTGACCGAGCAGTGGCCGCGCAAATTGTTCGCGGAATCGAGTGAGGTCGGGATTCTCGAAGCCCTCGATCCGATTCCTGAGCTGCGTCAGCCGCCAGAGCGTCTTCTCGGCCTGCGCCTTCGTCAGCTTCGAGCCAACCCCTTTCTTGGCGCTCAGGATCGAGCCGAGCCAGTAATCGGAAAAGAAGCCCCGGATGTTGCGGATCGAGTTAAGCGCCATGCTTGCCCTCCGGTGGGAACACAAAGAGCACGCCCAACGGCTGCGGTGTCCCCGGTGTTACGCCTTGCTCGAACTTGGCGATCTCCTCCAGGCGGCGTTTGTGAAAGGTGTCCACGGAGGCCCGCTTCGCTTTGAAGCCGTAAACCTCGCGCCGGTCGAACAGCAACTGCTGGCTCTGCTGCTCCTCGACGG
>Ga0116161_1003635_pt1 | contig 13604 bp, 17 predicted proteins | sample AD_JPNAS3_MetaG_FD_89877 | JGI IMG/M metagenome (GOLD analysis project Ga0116161, IMG submission 89877) | Active sludge microbial communities of municipal wastewater-treating anaerobic digesters from Japan - AD_JPNAS3_MetaG | ecosystem: Engineered > Bioreactor > Anaerobic > Digestate | place... | reverse complement strand
TTTTGTTTAGCTTTAAGATCTGATGGTACTATTTTTGGCTGGGGGTCTAATTCTTCAGGACAACTGGGTATTGGATCTATTTCCAATCAGTCAAGTCCTGTTTCTGTTATTACTGATTTAACTTTTAAAGATATAGCTGCTGGAGCTGGTGTTTCATTTGGATTGGATAGTGATGGTTATGTTTGGGCTTGGGGTGGAAATACATATGGTGAGTTAGGAAATAATAATGCTGGAGTTAATGAATCTTCTCCAGTTTCAGTAGTTGGTGGCCATAAATTTGTTTCGATATTCTCTGATTGTATTGCAAGTATGGGTGGTGGAATTAAATCTGACGGTAGTGTTTGGGTTTGGGGAAGGAATAATTATGGGCAGTTAGGAATTGGAAATACCGATAATCAATCATCTCCAGTATCTGTACATAATTTACCAGCAGCAAAAGCATGGAGATTAACAAAAGGATTTGAAGTTAATGTTCTGCCTGGAACTGATGGTGGTTGTAGTGGAATTGAAGCTTATACTCAGGGAGATAATATTTTAACAGTTCTAAAGGATATGACTTTAGGAACTGTTTATATGAAACTTTATGATTCAAGTGGTAATATTTATGCTACAAATACTGGTGTTGGAATGATTTTCCCATATTCTCTTACTCTGAATACCATAAAATCTACTAATTGGACAAGATGGAATGGAGAAGTAAACGTGGTTCAATACTCTAAGTGGAATACTACTGATGCTACAGCAATTGTCGATTGGACGTATATAGATGGTAGTGTTTGGGACTGGGGAAAAAATCAACCATTGTGGTATACCGGAACACAATTAAATAATGAAAACTGGGCATTTATAACAGTAGAAAGAGCTGGTGAAGGTTCACCAATTACAGCATTGAATTATTATATTACTAATTGTGATGCTACTACTGTTGTAGATCAGACTACTCTTACAAGTGAAGTATATAGTGATTATTTTGTAGGACACACTGATGTTTATATGTGTGATACTGACGATGGTGGATTTGCTGTTCTATATAGAGTAAATGATGGAACTAATACAATTACATATAATTTATATATCAGAGATAGTTCTGGTGCAGAAGTAGTAACCTTAACTGGAATTGAAGTAACACAAATTGATGGAAGAAATATTTTCAATGTTGGTGGAAGATTATGGGTATGCTTCTGGGATGGTCCTGTAACTTCTCCTGACTCTGGTTATATTCGTATTTACGAATATGATGGAACATTAACAAAAGAAATAACTCTTGATGCTGGGTTTGTTGGAAATAATGGTTACATTGGAAAACCTGGTTATTTTGACACAACTCCTAATGCAGTTGTTCTGTTCGGATGTGGAGGAAAATATAAGTTATATAACAATTCTGATTTAACTCTGTATAGTAGTGGAACACTCAAAGTTAATTCTATAACACCAAATTTCTCTGGAAAATGTTTAACAAGAGATGATGGTAATGTTGTTTGGGTACCTGAAATGCAAGGACCAAATTATCCAGAATGGTATTTAGTTGAACTATCAACGGAATATAAATACTAACGGAGATTTGATATGAAAATTCTCGAAGAATATCTTCTTTATCTTGTAGAGAATGATACTGAATTTGTTGATGAAGAATTTGATGAAACAGAGGAACAGTTTGATCCTATTTCTTTGGGTCTTATTGCTGCTGGTGTTGGTGCTGCTAGTACTGGTTTAACTGCTGCCAGACTAGCAGCACAAAGAAGAAATAGAAAAAAGTGTATTGCATTTGCTAGTAAAATAGATAATCCAGAAGAGAGAAAAAAAGCTTTTGTGCGATGTTACCAAGCAGGTCAGGGGTAACACAATTTTTGAGAACAAATTATAAATAAGGTAAATACATTTGTATATAGGAAGGATATGGTATGAAACATTATGGAATTGATATGGATGGAGCTTTCCTTGTAGAATCTGTAAGTTCTTTACCTACTTGGAGTGCTTCATATCAAGGACGTTTAATATATTTGACTACTAATAATACATTGTATTATGGTCACTCTGGTCAATGGAATCCAATAGCTGGAGGTTTTGTAGATAGTACTACTAATTTTGTTGGCGACAGACAAGTAATGGTTTCTGATTCTGGAATCTCTGGACCAATTAGAAGATTACATCTTGCTGAATCGTCTGGTTCATGTGAACAGGTTCTAGAAGTTGCAGATGGTTTAGCAAACTGGAAAAAATGGAATTTTGTAGTTTCTGGAGGAACCGGTTCAAAACAACAACTTAATATAAGAATACTAAATGATGCAGGTTCATCAGGAACACATAATGCTCTTATTATGGGATCATATGTTGCTATTAGTACTTGGTCACCAGATTCTGATCCGAATCCATCTTCTTCAATAAATTTCTATAATGGTAGTGGAACAAAACTTGCATCTATTTGGAGGTCTACCTCTACTTCTCCAGATGTTACACCAAACTCTAATGGAAGACTTTCTTCTGGAAAAATATTTAATGCAGTTTGGAATGACATTGTTGACTTTTTGGAATTAGAAGAAGAACTTGATGAAATTCAATATGGTAGAGTTTATGTAATGGATGATAACTTTAAAGTTAAAATTTCAGATCAATATTGTCAAGATGGTATCATAGGAATTGTATCTGATACATATGGATTTGGTGTTGGTTCTAAAAATCTTGGTAAAAAAGAACTTCCTATTTCAATCGGCGGTTTTGTTTTAGCATATGTTGATAAACAATACAAAACAGGAACACCACTAACTTGTGGTCCTAATGGAACACTTGTTGAAATGAATGCTGGTACAAAAATTAAATTTCCAGAAAGAATTATTGCTACTTATCTTAGACCAGAAAAAAGTGATGAATGGAATGGAATAAAAGTTAATGGAAGACATTGGATAAAAGTGAGGTAGGAAATGGTGACTTTTAATGATGTTTTTTCTGTCCAAGGTATAACTATAGTAGTAACAGAAGATTGTAATCTTAGATGTAAATATTGTTTTGAAGAACATTCTAAAAATAGTATATCTTCAAAAAATATAACAGAAATTATTGATAAAGTATGGACTAATTTTCTGAAAATTAATGATTCAGAAAGACCATCTAAACTATCAATTTCTATTTTTGGTGGAGAACCACTACTTGTATTTGAGCAATTAATGGTTCTTTTAGATCATTGTAGTTTAAATAATTACTCCGTTTCTGTTGGAATTACAACAAATTTAACTATGTTAACAGATAAAATGATAGAAATATTTGATGCATATCAAGTTGGTTTATTAGTTTCTATTGATGGAATAAAGTTTGTTCATGATAAAAATAGATGTGGTACATTTGATATAGTAGAGAAAAATATTAAACGGTTGGTTGATAATAAGTTAAACCATTTACTGGAAGCTAGAATGACAATTTTACCTGAAGATTTTAAGTACATGGTGGATGGAATTAAATGTATATTTGAAATGGGAATTGATAATATAGCACCGATTCCTATAACAGATATTCCATGGACAGAAAATGATAGAAAAACCTTTGCTGATCAATTAGATATTTTATATAACTGGGTAATACAGTTATATGAAGATCTAGAGAATAAAAGAAACTTAAGTGTTAAACTAATTGATGATAACTTGTATTTATGTATTAACGAAAATCATAAAATGGATTTAGTTCCTTGTACAATGGGAAGCACTAAGTGGGTTTCAATTGGTCCTTCTGGTGATATATATCCATGTCATCAATCACATACTAGAAGAAACCAAAGAGATTCCTGGAAAATTGGAAATATTCTTACTGATATAATTGATGAATCTAAAATTTTAGGTCAGGTTAAATCACACCAATGGGAAAAGAACGATAATTCAATATATAACTGCAGTAGCTGTAATGCAAGTTATATTTGTAGAGGTGGATGTCCATCTGAAAATTTTGAGGTTTGTGGTTCTATAAATAAACCAACTGATAGCTGGTGTGATTTTGTTAGAATATGCAAAGAAACTGTTTCTAAATACCATAATAAAATACTACAAACTAATAATATAAGAAACAGAAAAATAAATACCTTAAAAGTTAATATTGAAATTATGAATGAAGTTAATAAAATAATAGAACTCGAACCAAATGATATTTCTTATCAAATTAAGATTTTCAATTTGTATGAGTTATTAATTTCAAATGAGTCACTTATAATAGAATCGTTTAGAAACTATTTTCTTCAAGTATTTAATGGGGAAAAAGAAAAGATAAAAAACAGAATAACTGGAGATTTATAACATGCCTAAAAGTCCTCCAAACAAGAATGACAAAGCGGATAAACAAGATTTAAATAGATTAAATTATACGCCATCAGATGATGAAAATACTGTAATGCAAGAAAGGAATTTTCAGGGAGTTGTTAATATTTGGGACAATCCCCCAAGTTGGCCAACAAGACTATATAAATATCCAACTTCTGGTCAACAAATTATAACACCGATTAGAACTCCAAAACAACAAGGAGATGTGATACTACAATCTGATTGTAATAGTTTTGCTGGAGACGTAAAAAGTCTTGGTCAAAGACTAGATTCTTGGATTCCACCTTCTGGTTGGGCAACAATTCCCACACCATTATCAGAAAACCCTTCGTTGTCTCAGGAATCTCATATGCAGACTGTATATAATGTTTTGAATAATATTATTTCTCTTTTAAATAGTAAAGATAGTTGGTGGGATTCTAATGACTATTGTGCTAGAAGCTGCCAAGTTGCTTGTCAAGTTGGGTGTCAAGTTTCATGCCAAGGATGTAATATTTGGCAATGTCACGACCAAAAGTGTGGAGTACATTAATGTTCTCTGTTATCAATAGAATTAGTATTAAACTAAATAGTTTTTGTAACTCGAACTGCAAGTATTGTCATCAAAGTAATATAGATAAAAATACATTTACCAATTTTTCAAATTTTTCAAATCTTATTTCTTTTTTGAAGAAATTGAATCTAGATAGTGAAGTTGAAGTAACTTTAACTGGAGGGGAAGTAACATTATATCCAGAAAGGTATATTGAAGCAGTTAAATGGTTTACTCGTTTAGAAAGAGAAATAGATATTAAGTTTAGATATGCAGTTGTTTCAAACGGAACAAATATAGATATTATTCTGGATTGGATAAATAAAAAAATTTTAGAATCTAAAAGAACAGCAATATCTTGGGATGGAATATATAGTGAGTCAAAATCTAGACAATCTAAAAATAGTAAGTTTTCTGACTTATTTTTCAATAATGTTATTAAAAAAATTGGTTCCTCAAAATATAATAAATATATTTATATTTCTCATGCAATAACACCGTTTACCATAAAATATTTGTATGATAGTTTCAAGTTTGCAATTGATAATGGTATAAAAAATATTGGTTTTTACTATATTCATGAAGCTAATTACAACGATAGAAATTTTGTTTCTTCGTTTAGAGAAAATATAGAAAAAATTGCGTCACTATTTGTTTCTTGTTATAAAAATATAGAAACTAGATTTACATACTATAATTGGCAAATGATTTATTCTAAAAAAAATATGAAACAGCTTGATATTATTAAATCTACAAAATGTCATAAACTAGGAAGAGTCCTACATATTGACCAGTTTGGAGATATTTATCCCTGTGTATATTTTGGTGACCATAGAGCAATGTGTATTGGAAACGTAAAAGATGGATTTTTGAAAAGGGATGTTATTGCTTCATTTCTTAATCAATATTCTGAAAAACCGTTGTGTAATTATAATGAGTGTAATAATTTTCACTGTTTTGAATGTCCAGCTTCTTGCTATGTTCATAATGGTCATATGATGAAAAGATTTTCAAATTTATGTGAACTATTAACAATAGAGAAAGATATATACGATAGATACATAAAACTATTGGATATAAATAAATTAGATGAAAAATATTTTTGGAATGAAATTGAACATGAAACTAAAACTTACGAAAATAGATTATCCTCAGTAGATTCTGTAAAATTACCATTTGGAGAGTGTTATTTAGATAACAAAAACTTAACATTGTCGAATAACTATGAAATGGTAAGATCATGGTTGAAAGATTTCCAAAGTATATAAATACCGTTTATGTAATGTTAACAGAACAATGTCCACTAGATTGTGTATATTGTTATATTAAAAATAGAAAAGATGATACACAGTTAAGATTTGAGTATGTAGAAAAATTATCATCTTTATTTGATAAAAACACAAAACCAAAAATTATATTTTTTGGTGGAGAACCATTACTAAAACTTGAATTAATTAATGATATCGTTAATGAATTTAAAGATAAATTTACATTTCAGGTTGTCACTTCTGGAGTATTAAATTGGAATAAATTTATAGATGAAATTTATATAAGAAATAAAGATATATTTGATCTGCAAGTTTCTTGGGATGGATTAAATAATACAAATAGAACTTTAAGAAATGGATTTGAAGTTGGAAATTTTGTATTGAAATCTGTATATGATAGTTTAGAAAAGTCTATTCCAATTCAAATAAGATCTGTAATAAATGAACAAAATGTATCTGATTTATTTAAAATTTATTTAACATTTAGAAACATTAAAAAAGATTTTCCGTGGTTTACTGGTGATATGACAATTGTTCATCAAGTAGTATTTCCTTCTTTTTTTATAGAAAAACTTAAAAGTGAGTTAGAGCTTGTTTTAAAAAATATTTCATCCGATCTTGAAAATTTTGGTTTAAATGTATTTATTCCACAATTTATATTATCAAAAATTTCTGCAATAGTGTCTGGAAAGCGTGGTGGTTCCTGTGATGTTGGTAACTATATTGTTTTAAGACCAAATGGTTATTTATACCCATGTACTATGTTATCTCAATACGATGATAATTTTTCTTTTGGTCATATAGATAGTGAGAATTTTAGATGGGAAATAATAGAAAAACTAAAAAAATTGTCATTGGTGCAAAAGTGTAAGGAATGTAAATTTTATAGTATTTGTGATGGTGGTTGTAGATATGAACGGTTACTTGCTTTTGGTGAAGATTGGAATAAAAAAGTTTTAGAAACAACTTGCTTAATTTCTGAACTATGGTATAATACAGTAAGCGATTTTATTTCAAACTTAGATAAAAAATCTTTTGATATTATAAATAAGAGAATTTTAAACTTTATTTCATGGAGATCATTATACGAACTTGGTAAATACAACGAATCTAAAAAATTTAGAACATGGGGAAATTAATGTGACACCATTTGAAAAATCTATCAATATATTATCTAAGATAGCTCCATATAGTAGAAAGCAATTTGAAATTTTTTTAAATACTACGTTTAATTGTCCACTAAAATGCAAATATTGCTATGTAGATCAATCAAACCCTAATGGGTTATCTTATGAACAGGTTGAATATATTATTGAAAAACTATGCATGGAACCTAAAAGAAAGTTTGTAAAACTTATTGGTTTTTTTGGTGGAGAACCATTATTAAAAGTTGATATAATAGAAAGAATAATTGAAAAGTTTTATAACCATCCTAGTATGAAGAATATAACTTTTGGTGTGATTACATCGTTTTCTGTGAACCAGGATAGATTATTGAGATTACATGATAAATATCCGTTATTTGATATTGTAATATCTTATGATGTTGACAACTCTGAAAGAGTTCTTCATAATGGAAAACCATTTGATATGTTTAAATCAAGCAATCTTTCTTTGAAAGATTTGTCTAAGTATAATAAGAATATTGTATTTCAGAAAATAATCACTGGAAGAGAAAAAAAGTTAGAAAATGATTTAGTTACTTTACATAAAATTTATAACGATTATAAAATAATGTACTCGTTTGGTCTGGATAAAACACCACTAAATGTTAATTATGATAATGTTTTATATGGAGTTTTAGAATACCTAAAATCTATATTACTAGATATTTTTAGTGGCAGGCAAGATTTTTATATTCCAAAACTTATAGCAACATTTTTTTTAAGCTATAGAAATAAAGTTCTTGGTGAACAATTGTTTAGTGGTTGTGGAATTGGTCAAAACTTATTTATAGATGGTGCTGGTAATATAAGTTTGTGTTCGATATCTTATCACACAAACTCATTTATAGTTAAAGAAGGTATTTATGATAAAGATATTGCAGAATATTATACAAATCTTGAAACAAATTATTTAAATAACGAAATGTGTAAAAGTTGTAGAGTAGCAGGTTTTTGTAAAGGAGGTTGTTTAATATATAGATATGAACAACATGGGAAATATGATATTCCAAATAGTGAACACTGTAAACTAATTAGTGCGATATATGATGCATTTGATTTTATAATGTCTCATTTAACAGAAGATCAAAAAAATAAGATATATTTTTCGTCAATATCTATTTTATCTGCTATTTCAGAATATTGTCATGACTTTAGAAAACGGAATGATTTTCAATCTACAATTATGAATATCAGGAGGTAATTAAAAAATGTTTCTCTGGTTACCTGAAAGGATATATAATAATATTAAAGATAATAAAGAATATCTTAGTATAATTAAACCAATAGAAGATAAATTGGCGGAAATAGATGATCTTGTTTTGTTTAATAATGTATATGTTGATGGAAGTATTCTAAATCCTGCAGACTTTTGGTTGAAATCTAATTTATCTGGATTGGATAAAAAGCTATATTCTATAATCATGACAGATTTTTCATCTTTTTCAAAAGATGATATTATAAAATTTCTAAACGATGAGCAAGATATTGAAAACAAACTTTTTATTTTATATGAGGCTGAATCATCTCTAGTTGGAAATCCAGACGACTTTTATTTTGAGTTGGTTGGTAACTTTATAGAAATTGTTGATAAGAATAGTGAAACTATATTTTCTGAAAGGATTTATGTAAAATATTTACAATATAAATCTCTACTAATAAGAAGAAACATCCTTACTTCTTCTGAATTTGTTGGTGTATCTGAATTTGATTCGTTTTTTAACTATATAATGGAAATAAAAAATAAGATTTGCAACTTGTTTTCCAACTCAGATTATATAAGAAACATTATTTGTCATAAAGTTATATTTGAAGTTATGTTATTTTCTTTTTATGTAATGTTTAACCATGTTTTAACTCTAAAAAATAACGAGTTGAATTATATTCATAATAAATGCTTATCATTATGTTACAACACTGACGATAATCCAATTAAGTTTAAGTACTCTGGTAGTAGTCCATATGAAATAGGAATGATGTATGTAATATTTCAGCATTTTATTGTTAGATCTGATTTACTAGAGTCTGTTTCAATACACAATATGATTGTTGATAGATGTAACGAAATGTTAAAAAATAAGAAACTGTTAATTAAAGCATCCTTACACCATAATTTAGACGATTTATTATCTGTTCTTCTTTCAATGTTTGTTGTTAATAAGATTAATCTATTACTCCCAACATTTTATACATCTAAAATAGATGAAACATTATTAACAGAAAACGAGAAAAAGGTTATTATAAACGGAGATTTTTCTAATATTGTAAAAGAAAATTTATCTATGTGTCATTTTAATAGTGTTGAATCTAGGATAAGACAAATTAGAAACAAGTTTGAGATTTAAAATAGAACAAATAATAAAGTATATAGTAGAAGTGGGAGGATAATATGAAAGAGTATTTCAAAAACTTTTGGTTCAATTTAAAGAGAACATCATTTGATATTCTTATACTAGTTGTTATTATTGGTGCTATTAATTTTCTTCCTCCATCTGAATCTGGTGTTGTAACTCTATTTTTAGCTAAAATTCTGTTTGTATCCGCTGGTATTCTTTTTGCCCATATTACAAGAAAACTATATTGGTCATATATTTCATTTAGTACCGAAACAGATAACATGAGGAAGTTGATGATTATTGTTTGGTATGCATCAATTATATTCGCAGTTACTAGAGGTGGTTAATGTTAAAGGGATTGGTTCTAAATACAGATGGTTCTTTAAGAGGTTCATTTATTAATGCACTAATTACTTTTGTTTATTTAGTTTTAATAGTAACTGGTGTGTTTTATGAACCTGTTAGAGCAGGAATTCAAGCACAACAAACATTTATGACTTGGTTCTTTGCAACCTCATTTGGTCTTTGGATTGGAAAAAAGACCGTGGAGATTATAGTTGATGGGAAAACTACTAAAGTTTCTGATAATTAGTTTTTTAGTTATCTTTTTTACTAGTGATTTATATGGTCTTGACAGATGTAGAGAATTTATTACGGATGTTCGAAATTCTCATATAAGAAATTTTGATGGAAACTTTCCTTGGTGGTATGCTCTTGGTCAAATAGAGCAAGAGTCAGCATGCAGAGCAAATGTTACAGCTTTCGATGCAGGTATGGGTCTTACACAATTTATGCCTGCTACATGGAATAGTATAAAAAAGCAAATGGGAAGACCAGATTTGAATCCATACAAAGCACAGGATTCAATTGATGCTCAGGCATTCTATATGGCATCAATTCAAAAGAAAGAGAACTGGACGAACCCTAAACGGTTGTGGATATCATATCAAATCTACAACGGAGGAAGGGGGTTATTATATAAAGAGTATCAAAGAGCTGGTGTTTTGGATTGGGATTTAATGAAATCAGAATGCCACAGAAAAAAGATTCAAATGAACTGGGGCGTCCTTGATTTGTGTGAAGTCAATTATGATTATAGTAAAAAAGTTTACAAACGTGGGGATAAATATAGATTAGCAAAAGATCATTACTCTTGGAGGTTCTGGTAATGTATAAAGAAACTTTATATGAAATTATTGATAATGCATTCATGGAAGGTGTAATTTCAGAAAAACAATATGATAGATTAAACGAAAGAATTTCAAATATGAATGAATTTGAGTCTGTAAAAATTATTAATGAAAGCATTGATTGTGAACTTGTAGATCTTACTGAACAAGTTGCTGCTATTGGTAAAAAAGTTGCACTTAAGAATAAAGCACTTCTTAGAGCAGCCAGATATACCGCAGATAAATCAAAATTATTTGCTGCTCGTGGACCAAAAGTTGCTAAAAAGATTTTAGCTACCAAAGCTTCTAGAGCTAAAGTAGCACTAAAGAAAGCAGGTGTTGGTGCAACACAAAAATCAGCTCCATGGGCATTTAGAGTATAATTTTATAGGAGATGCTGAAATGTATAAAGAAATTCTATTTGAAATTATTGATGGTGCATTGGTAAATGATGATATAACGACAAAACAATATATTAAGTTAGATGAAAAAGTTTCCAAATTAAATGATTTTGAATGTTGGAAAATTGTTAGAGAACATGGAGAAATAAATGAGAAGAAATCACTACTTTCAGAAGATAAATATTCTGAGTTACTAAAAGGTGCGCTCCAAGCTAGAGGTGTTCCAAAAGAAAAGATTTTGAGTATTCTGGCATCTAGAGCAAAAGTAGCAAGAGTTGGAAAAGGAGCACTCGATGCATCCAAGGGAATAAGGAGAATTTAAAATGAAAGAATTTTTTAAGAATCTATGGAACAATAAATTAGTAAAGATAATTGGGAGTATTGTGGTTGGTCTTCTTGTTTTGTCTCTTGTTTTTTATGTAGCTAATACATGGCCAAGACAGAGCGTCATAGATCAAATTGTAAAAGAGAGACAAGTAGAAATTGAGAAGAAATTTCAAGAACAAATTGATTTGAAGAATGGAGAAATTGATTCTCTAAATACTAGGATAGCACAATCAGAACAAGAATATGCAAGTCTCAAATCAAAATATTCGAAACTTAAGAAGGATTACGCAAATGTGGAAAAACCAAAAGACACTCAAGATACTAAGCGTAGGCTTAATGCTATGGGCTATACTACTCGTTAGTCCTGTATATGCGCAAACATCTCAACCAGATGTTTGTCTTCCAGCAGAAACAGCTGCGCAAGTTGTTGTAGATCTTGAAAAAGCTAAGATCATGCAGCAACAAGTAGACCTTCTAGAAAAGCAAACCCAGGAACTAGAAAAGCAAGTTGAATTATTAAAACAAATTGGTACTCTACAAAAAGAGCAGGTAGATATTTCTAAACAAACCATTGATGATTATAAAAAATTGATGGAAGATAAAGATAAAATATGTGAACAAAAGATAAAAGATGCTAAACCCGGATTCTGGACTACTGTTACTCAGTATGGAATATTTACAGCTATTGGTGTTGTAATTGGTGTATTAATTATGTAAGGAGATTCTTATATGTATAAAGATTTTTTACACGAAATTATAATCAATGCATTAACCGAAGATAAAATTACACATGAAATGTTTGAGAAATTACAAACCAAAGTTGAAAAAATGAATAACTTTGAAGCATGGAAACTTATTAAAGAACAAGAAGCAACAATTATGCAATTAGCTAGAAAGATTCCTGGTCAGAATTTAAAAAAGATTGCTTCTCCAGATCTTATGTTTAGAAGAAATGTACATAAAGCACTAAAGCATTTTGGTGGAGATATTCCAAGTTCAGTAGGAATTAAAGGTTATCGAAAAATGATTGATAAAGTTTATCCAAAAAAAGGACTTCCAAATAAGTTTATGAAAGCGATGGGAGATGTTGAAAAGATACCAGGATCTAGAGCTGAAAAAACTATGACAGATTTTTATAAAAGAAGACAAGAATTATATGATGCAGCTAAGAAACGGAATAAAACTCCAGAATTAAAAAGGATAATTAAAAGAATGGAAACTAGGGCTGCTTCTGTTGAGAAATACCCACCAGTTTAGAGCCTCTTTCTGGAGTAAATATACGAAAGGATAATTGTATGTCATCGAAGTGTGCACTGTGTAATCCAAAACAAAAGGATTGGGAAGAACAAGGGTTCTATGGATCTCGATGTGGAATGTGCAAAGCAAATACAGCATTCTTAGTTTCATTAGAACATAGATCAAATATAGAACCATATGAGACAGAAATTGTAAAAAAACTTATTGAGAAATATTATCCGGGATTCAAAGAAAAAAATATGAGTAAAACTAATAAATTTCATTGGTATGCATTTTTAGTTAAAGAGGAAAAATAATGTCAAACCAATATTTAAATTATCTTCGAGAGTCTAAAGAAGAAGATGATATAAAAAGAGCTATTCAACGAACTAAAGTAGAGTATAAGAAAAAAAGAAATGAAATAAAGAAAAAAATAAATGATGCAAGAATTAAGACTTCACAATATACAGGAACTATAGGTCATACATTAGCAAAAGAAATCATTGGAACTTTTGAAGATGAGTTAGTAGAATTACAGAATAACTTTTCAAAAAAAATCTATTATTTATATTCCAAACTAAAAGCTATTCGTTCAAAGAAAAGCATAAAAGTTCTTACAGTAGCGGCAATTATATTAGGATCATATGAAATATATAAAACTTATATCAGAGATTATACAAATCAATGTAGAGATAAAAAAGGGTTTGATAAGATTCTTTGTTATCGTCAGGCTAGATTAAAAGCCTTGAATAAAAGAATTTTATACTTGAAAATGTCAATGAACCGGGAATGTTCTAAAACTAAAGATCCAATAAAATGCAAAATGAGAATTTCAAATGAAATTGAAAAATTATCGACTAAAGTAGAAAAATAT
>Ga0116161_1003626_pt1 | contig 13622 bp, 10 predicted proteins | sample AD_JPNAS3_MetaG_FD_89877 | JGI IMG/M metagenome (GOLD analysis project Ga0116161, IMG submission 89877) | Active sludge microbial communities of municipal wastewater-treating anaerobic digesters from Japan - AD_JPNAS3_MetaG | ecosystem: Engineered > Bioreactor > Anaerobic > Digestate | place... | reverse complement strand
CCAATCTATATATCTGTTTTGTTCGATATTTACCGGTTGTTCAGCAGCTAATTCATTTGCTTTCTTTGCCGGCTTAAATGAGATTTGATAACATCGGGAAATAACGGTAGGTAAAAGAATCTCGGGTTTTGAAGTAATCAGAATTAGTACTGCAAATGCGGGTGGTTCTTCCAATATCTTTAACAGTGAGTTGGATGCAGGTATAGTCATTTTATGAGCATCATCAATGATAAAAATCTTTTTTCTGCTTTCCAGCGGCGGCCAATAGATGACCTTTTTTATTTCTCTTATCTGGTCTATCGAAATTATTGAATTGATAGGAAAAATGATCTGAAAATCGGGATGAATTTCTTTCTCAATTTTTAAACAGGAAGAACAATGGTTGCATGGATTATAGTTTTCAGACAAATTAGAGCAATTAATAGCCTTGGAAAAGGCAATGGCTGCACTCTTTTTACCCGAACCCTCCCTGCCGGTAAAAAGATAGGCATGCCCTATTTTATCAGACTTTATTAAATTTTTTAGTATTTGAACAGACTTTTTTAGTTCTACTGTATTATCAAAGTTAATCATAGTAAAAATATTGAAAAACTACCTGGGCTGTTTATTTTTAAAGTTCCAGAGTAATTTCTTTCTTAAATTTTTGGGAAAGTTGAGTATTAATTATAGATACAATATCTTTTAATATCAGAGGAATATCGCGATTGGCATCAATTACCTTTATTCTTTCGGGGTTTTGCCGGGCAATTTGATGATAGCCATCCCTTACTCTCTCTAAGAATAATTTGCCATCAACTTCTTTTTTCTGCATAAATTCATCTTCAAAACGTAATTCAGCGTTATTACTTAATATTGTAGCGCGTTTTAAACCAATGTCCGGATCTACATCTAAAAACAGGGTTAGATCAGGAATAACACCCTCTACCGCAAGACCATTAAGATAATCAATTATACCCATATCAATACCTCGGCCAAAACCCTGGTAAGCAGTTGTAGAATCGAAATATCTATCACATATCACTATTATACCCTTTTCCAATGCAGGCTTAATATTGATTCTGACATTTTCCGCTCTGGATGCAGTAAACAACAATAATTCGGCTTTGTAGCCCAGCCCTTCATTTCCTCTTTCCAGTAGTATTTTTCGAATTTTATCACCTGCCTGGGTTCCACCTGGCTCTTTGGTAAGCATAGCATTTAATCCGTTTTTTAGAAAAAGGTGATGCAACTTCCGGGCTAAAGTAGTTTTACCGGAACCCTCAAACCCTTCCAGCGTAATAAAAAAACCTGTTTTCATTGTTCCCTGTCTATTTATATTGTATTAAAATATTTTTTTATTTATAAATTGCACTAATTATATACCGGTTAACCTTTATAAAGTATTAGAACATCGGTTTATTATATTAGAAAAGTGAAAAAATACATCAAAATTATATCTTAATTATCAAAAATAGGCAAAAAATACTCAAATAGATAATTTTTCCTATTTTTGATTTTCTATTATTTATCTGTATTGCCTCTCCTGAAAGTAATAGTTTTTGCGTGGAGGTAACAATTTTATCAGTAGAATTCCTGCCAGAAAGCCCCCGATATGGGCAAACCAGGCAACACCTTCTGCCCCCTTTGACAAAGATAATTCTGATAAACCGGAAAAGAATTGGAATACAATCCAGAGACCCAATACCAATATCGCCGGCAATTTTACCAATCGAATAAAAATCCCAAAAAAAATTAAAGTAGTAATTCTGGCTCTGGGAAAAAGAAGAAGATAGGCACCTAAAACACCGGCAATGGCACCGCTTGCTCCAATCATAGGTACCGTGGAATTGGGAGCAATCAAAACCTGCCCTAAGGCTGCAAATATGCCGGATAAAAGATAAAAAAGTACAAAACGTATCTTCCCCAGATAATCTTCCACATTATTGCCAAAAATCCAGAGATAGAGCATATTACCAAAGAGATGGATAAAGCTGCCATGCATGAACATAGAAGTAAGAATTGTTAATTGAATGGGAGAAGGCACGGCAGACACCAGATGTACACCTTTGGTAATCTCATAAGGTATTAAGCCATAGGCATAAACAAATGTGTTGGGATCATGAACCATAAAAACCTGGTAAAAATATATCAAAGAATTCAACATTATAAGAATTATTGTTATCAGCGGTATTTTTTTGGTTGGAATTTCATCCCACAATGGTAGCATCGTTTGCCTGCATCTATCTATAAATGATTTAATAACTGCTTAAGTAACTATAAGTATACCAGAAAATAATCGGGATGGCAGGAATTATTATCAAATAAGACATTTGTAGCATAAAGATATCAATTATATTCCTATCATTGGTAAAATATTTAAAGCCATAAGGGTCAGGTGGATGCACCAATGCCGTTAATTTTGTTAAGAAGTAAGTAAAAAGTTTAATAATGTACATTATCCCTTATTTCTGAAAGACAACCTCTCCTGAAACCATAGTTAAATCTGCTTCCAAATCCATGTTTAATATTACAATATCTGCATCTTTACCTTGCTCCAAACTACCTTTTTTGCCATGTAGACCCAGACATTTGGCTGGATTATAACTGGCCATCTGCAAGGCATTTAGCAAGGAAACACCTGCTTTAGTTACCATGTTTTTAACTGCCTTTTCCATAGTTAAAACACTACCAGCCAAGGTGCCATCCGCTAATCTGGCTTCCCCTTGGGCAACCGTGACTTCCTGCCCCCCTAAATCATAGGTTCCAGCTTTAAAACCAGCTGCTCTCATAGCATCGGTTACCAGAATTAATTTTTCATTTCCAATAACCTGGGTTAACAATTTTAAGATAACGGGGTGGAGATGTATTCCATCAGCTATCATCTCGACCGTCAAATCAGGAAATGTTAAAGCTGCTCCTGCCACTCCCGGCTCACGGTGATGTACACCTCTCATCGCATTAAAGACATGTGTAACATGAGATATCCCCGCTTGAATACCTTCCAGTGTTTGCTGATAAGTAGCATTGGAATGTCCCACTGCTACAATAATGCCCTGCTGATGCAACCAGCGAATAAATTCTAATGCTCCCGGCATTTCTGGTGCAATAGTCACTAAACGAATCAGATTGCCGGCAGCACTATTGTATTCTAAGAATTCCTGCTGAGATGCTTTTTTGATATTTTCTTCTTTTTGAGCACCTTTTTTTTCTGAGCTAATAAAGGGCCCTTCTAAGTTTATTCCCAAAATTTCCGCTGCTCCGGTGCCTTTTTGCTTTGTCAGCCGAATATTATCAAGACTTTTAATAATTTTTTCTTTACTCATAGTCATAGTAGCCGGAACGAATGAGGTGGTACCAAAACGAGAATGAGTTACTGCTATCTTCTTTAGGGCTTCATACTCTCCATCCATAACATCTGCGCCACCACCCCCATGAATATGTATATCTATGTAGCCAGGTACCACATATCCTCCTTTAGCATCAATTATCTCTACATCCTGAAGAAGAGGGAAGGATTCTTTTTTATCCTTTAAATCCAAAATCTTTCCCCCTTCACAAAGAAGAGCTTTATCTTCTAACAACTGAAAAGGAGTAATTATAATACCATTGATAATAGCAATCTTCTTGTTTTGGCTAATAATTTTTAATCACCTCTTAAAATACATAATAAATATTTTTGAATCATCATTTTTTTCCTTAATCAGTTTTTTACACCTGTTGTTTTCTATATTAAAGCAAGGGCAGACTGGCAGCGGCAATAGACTGGCCAACTCTCCGGCTTGATTCATCTGGAAGATGTAAAAACACTTTGTCTGAAAGTTCTTTAAACTCTTCCTGCAATACCTGATTAGCCTTTTGTAAAATTAGATGCCCGCCTTCACCTGAGGTAACCCGTCCTAAAATTAAGATATGCTCCAGATCATAAAAATCAGCGTAATGGGCAATAGCATACCCTAAATAGACTCCGATTGTATTAAATATTTGAGCTGCAATCTGATTTCCTTTGATTAGTAATTCCTGAATATATTTTAGTTTTTCAGCAGGGGTTTGTTGTGTGTCCAAAACAATGCCGGCTTTTTCAGCTAAACGTATGACTGCCATCTGTGACAAATACTGAACTCCACATCCATAGTCATTTGACCAGGAATCAAGAGGTGCCTGCTGACTATAATCAATAGGCACAAAGGCTAATTCATTTAACTGAGTAGTAATATTCCCTTTTCTATTTACATAACCTCCGGCTTCACTGGAGCCCATGGCGATACCCAGCACTGCATTTACCTTGAGGGACATGGAACCGGCTAAGGCAGTAACTTCTCCATCATTTAGTACTTTAAAAGGTACCTTCCATTTCTTTTCAATATCCAGAAAAATATTTTTGACTCTTTTTTCAAAAAGTTCAACAGGGATTTTACGAAATAAGGAAGAAACCATTACTCTATTATGTATATAGACCCCGGCAGCACTACCCCCGATGGCATCAACACGGGGCAGGTGAGCAGCAGCCCGATGCAGCATTGACATAATCTCATGATAGTGATAGTCTGGATTTATCTGTTCACCAGGGTTCCAGATCACTTCTTCGCTAAATACTGCCTTTCCATCTATTACCGCACTGACCTTTCTATCGCTGGCTCCGAGGTCAAAACCAATACGGCATCCTTTAAGCTGCTGATTTAAGGGAAGTGATTTTTCTTTAACCGGCATTACCTTCTCTATTTCATCAAACACAATGGTAAAGGGTTTTCCATAGATATTAGACATGAAATCGGCATCAAAAAACCGTCTCCCCTTCTCACTATATTCACCTTTAATATATTCGTAAATTTCTCGAGGACCATCTAAAATTATTTTATGTCCGCCATAAATCCATAAAAGCGCCTTTATTAAGCGCTCCAGGTAAAAATTATTAAGATGAGCATATTTTGATTCAGGCAAAAAAATATCCGTTTTATAAAAGGAGGTTGAGGTATCTTCTCTTTCTATAACTATTGATACAGGAATATCTTTCTTTGACTTACGAACAGTATCACGAAAGATATGATTAACTAAAACCGCCGGCTGAAACTCATTATCTAATGGAGGAAGTACCTTTGGTTTTATCATATAGAATAAATTTTTAAACATAATTAAAAAGCAACCCTCTCTTTTTAGGCAAAACCAGGATTTTCATTAAAACATAGTTTTACCTGACCTTTGATAAAATAAACCAAACTGTAAAGAAATAGATAAGTCTGATTCTGTTTTTTCATAAATTTTTATATAATAGATAATATTTGATCCAGGGTTTAAAATTCAATCTGGCATAATAACTTAACAGGTCGGTCCAATCAATAATCATATGTCGATAGCCTTTTTGTTGAAAATTTTGTATGATTTTGACCATTAGATACATTCCATATCCTTTTCCCCTATAACTATCAGCAATACCTATCGGTCCCAGACCACAATATAGACGACCCTTTTGAGAGCCCCAATTAACATTGGGCCCCCGATATAGCGATTCAGAGGTATTGGTTCTGGCAAATCCTACCGGTTTATTATCGAGCCAGAGAAGCCAATAATCTTGAACTGCTCCCGGAATACGAGCGATATTGTCTGCCTCATAATGCCATCTTCCTGGGAAAAAAGTTTTCATAAAAGACAGAAATATTCTTTTGGTATCTTCAGTAACCGCCTTAATTGCTAATTGAGATGCCAGTCTTTGCTCAAGTACTCTTATTTCAGAAGAGATAGCAAATGTTGAGATATCCTGGTAGAGATCATACACAATACCCTCTTTGTGATAACCATTTTTTTCCAGCCAGGGCAGATAATCCTTCTTCAAATTATCTGGTAAGCCGGGTATAAAATTTTGAGGATCCCGGCCAAAATAAATTTTTTTTATCTCTTGTTCTGCTAAATATCTTTCAATAGTTTCAAGTAATCTACTCTTTATGCTATCGCTTTTAATATTTTCTTGGTCAAAGACCAGCAAACTAATCCATGCCACATCTTTTTTACCATTTTCAACAATTGGTATAGTCAGATATTTCGTTAAGGCAAAGGCGAGTAGATTACTCTCCTCCAATACTCCCCAGGCAGAAACTATTATCCCGTCAAATGGAGTAAAAATATTCTGTTCCACCAGAAAAGAATTTATTAGAAATGATGGATAAATCTTATTCCACAAATCTATTCCCCTGTATATTTCTTCTCTCTCAACTATTCTTCTTATCTCTATCAATGGTAAACCTCTGGAAAATCATAGAAGTCAATTGCTCATATGCTCATATAGCACATTAATCTAATATTTTAAAATTACCGGCAAAGTACCCTGTGCTTTGTGTCTGCCAACTATTACCTCATAGGCTACCTTTAAATTGGAAGGACTGTTGTCGTAAATAGCCAGGAAGGTAGATACCTTTGGAAACGCCTGGAGATTATAGGGATTGGCAGATACAATAACAAGCAGTATTTCCTCAGTATTTAGTTTATCAACTATTTTTATCTGCTCAGGGTGGTAGATGGCATTGGAACTAACAATAATAATCAGTCCGACACCTTCAAGAGGTGGTAATTCAGGACTATTGTCCTTGAAAATATAATGTTCAACTTCTATTCCTTCAGCCCTGAAAAGATTGATGAATATATTATTACTTTCCTGCCCATCTCCTGCCAGTGTCACCTTTTCAGAAAGAAAATCAATCATTAAGATCCTTTTATTACTTAATCTGCTCATATTTACAGGAATCAAACCATCTTCATTTTTCACCAGTGTTACACCTTCCCTGGAAATACGATAAGCTACTTTTTCTTCCATTTCCTGATCAATTTTTTTGTAATCAGAGACTGGCAGGCTTTCTAAACCAATTTTTTTTCTCTTTAAGTTAAGTATGCGAAATAGTGACTGGTTGATTCTCTCCTCAGTAATGCTACCCTCTTTTACTGATTCTACTACCGCTGTGACAGCTTCTCTCTGTTTATCGATACTATGGGATATTAAAATCAGATCAGCACCTGCCTGGATAGATTTAACAGCCCCGGCTACGGTACCAAAACTCTCAGCAATAGCCTTCATCTCCATACAATCAGAAATAATAATACCGGTAAATCCCAGCTCTTCTCTCAATAAACCGGTCAAAATATTATAAGATAAGGTTGCTGGTAATCCTTTCTCAGGATCCAGAGCCGGGAAATAGATATGAGCAGTCATAATACTGTCTACCCCTGAATTTATGGCCTGCTGAAAGGGGTAAAGCTCTACTTCTAACATATATTCCTTTTTATGTTTAATAACAGGAAGGGCTAAATGTGAATCAACATCTGTATCCCCATGGCCAGGAAAATGCTTGGCACAGGCAATAACCCCTTCTCCCTGCATCCCTTTAATAAAGGCAACCCCTAAATTGGCAACTAACAGGGGGTCTCCACCAAAAGAGCGAGTTCCTATAACCGGATTTAAGGGATTATTATTAATATCTAAGACAGGGGCAAAATCCATATTAATTCCCAGAGCCTTTAATTGCAGGGCAATATATTTTCCACTTTGCTGCGCCAATTCAGGATTTTTGGTAGCTCCCAGGGTCATATTCCCTGGAAAATGAGTTATCTCATTTATACGATTAACCAGACCACCTTCCTGATCAATTGATATTATTAGAGGCAACCCTGAGCCTTCGTTTATCGATAACTCCTGCAGCCCATCAGAAAGTTTAGCTATTTGTGGAATTGAGGCAATATTCCTCCGAAAATAGATTATCCCTCCCACCTTATAATCTGTAATCATCTCCCTTATCTCAGAAGTGACTCTGCTACCATTAAAACCAACTTGAAACAACTGACCAATTTTCTCAGGGAGAGACATCCTGGAAATTAATTTTTCCAAAATAGCATTACTTTTTTTTGATTCACTTTTCTTTCCATTATCTACCATAGGAATATTCTCCTTATTACTACTGATTCTAAGTAACAGTTATCCTTTTAATGCTCCCCCTGCGGTAAAGCCTTTAGTAATCTGTTTATGGAATATAATATATAATAAAATCATGGGTGTCATTCCGATAACCAATGCTGCAAACTGCATACCGTATTCGGTTGCCAATGGACCTGAAAAGGCAAAAATACCCACCGGCAGACTTCTTGCCGTATCAGAGCTGGTAAAGACCAGTGCCAGCATAAACTCGTTCCAGCAAGCCAGAACAGTAAAAATAAATATGGTTACCATAACCGGGGTGCTCATAGGAACGATTAATTTAAAAAATATAGTGAAATGGGAAGCACCGTCAATCTGAGCAGATTCTATCAAAGAATCGGGTATGGCTTTCACAAACTCTGTCCCTAAATATATCGCAAGAGGCAGATTGATGGCCGTGTAAATCAATATTATACCTATTCTTGTATCTCTCAGCCCCATCCGGGTCATGGAAATAAATAGTGGAATTAGAATTGCCTGTATAGTTATCAGTAAACCCATCAGAAAAGAATTGTATAAAATGGGAGTTGCCCTATTTTTTATCTTAGCAAAGGCAAAAGAAGCCATCATAGCAAAGCTGACTACCAGGCTTGAAGAAACAAAGGTATAAATTACACTATTTAACACATATTTATTTAACTTACCAACTTTTATAGCCTGTATAAAATTATTTATTGTTGGTTCTTTGGGGAAAGCAAATGGGTCTCTTATAATTTCCAGCTGTGGTTTTAAGGAAGAATAGTAGACCCAGAACAAAGGAAAGATAGTAAATATAGTAAAAATTATAAAGACCAGATAAATTAATGTTTTACTAAAAATATTTTGTTCTTTTTCAGTCCTTAGATTATACTCTGACATAATTTACATCTCCATAATATCAACTTTTCTCTTAACCAATCCTATGATAATTACCAGAGCAATGGATACCATAACCATAATGGTAGAGACAGCAGAGCCAACACCATAGTTAAAATATTTAAAAGATTGTTTATACATATAAATTGATAACAGACTGGTATAATAGGCTGGCCCCCCTTCAGTCATTGCATAGATTAAATCAAAACTCTTAAAACTACCGGATATTGCTAAAATCATGGTCACCACTAACAAACCATAGAGTTGTGGCACTATAATTCTGGTGAGAATCTGGCTTTCTGTAGCTCCATCAATCTGAGCTGCTTCGATTATATTAGGATCCATATTTTGCAGGTTCGCTAAAAAAATAATTAAATACATTCCGGTATAAAACCAGAGTAGAACAAACCCAATGGGGACCATTGCCAGATTTTTATTAAGCATGATAGTCATAACATAGCAAGGATTATTAGTTATTGCTTGTACCAGTCTGGTAAAAAGACCAATGGGAGAAAATATTTTTGACCATAAAATCCCGATAACCACAGTGGAAATAACCGTAGGTAGAAAAACCATGGACTGAAAAAAACCGGAGCGTTTGATAAGTTTTCTATAAATAAGGTAGGCAAGGGTAAAAGCAAGTGGCAGCTGACCAAAAACAGATACGAATACTATAAAAAAATTATTTCTCATCGAAAACCAAAAAACAGGGTCTTTAAATATTTTCAGGTAATTGGTGAGTCCGGTCCAAACCGCGATATTCCGGTAGATGTTATATTTGGTAAAACTTAAACCAATAGAGGTAATTATAGGAAAGGCAATTATAGCAAGATAGATCCCAACTGCCGGCAGTACAAAAATTCCATATATCAGGCCTTTTTTAAATCTTTCCATTCCCACCGCCCCTCTAACTTAAGAGATTATAAATTAACATATTTTTATAAATCAGGTTCACAGGTCAAATATGCCATACAATATATAGTAAACCATTGTTTATTGGTGAAAATTACAGATAAGCCCAATGGGCACCAGTGAAGCTACACTGATGCCCATTTAATCTTCATTAATTATCACATTTTTATCTTAATTCCTTCATTGCTGCTTCAATATCTGCTGCCAGTTTTTCAGGTTTTATATTTCCTAACGCTATTTCCTGAAGCCCAAGATTCATAATTTCGATGGGGTCGCCAGAGATTACATCATCAAGTACAGCTGTACCAGGGTGTTTAGCATAAAATTCTGCTCTCTTTTGAACCAGTGGCTGCACATCTTCATAGACTGAGAGATCCAATTTGTAGGCAGGAATTATACCTTCTGCCAGGAATCTAAGTTCTGCTGCTTTCGGTCCAGCCCAGAAAGATACCCATTTCCAGGCAGCTATGGCTTTATCCCCGGTCAGACCTTCCTTCATGCCATAACCAGTTCCAACCACAGTAGAAGTGGAACTCGATGGCCCTATTTGACCTTCAATATCAGGAAATACCAGTAATTCAAAGTTTTTCTGCTCTTCTTCTGTTAAGAGTGGGGCTACGGCGCCAACCCGCCAGTCTCCATCAATCATAAACGGGCTTCTGCCGGTAGCAAACAGGTTTGGACTATCAGGATAATCTAATAGGATGCTTTGGGCAGGAAGTAAGCCGGTTTTCCATAAATCCTCTACAAAAGCCAATACTTTTACAAACTCGGGGTCAGCAAAGGAAGCTTCTCCGGCAATTGCGGCATCCAGCCACTCCTGACCACATACTCTCCCAACCAGGGCACTAAAGAGACAAGATTGCATAACCCAGGAAGGTTTATTGGGCATCAAAATAGGGTATAGACCGGCCTCTTCGATTTTCGGTACCATTGCCACAAATTCATGATAATTCCTGGGCAGGCTAAGTCCCAGATCACTCAACAGTTTTGTATTAACAAACATAACATGGCTTGCGGTAACGGTAATAGGAAGTTCATGGAGCTTTCCTTCCCATTGTGGTTCAACAGATACCGGGGCATATTTTTCTTTATCTGCACCTAAAAGCGGATAGAGATCAGCAATGAGTCCTTCCTGATAGAGATAAACACTCCGTCCTCCCGGCCAGAGTATCATTACATCGGGAAGTTCTCCTGCAGCAGCCAGAGCAGCAAGTTTCATGTGGTATTCATCGCCAAAATTATTCTCAATCTTCAGTTTAATATTAGGATGTTCTGCCTGAAATGCTGCTACAATATCATCCCACACCTTAGCCTCTGGTGATGTAATATCAAGGTAGTTATAGACAACTAATTCGACTTCTTTTTCCTGACTAAAGGCGCAAACTGCAAAACTGGTAACTAATACTAAAGCCAGAATAAGATAAGACAGTTTCTTAAACATCACTTATATCCTCCTAAAAATATTCATACAAAATTGGGGAATATTTAATTATCTTTTCAATAACCTCCTTTTCCTTATTTTCTTCCCCTCCCCAAAAAAAGAAAGATATTCTTTACCATCACTAATGAATCAGGAAATAATTGAAAAATGGAAAATTTGTTGCAAGGCGATAGTTGCAGCAGCTGTCATTCTAAAATTATCTCCCAGTGAAGTCGAACAAATTTCTAATCTATTAGTCAAAACAGCCATAGCACGTTTAAAGACTAATTCTTTTACCCGGGCAATTAAAATATGATTATTGTAAGCAACCTTTCCACCGAAAATTATTATGTCCGGATTAAACAGATTAACCAGATTAACAATGCCTGTGGCCAGATATTCTGCAGTCTCTTCCATAATCTTTTCAGCCAAGATATCTTTTTTTTCTAAAGCCTGTAAAAAAATTGAAGGGGTAACTTGCTCTATATCTCCTTTTGCCAGTTCCAGCATTACTGTATTATTACCTTGTGGCTCTATTGCAGATGATATTTTGGAAAAGATAACAGGCCAGCTAATATAGTTTTCTAAACAACCACGGTTACCACAATCACAATATAGGCCATTTCTATCTATGCTGGTATGACCAAATTCACCGGCTCCGCCATTACCACCACGATAGATAGCTCCATTAACTATTATTCCAGCACCTACTCCGTCTCCAATGGTAATATAAATCAGGTTTTTAAATTTTTTAAACTTTCCAAACTTTTTTTCAGCCAAAGCAATAGCATTGGCATCGTTTTCTATCCAGGTTTTTAAATTAAATTTATCTTCTGCAATCTCTTTTAAAGGAATATCTTTTAATTTCAGTTTAGTATTTTCGTGAATTATTCCGTCTTCCACATTAATAATTCCCGGTGAAATAATAGAAATACCCATACATTTTGCTAAATCAGGACAATTATTTAAAAACTGGCTGATTAAGTCTAATAAGTAATCCACAAATAATTTACCGGTAAGATTATGGATGGGGTATATTGCCAGATTATGTGGTTTTGCAGCTAAATCCATTTCAGCAATTTGAATAGAGCTATTGGAAATAGCAACACCAATAATATATCTGCTTTCCGGTGAAAATCGAATGAGAATTGGACGCCTGCCTCCACTGGAAGTTCCCGGCTTATCTTCATACACTAATCCCTGTTTTATTAGCCTTCCTACTGCTACAGAAACGGTGGTAGGACTTATATTATTTATTTTAGCAATTTCACTTCTGGAGATTGGGCCATGGTGGCGTATGGTCTTGAGAATAATGGATCTGTTTAATTCTTGAATTAACTTCTGGTTTCCAGTTTTTTGCATTTACTACCTCTTATTAAAATACTTTCTTTTTCCATTAGAAAAACTATCAATTTAACTCTATCATTTAAAAAATATGTTGTCAACAAATTTTATAGACTATCCCGGAAATAATAGATTGATTACTTTTTTTATTAATTCAGTTCACTTATCCTGGCATTATATTTATACACAATGAACAAAACACACTACCCTGTTACATTACATCGGGAGTATAACTGGTGTTCATAAATGTGTAGCAGCAAGAAAAGGTTAGTAAACGAACAAGATTTTCTTATAGTGAAGTTTAATAAAAAATAAAGAATGAATAATTTTGAATATATTATTCACTATTTAAAGATAATAAGAGAAAAGCCCCAAAGCTGAATGCTAAGGGGCTTTATAGTCTGGCTCCTCGGGTAGGATTCGAACCTACAACCCTCCGGTTAACAGCCGGATGCTCCACCGTTGAGCTACCGAGGAATAATGCAAAATTTATTATAATCAATAAATTTACAAAGGTCAATAAGAATTAAAGAACTTTCCAAAATATTATTAAAATTTTTTATCTGTAAACAGCATTAAAAAATCAAGAAACTATTCCAGGTAGTCGCGCAATTTTTTACTGCGGCTGGGATGTCTTAATTTGCGCAGCGCTTTGGCTTCAATCTGTCTTATCCTTTCCCTGGTAACACCAAATTCTCTACCTACCTCTTCCAGGGTATGGGGGTGACCATCAGCAATACCAAACCTCAGTTGTAAAACCCGTTTTTCCCGATAGGTTAATGTTTTTAAGACATCTTCCAGCTGCTCTTTTAACAAGGTATTGGAGGCAATCTTAGGTGGAGCCGGCGAGTCTTCATCTTCAATGAAGTCTCCCAGATGGCTGTCATCTTCTTTGCCAATAGGACTTTCCAGGGAAACCGGTTCCTGGGCAGTCTTAATAATTTCTTTTATTTTTTCCAGAGGTAGTTCCATTTTTTGGGCAATCTCCTCTAAAGTTGGCTCCCTACCCAAATCTTGCAATAGAAGTCTTGATACACGTACCAATTTATTGATAGTTTCAACCATATGTACAGGCACCCTTATAGTTCTGGCCTGATCAGCAATAGCCCGTGTAATAGCCTGTCTAATCCACCAGGTGGCATAGGTACTGAACTT
>Ga0116161_1003599_pt1 | contig 13694 bp, 9 predicted proteins | sample AD_JPNAS3_MetaG_FD_89877 | JGI IMG/M metagenome (GOLD analysis project Ga0116161, IMG submission 89877) | Active sludge microbial communities of municipal wastewater-treating anaerobic digesters from Japan - AD_JPNAS3_MetaG | ecosystem: Engineered > Bioreactor > Anaerobic > Digestate | place... | reverse complement strand
TTAATAAATTTACCTTGGGTATCAATTATTTTTATATACCATTTTTCATTTATCATATCCACATAGGTTATATATCCGTTTCTGATTCTGATAGTATCATACTGGTTGTCGACAAAATTTACCGAAGCCAGTTTTTCTATCGACTTCTTATGCGAATTATAAAAGAATATGCTATAATGATTGTTTCCATTGCTATCCTGGTACCCTTCAAGCCATACCAAGTCATCCCCCTGGTTGTCAATGCGGGGCATGAGTAAAGACAATGAGTCCCCGTGTTCTTCGCAATGCCTGATTGTTTCAATCTTCTTGGTAGCTTTGTCATATGACTTTATTTCCCATGATGAGCACTCAAAGTACATATAACCCTGGGTCCAGTAAATATATTTATCCCCAATCCTTGAATCATTCAATATCATTTTTTCTCCGGGATCGTATATTAGCTCTTCTTCCATTTTGTCCGTATCAAGCAAATAAAGCTTTTCCCACTCGGTCTCTTCAATATCATTTCGTGAGTAAGCCGCATATTTGCCATAAACGCTAAATGCATAGAAAATATTACTTTTATTGTCTGTCACCGGTTTAAAATACTTTACCTTGTAATCATTCTCAATGTTTTTTGCTTCAGCTGCCTGGCTTATATCAGTTGTCTGTTCGACTGTACTTCCATTGCTGCAGCCTGATAAAGCGTTAATCGCCAGAAATATACATAATACCAATATAGTTTTTTTCATTTATTCCACCCTCTCTTGAAGCATGATTCCTATCTTTCAGAAATATACCGGCATGCCCCGCATATGCTTTTGTGGGGCATGCCGGTTTCTTTACATGCCTATTATTGCATATTTTCTCATAATATGTAATTATTCCCATAATACCATTGAATCCATATAATGCCAATAGGTATTTTAACTTGTCTCTGAAGCATCCATAGTACTTTATCCCTATGATTTTTAAGCATAAGCGGTTACGGTTTTTATTGGTGCCTAATAGGAATGGATAAGGATGGAAATACGCAAAATAAAAGAACCAGTTAAATGGTTCCAAAATTTTGATACCGCATTATACTATCGCAATTCCGCATACTCACTCTCCAGCATCGACATAATAAGCATCGAACGATACCCGTCTCCGTGCTTTTTGCATTCTCTCAGCAGCCCTTCCTGCACAAAGCCCTCGCTGCGGTAGAGGTCTACCGCCCTTTCATTGTCGGTATATACATCCAGCCACAGCCTGTGATATTTGAGCAGTCCAAAACAATATTCCTTTACGAACTTTATGCTTGTACGCCCATACCCTTTTCCCTTATCGGCAATGACTAAACGCCTGAATTCCAGCGCCAGGTCCTCCCCGCCTATCCCTGCAAGTATCATATACCCTACAAATTCCCTGGAAGCAACATTTACTATGGATATATGCATTTCATCCAAGCGGTGTATTGCTTCAACATGTCTTTCTTTTGGCCACATAAATACAAAATCGCTGTTGGCCTTCTCTATGCTGAGTACCAAATCCAGGTACTCAATCCTGGTATGGCAAAACGCCAGCCCATCCACTTCTGCAAGAACGTCTTTCATTATCCATCCCCCTTTTCCGACTTTGGAGAATTATATCATATTATGCAGTCTCTCAATAACTTTCCTTTCGCCGATAACCTGCATTATCTCATAAAGGTCGGGAGTATTCCTCCTATTGGTCATTGCCACCCTGATAATCCCCGTGACATCACCTACATGGCCTTTATATGCCTCGGGATTCTTTTTAAAGTCCTTGATATTTTTCGAATACCCTATAGCCTCGCAGAATTCCTTTACCCTGTCAAACCACATATCCTTGTCATCGTTATGGTTATAAACCCTCGCATATTCGGCCAGAACCCTCCTGACCTCTTCCCGGCATATTGTCTCCTGAAAATTGTAGCCTTTTTTTACGTCTTTATCAAACAGCTCATCAAAGAAATAGAAGACATATGGTTTTACATCCAGCCACTTTGAAATATCCTTCCTGGGCTTTTCACCGCCTCTGTCAATTCTGAATATACTCCTGGCATACTTTTCATCCCGCAAAAGAAGCGCCCAGAGCTCGGGATCATATTCTTCCGCCCATTTAAGGGACATATTGTATACCTCTTCTTCGGACATAAGAGCAATAATATCCCTGCTTATATCCGTAAGCTTCACTATATCGAACATTGCGCCGCTTACACTCATTTTCCCCAGTTCAATCTTAAAGTTTGTATTGGGCTCTTTCGGGTTATCCCTTCTCCATTCTTCAAAATTGGAATTTATCAGGTTCACAAGGTATTCAATCACAGAAATACCGGGAAAACCCTGCTCATGATAGAAGCTTACGTCTGCCTCCGGATCCTTTCTTTTACTTAGCTTCCTTTTGGAATTACCCTCCAACTTCATTACCGGAGATATGTGAGCAAAGTAAGGCTTCTCCCACTCAAACATTTCAAAAAGCTGTACATGCAAGGGAGCTGAAGGCAACCATTCATCGCCCCTTGTTACGTGTGTGGTTCTCATAAGATGGTCGTCTACCACATGGGCAAAGTGGTAGGTAGGAAGCCCGTCAGATTTTAACAATACCATATCCTGATCGTTTTCCGGCATTTCCACATCGCCCTTTATAAGATCCTTCAATATGAATCTTCTGTCCGGATTTTGCGGAGCTTTAACCCGCAGCACAAAAGGTTTCCTCCTGGAAAGCTCTTCTTTCACTTGTTCAATGGTAAAATTCCTATGTACTGCATATTCCCCGTAATAACCGATATTTAATTTTCTCTCTTCCTGCAGCGCTCTTATTTTGTTCAGATCCTCCTCCGAACAAAAACATGGATATGCAAAACCTTTTTCTACCAGATGCTTTGCAAATACTTTATATATCTCTGTTCTTTCGCTCTGCTTGTATGGTCCGTAGCTTCCCTTCTCACTGCCGACATCCGTTACTCCCTCATCAAAATTGATTCCAAACCTGAAAAGGGATCTAACAATATTGGTAACTCCGCCCTCTACTTCGCGTCTTCTATCCGTATCCTCCACTCTGAGAAAGAAAAGCCCATTGCTTTGATGTGCAAGTCTTTCCGACACGAGAGATGCGTATAGGCTTCCCATATGCACATAGCCTGTAGGACTAGGGGCAAATCTTGTTACCTTTGCTCCTTCGGGAAGCTTTCTTTTGGGATATAATAATTCATAATATTCAGGAGTCTTACTGACATCAGGGAATAACAAATCTGCCAGTTCCCTGTTTTCCGTCAAATTATGCATTGCAATAAACCGCCTTTCGTTAGTAAAGTTCATTTCTTTATCATTCCGTCAGCTTTGATGCCCATTTCTGGGTTTTATACAGTATTCTTTCCTCATCGAGGGTAACAAGGCAGCCGCCTTCCATTACCAGGCTGCCGTCAATTATAACCGTTTCTACATCTGCCGAGCTTCCGGAGTAAACAATGGCTGATTTTATATTATACTTCGGATAATAATGGGCTTTCTTGGTATTCAGTACAATAATGTCTGCAGTCTTTCCCTCTTCCAGGCTCCCGGTACTTTCAAAGCCCAAAGCTTCGGCGCCTCCCGCCGTTGCCATTCTCATTACCTCATTCACAGGCAATGCTGAAGGATCGCCGGTGTGAACTTTCTGAAGGTAAGCAGCCATCCTCATTTCTTCCAGCATGTCAAGGTTATTGTTGCTTGAAGCCCCGTCAGTGCCCAGACATATATTAATGCCTCTGCCCAGCATTTTAACAATCGGTGCGGCACCGCTTGCAAGCTTCATATTGCTTCCCGGATTATGCACCACATTCACCTTTCGGGCTGCCAATATATCAATGTCCGAATCGTCCACGGCAACACAATGGGCAGCAACGGTTCCCTCATTAAGAAGCCCTAAAGAGTCAAGGTGTTTTACCGGTGATTTGCCGTATTTATTAATACAGTTTTTTACCTCTTCCCCGGTCTCCGAGAGGTGTATCTGTATGGGTATTCCTCTCTCCCGGGATTTTGCAGCTACTTTCTTCAGGTATGGCTCCCCGCAGGTATAAACCGAGTGGGGGCCCAGCATAACTTTTATACGCTCATTGAAGCTGTTGTGATACTTATCGAAAAGCTCCAGATTTTCACGGAGCCTGTAATCAATTCCCTCTTCCCCCGACTCCCCCTGAAGCCCCCTGGACAGCACAGCCCTCATGCCTGACTCGGAAGTCGCGCGGGCAGTCTCTTCCATAAAAAAATACATATCTGAAAAAGTTGTTGTCCCGCTTTTTATCATTTCAACCATAGCAAGAAGGCTCGCCCAATATACCGCATCCTCCGTCAGTTTGTCCTCCAGAGGAAATATCTTCTTAAACAGCCAATCCATGAGATTCATATCATCGGCGTAATTCCTGAACAGCGTCATGGCCAGGTGGTTATGGGCGTTTACAAAGCCGGGCATAACAGTCCTGCCCTTACAATCTATGACCTTTGAATACCCCGTATCGGAATCCTGTTCCCCGCTGCCTATATGGTCAATCTTGTTACCTCTTATTCCTATACTGCCTTCCCTTATAATATCGTCATTTTCATTAAGCGTTATAATTTGTGCATTTTTCAGCAATATATCCATATATCATTCTCCCCAGCCCCTCAAATATTCCTTCTGATCCTCCGTAAGCCTGTCTATTCTTATACTTAAGGCTTCAAGCTTCATATAAGCTACTTTTTGATCTATTTCCTCCGGGACCTCATAGACCTTATTCTTAAGCTTACCTTTGCTTTCACTTATATATTTCGCACAAAGGGCCTGCAGAGCAAAGCTCATATCCATTATCTCGGCAGGATGGCCGTCACCTGCGGCAAGGTTTACAAGTCTTCCATCCGCAAGGAGGTTAATTATCCTTCCGTCCTCCATAATGTATCCCATTATGTTATTTCGCATTATTCTCTTCTCTTTGCTCATTGATTCCAGATCCGGCTTCCATATCTCCACGTCAAAATGGCCGGCATTGGCAAGCACCGCTCCGTTTTTCATGACCTTGAAATGTTTCCCCGTAATAACCTTTGAACAGCCGGTAACAGTCACGAAGAAATCCCCCAAAGGTGCCGCATCCTCCAGAGACATCACCCTGAAACCGTCCATATATGCCTCTATAGCCTTTATGGGATCAACTTCACATACTATTACATTAGCGCCAAGACCCTTGGCCTTCATGGCGACCCCTTTTCCGCACCAGCCATAACCCGTTACTACTACATCCTTCCCGGCTACTATAAGGTTGGTCGTCCTCATTATGCCGTCCCATGCCGACTGTCCCGTACCGTACCTGTTATCAAAAAGATGCTTGCAGCAGGCATCATTTACCGAAATCATGGGAAATTTCAGAAGTCCCTCCCTCTCTCTTGCCCTAAGCCTCAGAACCCCTGTTGTTGTCTCTTCGCAGCCGCCGATTATTTTGGGAGAAAGCTCCTGCCTTTCCCCGTGCAGCAAATGCACTAAATCTCCCCCATCGTCTATAACTATATCGGGCTCTATATCAAGGGCTGCATTTAAATGCTGCTTGTATTCCGAAGGACTGGCATCATACCATGCGTATACATTAAGCCCGTCCTCCGCCAATGCCGCCGCAATGTCATCCTGAGTGGAGAGAGGATTGCTCCCTGTAACCGAAACCTCTGCACCTCCCGCCTTAAGCACCTTGGAAAGATACGCGGTTTTTGCTTCCAGATGAATTGACATGACTATCCTTTTCCCTGCAAAGGGCCGATCCTTTGTGAATTCCTTCTCTATAGCAGACAATACAGGCATATAGCCTTTTACCCATTCTATTTTCCTATGTCCGGACTCTGCTTTTTCAATATCCCTGATTATGCTTTTTCTCATAATTCATCCTCCGTACTTCTATCTATACTTATTATACCTTTTATACCTTATATATTCCAAAAAAGCAGGGTAAATTCAGCCGGCCAACCTGTAATAATACTCCGGTTATTTCTCTATACATAAGTCAGCCATAAGGACTCCGATTGTCCTTCCTGACACATCCTTAAAGGGTATGGAAATTGTTATGCAGTAGTTAAATGAAAAATTTGATATATACGGCTCAGAACAGTATTCCTTGCCTGTTATGGATTCCTTAAAATAAGGACGGTGAGATAAGTCCATAGGCTCTGCCTCCAAATCTGTCTCCGATACCATTATCCCGCTTGCATTCAATATCCCCATATATTCAAAATGAGAATACTTCTTGAGGCAGTCTACAAGAAAATCTGTTGCCTTTTCTATCTGAATCCCTTTTTTTCTAATTTCTTCGGTAATCTGCTTCAATACTCCGAAGCTCTCTACTATCATTGATTTTTCCTTCTCTTGCAGCTTTACGCTATTCATGATTCCCTTAAGAAGTCCGTCAATATGATCCGCAGCATCTTTGAGGCTTATCGTCAGTGAAGCCATTTCCTGCATTGCATCGGACTGTTCCTGTGCTGAGGCAGATACTTCCTGGGCAAAAGCTACAGCTTCCTGGGAAGCAGATGATATATTATCCATCAATTCATTTACATTGTCCGCAGCACCTGTTGACTGGCTGGCCAGGTTATGTATTTTTTTAACCGCATCGTAAGTTTCCTTTGCTGATTCTATGACTTGTTCAAAGGACTGCTTTGATTTATCCGCATATTCAATGTCACGGGAAATTGACTTTGCCTCTTCCCTGGCTTCATCTGAAATGCTCATGATGCTTGAAATTATATTAGCAACCAGTTTGCTTATTTCTGCCGTTGACTTGGAGGATTGCAACGCAAGCTTCCTTACCTCATCTGCCACAACTGCAAAGCCTTTTCCCTGCTCTCCTGCCCTGGCGGCTTCTATTGCAGCATTTAATGCCAACAGATTGGTTCTGTCGCTTATTTCATTTACCACTGTAATTATATTGTTAATCTCATCTACCTTATCTCTGAGAAGCTGAACATTTCCGGCCATCTTAAAGCTTATCTCCGATGAGTTTCTCATTTTTGAAGTAATATCTTCGAATACTACTCTGCTGTTCTCAATCACAGTAATCATATTTTCCGCAGTGTCCTGCGTATTTCTTGCATAAACCGCTATATCCTTGGAATTGTCTGCCACCTGCTGTGTCTTGTCTTTTGTGGCAACAACCGTATTCGATTGCTCTCCTGCGTTCTGAGCCACCTCCGATATGGATATTGCTATTTCCTGTCCGGCTCTGTCCACCTGAGTAATGTTTTTGTTGAGGGACTCGGCCATTGCTCTGTTTTTCTCCGATGTCTCCGCTATCTCACATATCACCTTTTTGGTATATCTGACAAGCCTGTTGATATTTACTCCTATGCCTCTCAGAAAGCCCTCCTCGCTGACCCTTGCGGATAACTGCCCTTCTGCTATAGTAGCTAAAACAGCATTCAGCCTTTTTACATGTTTCAAAAAACGGTAGAAGCAAATAGCAACAATAACCGCTATAAGCCCTAATACTGTTCCCCCTAATATAATAGCGCTTTTACCAACTATCATTCCAATCCCCCTAATACTATTATTTTAAGCTCTATTCCGCATCATCAAATTCTTCAGCTATTCTGGCAAACTTCTCGATTTTTTTCTGCACCGCGTAATAAATCGTATCCTCAGGATAAGCGCCGCTTTCATCCTTTGTGCCTGCTATTCTGCCTGTAAGAATCTCTATGCCTTCTTCTATGTTTTTTACGGGATAAATATGGAACTTACCTTCTTTAACAGCTTCAATAACCTCGTCCTTCAACATAAGATTAACAACATTCTGCCACGGTATCATGACTCCTTCATTTCCTCTCAGGCCCCTGGCCTTGCAGGTCTGAAAAAAGCCCTCAATTTTTTCATTTACTCCCCCTATCGGTTGAACCTCACCCTTCTGGTTAACAGAGCCGGTTACCGCAATATATTGCTTGACAGGCAGCTCCGCCAGACTCGATAATAAAGCATACAGTTCGCTGCTTGATGCACTATCCCCTTCAACTCCGTCATAAAGCTGTTCAAAGCATATGCTTGCCGAGATTGTCAGGGGGAAATCCTGGGCAAATTTATCGCCAAGATATCCTGTAAGTATCAGCACTCCCTTATCATGTATGCTGCCGCTCATTTCAACTTCCCGCTCAATATTGACTATCCCTTTTTCTCCGGCATAAGTCGTTGCCGTAATCCTGCTTGGCTTTCCAAAGGTATAACCGCCAAAGTTCATGACCGAGAGTCCGTTTACCTGCCCTATAACCTCTTCCTCGGTGGAGATTATTACTACGCCCGTATCAATCAATTCCTGCATCTTTTCTTCTACTCTGTTCGAACGGTATGACTTCTGCTCAATAGCTTTTTTTACATTATTTACGGTTACTATCTGATCCCCTGCTATCCTTGCCCAGGCATCAGCTTCAAATATTATCTCAATTATATCGTTAAATCTCGTAGAAAGCTTATCCTTGTGTTCAGCCAATCTCCTGCTGTATTCCACCACAGCCGCTACGGCGGATTTATCAAAATGCATAAGTCCGTTTTTTACACAGTGGGAACTTATAAAACTGGCGTATTTCAAACAGTTTTCTTTATTGCCGGCCATATCTGTGTCAAAATCAGCCTTTATCTTAAAAAGCTTGCTGAAGTCTTCATCGTAATTATAAAGAACCTGGTACACATATGGGCTTCCTATTAAAATAACTTTTACATCCAGGGGGATAGGTTCCGGTTTTATGCTGCCGGACACAATACCTATCATTGAGAATATATTCTCAATGGTTATGTTTCCTGTCTTCAGCGACCTTTTTATACCTTCCCAGCTTTCAGGATTCCTCATAAGGTCGGATACGTTTATTATTATATAGCCTCCATTGGCTTTATGGAGTGAACCCGCCTTTATCATGGTAAAGTCCGTTGTGACTACGCCCATATTGCTCTCATACTCTGTTTTGCCCAAAACATTATAATATTTCGGGTTTGATTCTAAAATAACCGGAGCACCCTTTAAATCTCTGTTATCCACCAGCAGATTAACCTGATATTTTATTGTAAAATCCTTCTCCCCAATCTTCTCAATCAGGTCGAACCCCCCGGCCTTACCGGCACCCGGATTCCTGAAATCCTCTATGTTGTGTATTATATCCTTCTGCACAGCCTGGAGATATTCAATCACATTCTCAAACTTGCTGAACTTTTCTTTCAGCTCCATTATCGGATGTTCTACTGCGATAAGCGCTATTTTTGTTTCCAGTTTATCAATCTTATCCCTGGCCGCTCTTTCGATGTCTTTGATACGTTTCAGCATCTCCACGAGCCTTCTCTGGACTATAAAAGAGTTGTCCTCAACCTTCTTTCTATCCTCATGGGTCATATCCATGTAGTCCTTGTCCTCCATTGGTTTCCCTTCATAAAGCGGTACAGTAACCAGTCCCTGCTCGCTCTTTTTTAAAATAAAACCCTGTTCTTTTGCAAAGTCATTGAAAACATCCATGCATTCAGAGCTTTTTCCCTGATACTCCTGCACAATCTGGCTTTTCTGTTTTTCATATTCCTCACCTTCAAAAGCCTGGGGGACTTTTACCTTAAGTGCTCTTACGAGCATTTTCATGCTTTTTTGAAGCTTATATCCCATTCCGGCCGGAAGGTTTATACATATGGGGTTATCAGGATTTGTAAAATTGTATACATAGCACCAATCATCGGGCACCTTTTCGTTGACAGCTATCCTGCTTACTATAGATTCAGTATAGCTGCTTCTTCCTGTGCCTGTTATCCCGGAAACATAAATACTATATCCGGGTCTTTTGATTTTAAGTCCGAATTCCATTGCCGCAACAGCCCTATCCTGCCCGATTATACCCTCCAATGGATTCATATCTGCAGTAGTCTCAAATCCAAATATACTGTAGTTAACCTTATTGCTTAATTCCTCCGGAGTTAATTCCCGATACTTACCCATTCAGCTTTCTCCTCCCAACTTAAAGTGTAGCTTCTTTACCAATTAACAACATTATATTAAATTTCATCCTTTAATGCTATAGTATCAAAACACGTGTCATAATTTGGACTTTGCATCAAAAAATGCAAGAGCTATGAATTTCGGAATTCCCATGACCCTTACAATTCTCCTGGGCTCTTTTATTAGTCTGTACAACCATTCCAAGCCGGCCTTCTGATAAAATACGGGAGCTCTTTTCACCTTTCCTGCAAGCACGTCCAGGCTTCCTCCTACTCCCATGGCAATTTTGACCTTCAGCCTGTCACTATGCTTGCATATGAACCTTTCCTGCTTTGGCGCACCTAGTGCTGCCAAAAGTATGTCTGCGTTGCTGCTGTTAATTTCATTAATTATACTTTCCTCTTCGTCACTATCGAAGTAACCGTTTCGGGTGCCGGCTATTTTTAATCCTCCATATTCCTCGGTAAGCTTTATGGCAGCCTCTTCAGCCACACCCTCCCTGCCTCCTAAAAGGTATATGCTTCTGCCCTGGGAATCCGCAATATTCATGAGCCGCATCATCAGATCCATACCTGCTACTCTTTCTTTTAACGGGGTACCATAGAATTTTGAAGCAACTACTACCCCTATACCATCCGGAACAACAAGCTGCCCGCTATTCAGTATGCCCTCGAATTCCCTGTCTCTGACCGCCTCAAGCAATATCTCGCTATTGGGAGTAAAAACCTTACTATAGGTATTCCCATGTAAAAATCCCGATAATATGTCGGCTGCTTCGTCCATGTCGACATTATCTATTTTTATACCCAGTATTTCAACCTTTCCATACATACAACATCCACCCTGTCCATAAATATTATGATGCATCCAAGGGAACGCATTACACGTTCATATTCATAACAATGAAGCATCGGAATGCATGCAGTATTTCCCTATTATTATAGCATAGCATAATTATATATAACCAAGGTTTATTGAAAAGAATACCCTCGATAGTATAAATTGGAACTTATCATGTTACAAATCCAGTCCAATAATGTTATAATGTGATTGTAAAACTTGAAATACGTGTCAAATTTATTGCAAGGGGTCGGATGTATTGGAGAAAATAGTAATAGAAGGCTCACAGAAACTTTCCGGCGAGGTTAGAATCAGCGGGGCCAAAAACGCTGCGGTGGCAATATTGCCTGCTACAATTTTAGCAGGCTCAGCCTGTACCATAAAAAACCTTCCCATGGTAAAAGATGTCACCTACCTTAGGGATATGCTCATACAAATGGGAGGAAAAATACATATACACGACAATGATAAGATTACAATTGATACTTCCGGGATCAGCACAAGTAAAATAGACCTGGAACTGGCAAAAAGAATGAGAGCCTCATACTATTTTCTCGGGGCCCTTCTTAGCAGGTTTAAAAAAGCTGAAGTGCCATTTCCGGGAGGCTGCAATATAGGCGTCCGCCCTATAGATCTTCATATTAAGGGTCTTGAGGCCTTAGGCGCAAAAATAAAAATATCCCACGGGCTGATAAGGGCAGCTGCCGACGAACTGAGAGGCGCAAGAATATACCTGGATGTAGTCAGTGTCGGGGCTACCATCAATATAATGCTTGCCGCCTGTATGGCAAAAGGAACTACTACCATTGAGAACGCAGCGAAGGAACCATACATTGTAGATACCGCCAACTTCCTCAACGCTCTGGGTGCCTGCATAAAAGGCGCAGGCACCGATGTCATCAAAATCAAGGGGGTAAAATCCCTGGGAGGCTGCGAGCATAGCGTAATTCCTGACCAGATGGAAGCAGGAACCTATATGATAGCCGCAGCTTCAACCAAAGGTGATGTACTAATAAAAGACATTATACCTACACACCTTGATGCAGTTTCCGCAAAACTTAGGGAAATGGGTGCTGAGGTTACCGAATATGAAGATTCCATAAGGGTTAAAGCCCCAACAAGATTAAAGGCAGTCAATATTAAAACAATGCCGTATCCGGGTTTCCCTACGGATATGCAGCAGCCTATGAGTGTCCTGCTTTCTGTTTCTGAAGGCACAAGCATTGTAACCGAAAGTATTTTTGAATCCAGATTCAAGTATTTTGATGAGCTGAGGAGAATGGGAGCGAAAATAAAAATCGAGGGCCGTGTGGCGGTAATAGAGGGAATAACCAAACTTACGGGAGCCCCTATTTATGCCACCGACCTCAGGGCAGGAGCCGCGATGGTCGTCGCAGGCCTGACCGCAGAGGGCAAGACTACCATAAGCAACATAGGCTATATTGAAAGAGGCTATGAAAGACTTGAAGAAAAGCTGATAAATCTCGGATCTAAAATAAGACGCATAGAGGACAAATAAAGGAGGTAAAAACCTTGAGATTAAAGAGATATTTATCCGTATTGCTTCTTATCTGTTTTTTTGTTGCCGTATTACCCCAAAACACCTTTGGGACAGCACCGGCTGCCAAGATCCCCAGTGCTTTCTGGAAGCTGGCTCCTCTTTATCAAAAGGCTGTGGATGACAATAACTCAAATGATATTATTGATTACGGCAATAAAATAATAGAGCTTTTCACCGGCATGGAAGAAACCCAACAAGTGTTGGAAATCGTTACTCCACGATTGGATAAAGTGGCAAGAGCTTACGAAGAACTCGGCAAATTCGACAGTGCCGTTGAATATTATAGGAAATATATCCCCAAGGCTGAAAAATTGGGGTGGAAGGATGGAGTGACCTACGCAAGCTCCAAGATTAATTCCTTGGGCTTTGATATAGAGCTATATGCAAAAACTCAGGATTCGGAAAAGAACCTTTATTTTGGTTCAAAACACGAGCCAAAGGCAGGAGTTTATTTCGGAAGCAATTATGATTCGGATCCCAGAATAGGCTCCTACAAATGGAATGATATAAAGAAATACTTCCCCAAAAAGAATTCGGCTTACCTGATATATCTGCACTGGAAAGAGGATATTAAATCTTTTGACCGTTATTTTAAGGATGCAAAGGAAAACAATATAGCTGTTCAGCTGGCCTGGAATATTGATGATGTCGAAATAGACAGTGTATTAAGAAACATAGCAAGTTATGAGTCATATATAAAGACTACGGCAGATTATCTGGCAAGGCTCAAAGTACCGGTATTCCTCAGATTTGCCGGTGAAATGAATATAAAAGACAACTGCAAGGATTACAATTCATTTATACAAGCCTTCAGGTATGTTTCGGGGATTATGAAGGATAAAGCTTTCAATGTAGCGATGGTATGGTCCCCTAATGATATCTCGGCTAAAGACCGCACATATGGTCAATATTATCCGGGAGACGAATATGTGGATTGGGTGGGAATAAGCACATATACGTACCGTTACTTCCAGGGGAAAAAGGACTGGGGAACCCAGCAGGACAGCATAGACAGCGTATTTATGACCGGGGACTATGCAAACCCATTGGCAAAGATAAAGCCGATTATCGATATCTATGGTACAAAAAAGCCTATAATGCTCTCCGAAACAGGTATAGGCCATTACTCAAAGCTTGCTGGAGAAAATATGTCTGATTGGGCCACAATGCAGCTAAGACGGCTTTATGTATATGGTCCCATGATCTATCCGCAGCTTAAGGGTATATACTACTTCAATGCAAATAATGATTATATAGCCAGATATGATGATTACTCCTTATATGGAAGCATCAAGCTCAATGCATTATATAATGAGCTGGTGAGCAGCGGCAACTTCTTATCCGATATCAACGGCAGTCCGA
>Ga0116161_1003592_pt1 | contig 13719 bp, 10 predicted proteins | sample AD_JPNAS3_MetaG_FD_89877 | JGI IMG/M metagenome (GOLD analysis project Ga0116161, IMG submission 89877) | Active sludge microbial communities of municipal wastewater-treating anaerobic digesters from Japan - AD_JPNAS3_MetaG | ecosystem: Engineered > Bioreactor > Anaerobic > Digestate | place... | reverse complement strand
CGGAAGCCGCTGGGGACGCGGCGGCAAAAAAGCGAGCTTGTAAGCTCTTTTTGCCGCCTTGCGTCCCCACGGCTTGTGCCCGCGGACTTGGAACCGGGCGCCGACCCCGAGCGAAGCGAGGGGACACGCCCAAAAGAAAATTATTGCAAATTTAATTATACATTTTTTAAAGTACTTTTTTGTAAAATCCATCGTTATTCATTATTATCATAAAAACATAATATATTTCTCAAACTGCAAAATGAGAGCCTTAAAACCTTTATCGTCAACACTTTACAAACTTAAAAACTTTTTAATAGGAGGAGTTATTTTTCTTACCTTGATTAGCTCTTTTCTCTTTTCTTCTTGCAGAAAGATAGAGGTTGATGAGAATGCGAGACTACATTTTTCCACTTCGACTATTACCTTTGACACCATTTTTTCGACTGTCGGGTCTATTACAAAACGACTTACCGTATACAATCGTAATAATTTTCCGGTTTCGGTTAATGTGCGATTGGCGGAAGGAAGCAACTCTTTTTACAGTTTAAATGTTGACGGAGAGGCTGGTCGTGAAGTGAAAAATGTTGAAATTGCTGCTCGTGACAGCATGTTTGTGCATGTAAAAGTTACATTAAATCCCGGCAACCAAAATACGCCTTTTCTTGTTCTTGATTCTATTCTTTTTCAAGTGGGAAGGAATATTCAAGATGTTGATTTAGTGGCGTATGGACAAGATGCTCACTTTATTGTTGCCGATAAACAGGTCGGGAATATTCACTATAAAGTGGTGGCGGCGGAGCATGAAACGACCGTTTGGACAAAGGATAAGCCGTACGTAATTTACGGTTGGGCAGCGGTGGATTCGCTTGGCAAATTGATTATTGAGCCCGGCACGAAAATATATATACATCGAGGGGGCGGAATTTGGGTCTACCGATACGGAAATATCCAGGTGAACGGGACAAAGGACGAGCCTGTACTCTTCCGCGGAGACCGTCTCGAAAGTTGGTTTGACACAGATTACTCACAATGGGATAGAATTTGGATTAATGAAGGAAGCGAGGATAATGTAATTAAACATGCGATTATTACGAATGCTTTTATAGGGATTCAAGTAGAAGCGCTAAAAGAGTCTTTATACAATAATAATATCATTCGGCACACAATTATTAAAAATACGGCAGGAACGGGTTTACTTGCTCGGGCGAGCAAACTAACGGTTGATAATTGTCTAATCACAAATAACGGCGTTTGCGGATTGCAACTGGAAATTGGACAATACCATTTCGAACATGTTACCATTGCTAACTATTTTTCACAAACGGTCAGAAAAAATCCCGCAGTTTATCTTGCTAATAGTTATACAACGCCGCTGGCAACATACGTTGGAGACGCTTCTTTTTCGTTCACCAATTGCATTGTTTACGGGAACATAGAAAATGAATTGATGATAAAAAAGTATAATGACAATACCATACAACTCCATAAAATATTTGAAAATTGTCTTTTAAGAACTACGCTACGTGACGAAAATTTCATTGCATGCTTATACAATGAAAATCCTCAATTTAGCGATTATAGAAAACTTGATTTTACCCTTAAAGAAAATTCTCCTGCTATTGATGTGGGAAAGGTGGGACTGCAAAATAGTTACGATTTAGCAGGAAATTGGCGTGACGCTTTGCCGGATTTGGGCGCTTTTGAGTTTATCAGATAAAAAAATAAAACTCTTTTCAAATTATATTTATCTGAAAATAAAATAATTAAACTTTTTTTAACAAAAAAATAGGTTTTTCTGTTTTTTTATGATAAAAAAACATTATATTTGCAACCTGAAACTTTAGTTTATGAATATTATTTTTAATTGACAATTTAAAAAAATCATTATGAAAAAATTAAAACTTTTTACCATTCCATTTTTAATGATGTTTTTGGTGTTTGCATTTGGTATAGCTAAGGCACAGGAAACCATTTATTCCGAATCTTTCGGAATTATTGAAGCAAACACAAACATTGAAGACCATACGGATTTTGATGAAACTAACGTTACCTATTCCGTATCGGCTGCAACTGTAAACTTACGTATGACCAATAGTTCTGCTAACCAGTATGCGTTAGCTTCCGGAGAGGCTAATGTATTTCTAAATACTCAAGATGCTTGGTTGCAAGTTGAAGGTATTAACACTAGTCGTTATAATAACCTTACATTAAGTTTTGGTTATCGTAAAGGTTTGAATGCGGCAACATTAGCAGATTTCCGTATTGAATACTCTACGGACGGCACAACTTGGACAGAAATAGTTCCAACTTACTGGACAAGAGGATTGCCCATTACTCAAGAAGGAACGCCCGACCAGTTTCCAACCACAAGCTCTACGGGTTGGTACTATGTTACTTGCGCTGCCTCTGCCAATACTATTCCAACTACTGATAACCTCTACCTTAAATTTACAAATTTAAGACTTATGGGGAATAATGAAGTTCGTATTGATGATATTTTATTAGTTGGTGACCGTATTCCATACGTAGCTATTATTTCTCCCGAAGATGGAGCTGTACTATCTCCTTGTGATACTGTAACTTTTGATATTGACATTCAAGACTTCACGCTTTATTCTTCATTTCCTACCCCAAGTGGTGACGGTTTCTTAAAAATTGAATCGGAACTTCTTGAACATCTTCCTATCCCTAACATTACAAATCCTTATTATTGTGACCAATTAACAGCTATGGCTCTCGCTAACTATGGAGGCATGACACTCCCTGAAGGCGAATATGATATAACCGTGTCTTTGGTTGGATTAGACAGTTTACCGCTAACTCCTCCGGCAACTCATTCTATTCATATTTCCGTAATTCGTGAAGTGGTTGCAGATCCTGAGTTTTCACTTCCCGAAGGAACTTATAATACTCCTCAAGTAGTTGAAATTACAACTACCACCGAAGGGGCTATTATCTATTACACCGTAGACGGCACTGAACCGGACGAAACCAGCCTCGTTTATACGGAGCCGATTAACGTTGATTCTACTATGACAATTTCGGCTGTTGCTATGAAAGAGTGCGCTACGACAAGCGAGGTTATTACCGCTACTTATGAAATTGAAGAAGAACCTTCTGCTATTGCTCATACCGCTACTTCTTCCATTAGAATCTCCCCAAATCCTGCTACCGACCTTATCACTATTACTGCAAAAGGTTACAATCAAGTTGAAATCGTTAACTTCCTCGGTCAAGTAGTTTATCAAAATGATTTCACCGATGTACGTCAAATTAACATTGCCGACCTTAATGCAGGCATCTATTTTGTTCGTTTAAAAGGTGATACCACTATCACAAAGAAATTCATTAAGAAATAATAGTCTTTAAGAGACTTTTTAAAGAGAGAGAATTTAGTTTTAAGTTCTCTCTCTTTTTTTTGTATTTTTGCTTTTCAAAAAAAAGATAGATGAAGCAAGAAATTAGCACAAAGTACGACCCAAAAAACATTGAGAATAAATGGTATAATTTTTGGATGGAGAATAAACTTTTTAGTTCTACTCCCGACCATCGCCCTTCTTATACGATTGTTATTCCACCGCCTAACGTTACCGGCGTACTACACATGGGGCACATGCTTAATAATACCATACAAGATATTTTAGTTCGAAGAGCCAGAATGTTGGGATTGAACACGCTTTGGGTACCCGGCACTGACCACGCTTCTATTGCTACGGAAGCGAAAGTAGTTGCTTTACTTAAAGAAAAAGGAATTGAAAAGAAAGATATTTCTCGCGAAGAGTTCCTACAATATGCTTGGGAATGGAAAGAGAAACACGGCGGAATAATTTTACAACAATTGAAAAAATTAGGAGCTTCGTGCGATTGGGATAGAACGAAATTTACTATGGATGACGATTTATCGGAATCGGTAATTGACGCTTTTATAGATTTGTACAATAAAGGGAAAATATATCGTGGCGTGCGCATGGTGAACTGGGACCCAAAAGCCTTAACTGCTCTTTCAGACGAAGAGGTAATCTATCAAGAAGTAGAATCAAAGTTATATTACGTTAAATACCATATTGAAGGGGATAGCGATAATTATCTCACAATCGCCACTACACGCCCGGAAACTATTTTTGGGGATACCGCCGTTTGTGTACACCCCGATGATAAACGTTATCAACATCTAAAAGGGAAAAAAGCTGTTATCCCTCTCGTAAATCGTGTTGTTCCTATTATTTTTGACGATTACGTCGACCCTGAATTTGGAACGGGAGCACTAAAAATTACGCCTGCTCACGATATTAATGATTACCATTTGGGAATTAAACATAAATTGGATTCTATCAACATTTTTAATGACAACGGTACACTGAACGAAAACGCTCAATTTTTTATCGGAGAAGATAGATTCACGGCTCGTAAAAAGGTGATTCCTTTATTGGAAAAAGAAGGACTCTTACTGAAAATTGAAAATTATACAAACAAAGTCGGTTTTTCCGAACGTACCAACGAAGTTATTGAGCCTAAATTGTCGTTGCAGTGGTTTTGCGAAATGGAAAGTTTAGCAAAACCTGCCCTACAAGTTGTCATGGACGATACTATTAGGTTTTATCCTGAAAAATTCAAAAATAGTTATGCCCATTGGTTAGAAAACGTAAAAGATTGGTGCATCAGTCGTCAATTATGGTGGGGACATCGTATTCCTGCTTACTACCTGCCCAATGGTGAGTTTGTTATAGCTAAAAGTAAGGAAGAGGCATACGAAATCGCGAAGGAGAAATTTCCCGATTCTCAATTTACTATCCAAGATTTAAAGCAAGATGAAGATGTTTTGGACACGTGGTTTTCTTCGTGGCTATGGCCTATCTCCGTGTTCGACGGCATACGTTATCCCGATAATCCTGATATTAACTACTACTACCCTACCTCTGCACTGATTACAGCTCCGGACATTATTTTTTTCTGGGTAGCGCGTATGATTATGGCAGGATTGGAGTGGCGGAACGAGATTCCTTTCAAATCGGTCTATTTTACAGGAACGGTACGTGACCACTTGCGAAGAAAAATGTCCAAGTCGTTAGGAAACTCGCCCGAACCTTTGGAATTAATCGAGAAATTCGGAGCTGACGGCGTTCGTTTTGGCATGCTACATAGTTCGCCCGCAGGGAACGATTTACTTTTTGATGAGGCTCTTTGCGAACAAGGACGCAACTTTAACAATAAAATCTGGAACGCCTTTAGACTAATTAAAGGCTGGCAAATTTCAGAAACCGTTGAAGAACCGCAATCTTTTACTATTGCTTTACGATGGTTTAAAGCTCGTTTGAATTCGGTGTTAGCAGAAATTGAAGATAGTTTTGAAAAATTTCGACTCTCCGAAGCACTCATAGCCACGTACAAACTTATTTGGGACGACTTTTGCTCGTGGTTTCTTGAAATTGTTAAACCTCCCTATCAACAACCCATAAACGCAAAATCGTACAGCGAGATTATCGATATCTTCGAACAGCTGATGCAACTTTTACACCCTTTTATGCCCTTTATTACCGAAGAGTTATGGCAAAATCTACGAAAAAGAGAGAAAAATGAGTCAATTATGTACTCTACCTTCCCTAAGTCGGAGCCTAAAGAGGAAAACCATCAACTACTGAATGATTTTGAAGCTGCCAAAAAAATTATCGAAAATATTCGTCGTATCCGTACGGAACATAACATCCCAATAAAAAACAACCTCTATTTAATAGTTAAGGCGAAGAAAACGCCGCAAACCTATGATTTAGATGAGATAATTAAAAAGCTGGCTAATCTCCATTCCATTCAATATCAGGAAGAAAACATCGATACTACACTCTCATTTATTGAACAAAATGTAGAATATTTTATCCCCTATAAAATAGAAGCTAATATTGAAGAGGAGGTGAAAAAGATAGAAGATGAACTACGCTACACGAAAGGATTCTTGCAAAGTACATTAAAAAAACTGGCTAATGAGAAGTTTGTAAACGGAGCGCCCGAAGCTGTTGTCGCTATGGAACGAAAAAAACAGGCGGACGCCGAGGAGAAAATTACGCTTTTAGAAGCTAAGCTCGCACAATTAAATCAAACTAAATAAAATTTTCCATTATGAAAACAGTGTTTGGTTTCGTCCTAATCATCGGATTTTTCATTATCATTATCTCCATGTCATCAATAGATAATAAATTTCCAATTATGGTAGGAGCTATTGTTGGCGGGACTGTGGCTTTTATTATAGGGAAAATTATTATTTATCGTAGAAACAAGAAAAATAGATAACTATTCCGACTATCTGCCAAGTAAAAAAATGGTAGGCTGTTTATGTAAATCTATTTCTTCTTTCCTCCATTTAGAGATAGACAAAGTAACTATTTTTTCTTCACGTGTCGTTATATTAGTTGCGACACAAAGTTTTAAATCCGGATTACAAACTGTTAGTATAGAAGCCAATAGCTGATTATTTCGATAGGGTGTTTCAATAAAAATTTGCGTTTGTCCGGTTCTGAAAATTAACGATTCCAAAAACCGCAACTCTTTTTCGCGTTTACTTTTTTCAATAGGCAAATATCCATGAAAGGCAAAATTTTGTCCATTTAAGCCTGACGCCATCAGCGCAAGAACTATGGAATTAGGACCTACAAGCGGGACAACACGCATATTCAGTCGATGGGCTTCTTGCACAATAAGGTGTCCGGGATCGGCAATACATGGAGTTCCGGCATCGGATAACAACCCGATATCTTTACCCTTTTTGGCATTTTCTCGTAAAAAAAACAACAATTCTTCATTTTCGCCATTTTTCTTAAACGAGATAAAAGTTAAATCATCAATTTTCTTTGAAATTCCCAATTTTATCAAAAAACGCCGTGCAGTTCTTTCATCTTCGACAATAAAGGCATCTATTTTGTCCACAACTGACAAGTTTGACGATGGAAAGAGAGTACTATAATCGGCTTCGCCGAGTGGTGAAGGAATAAGATATAGGGTTGACTCGGTCATAGATTATTTATCCTCTTTTAAAGCTTTAATTCCCGGCAACTCTTTACCTTCCAGATACTCTAACATTGCCCCCCCGCCGGTACTTATATAGGAGATAAAATCGGAAAGTCCATATTTGCTAACGGCAGCAATCGAATCGCCCCCGCCAAGCAAAGAGTACGCTCCCGAAATTGTAGTAACGGCAACACTCAAGGCGATAGACTGCGTCCCTTTCCCAAATTTATCAACTTCAAAAACTCCAACGGGTCCATTCCAAAGGATAGTTTTCGACTCTTTGATAATTGCCGCAAATTTTCTTATAGAGCGTGGTCCTATGTCAACCCCTTCTAAGCCATCAGGAATATGATTTTGTGTTGTGATAAATGTATTGGCATCTTCCGACAAAGCGTCCGCACAAACATTATCAATAGGCAAATAGATATCAACTCCTTTTAAAAGAGCCTTGCCAACAATTTCTTTCGCTACTTCTACCATCTCGGGCTCAAAAATAGAATTACCGATTTTTACGCCTAACGCATGAAGAAAAGTATAGCTCATGCCACCTGCAATGATTAAACTATCCACCTTATCAAGCAGATTTACAATAATATTCAATTTTGTGGAAACTTTAGACCCGCCAATAATAGCCGTAAATGGCGATTTGGGCGTTGCCAATGTCTTTTCTAAGCTAACGACTTCCTCATATAGCAAATAGCCTGCATAACTTTTACCGGGGAAAAACTTCACAATTGTAGCGGTTGAGGCATGTTCGCGATGAGCTGTGCCAAAAGCATCATTAACATAAACATCGCCAAGTTCCGCAATTTTTTTGGCAAAATCCACATCGCCCTTCTCCTCTCCCTTGTGAAAACGAAGATTTTCCAATAGTGCCACATCACCCGACTTAAGTTTTTTCACTTTTTCTCGAGTCTCACTGCTCAACACATCACCCAAAAATATCACTTCTCTATCTAATCCCGTTTTAACTGAATTAACAATGTGTTGAAGAGAGAATTTCATATTTGCCTCCCCCTTAGGTCGTCCGAGGTGAGACATTAAAATAGCTATGCCGCCGTCACCCACAATTTTATCAATGGTCTTTTTTGTTCGTACAATACGTGTTGTATCCATAACTTCCAACTGTTCATTTAACGGAACATTATAATCGACACGAATCAATACTTTTTTATCTTTAAAATTAAAATTATCAATAGATTTCATATTATTATTTTATATGTTTTTAAATTAACTTGGTGCCCGGAACAAGACTCGAACTTGCACAACCTTTTGATTACTACACCCTGAATGTAGCGCGTCTACCAATTCCGCCACCCGGGCAATACGGGTTTTTAATTTGACAAAAATACAAAAAAAGATTATTTTATTCCTCTCTTTTATTTTTTTCTTACGCTACCTGCTCATTAATTATTAAAGAAGTCTCTGTTTAGAAGAACACTAACAAACTATTTTTTGGACATTCTGTCAACGGCATCATGCGGAACAATATATTGTTGTTTTTTAAGTTGCTGATAATAAGACTGTAATATTGCCTTAAGATTTCTTTCCATCGCATCAACCTCTCTATTATTTAAAAGATTATTTTCTTGAAAAATATCGTCCGCAGCAAAAGCCGAAATAACTTTTTCTCCATCAAAATAGATAGTAAGAGAATCGGCAATACCTTGATAAACTTCGTTAATATAAGATGTAGCTAAGGAAAAACGCTCCGGCTCGTTAAAAACGTCTCGTCCAAACGAAAAATAGGGTTTATCGTAACCTAATAGTCCCAATAGGGTTGGCATAACATCTAATTGTTGTGTTACTTGCGGGTCGAGCCCTTGAAGTACTTTGTCGGGCGTGTAGAGAAAGTAAAAAATCGCCATTCTACCGCGCGGATAACAAGTTTGCGGAGCATAGATTTCGGGAGAAACATGGTCGGCTATAAAAATAAAAATCGTATTCTTAAACCACGGCTTTTGACTGGATTTCTCGAAGAATTTCCGTATTGACAAGTCACTATAAGCTACACAAGGCTGCACCAACGTATGACCTTGCGGCATTTTATCGGCATAATCAGACGGCAACGTAAAAGGATGATGAGAAGTGAGGTTGAAACTTGTTACGCAAAACGGTTCCTCCATTTCATCAATTTTATCTGACATAAACAAGAAAAAGGGCATATCATAAACACCCCAAAAGGGCTCTATCGTGTTCTCATTGACTGCACACTCCGCCATATATTCGTCCTTTGCATAGAAATTCTCAATCCCCGCCATAGACGCATAAGCCTCAAAAAACATTGAGTTTTTCTCCGTACCGCAAAAAAAAGAGGTACTATAGCCTAAATTTTTTAAAATGGTCGGAAAACCTTCTAAATTACCTAATGACTGCGGTAGCATAACAAAGGGAGCTTTGTAAGATGGGATAGATGTTAAAATAGAAGGCAACGCCTCTATAGAACGCAATCCATTCGCATAAGCATTGGTAAATACATATCCTTCTGCCATTAATGAATCCAAAAAAGGCGTGTAACCATCTTCCGCAGGATATAAATCAGGATTATAAAACTTCGAGTGTTCTTTGCTAAAACTTTCTAATATAAAGAGAACTATATTTCGCCCCTCCAAATTATACCGTAATGAATCGGAAGGAAAATGATAGGGCGAAAATATTTCTTCAAGCTCCATCTCGGAAAAATAGTTTAACTCTTCAATACTACCGGCTCCGATAGTCCTAAATAGACAAAAAGGATTGCTTAAAATCAAATAAGATTGTTGTGTTTTTTGCGTATACTGTGCGGCATTACACAAATTATAAGGTCGTAGCTTTAATTTGAAACCGCCCCTCATACCCCCAAAAAGTACAAAAATAACAACAATAAAAATTACCGAATGAACAGAATAATAATGCACTCTCTTTTTTAGAGAAAATGTAAAATAGGGTATTTTTTTATAAAAATATATCATTCCAACTATCAAAATGATAGCTACCAAAACAATCCAAAAAGAATTTACAGACTCTTTTAACATAATCGGTAACGTATTTTGATAGTTTGTAAAATGCAACTCTTCGCTCGTAATACGCTTTAAAGAATAGTGAAAATAGATGACGTCAATTAAATTAAGAAGTACAATAGCTAAACTATTTGTTATAGTATATAACCAAAAAAGGAACTTTTGATAAAACTCCCGTGTCCGAAAATAGAACGGAATGACGGACAACAAAATAAACAATGAATTAATATAAAAAATGGAGATTGTATCAAAGACAAAACTTCCTCGCAACAACCTAAAAAAATCATGAAATGCTACCTCGCCGACAATCTCTTTATTATAAAAATAGAAAATAATTTTTGTAATAAAAAGGATAACATACAATATTAACAACCTCAATATTAAGGTGCTAATTTCATTCTGAACTACTTTTCTAATAAAGTTTTTAAATCTCTCCATCAACAAATTTGTTTATGAAGGAATTTACTTATTCGACTTGCGTTGGGGAGGGGTAATTTCTGTTTTGCCCGGAGCACTAATCTTGGGCATACTTTTCTTAGTATTTTTCAACATTTTCGGTTTTTCAGATTGTAAAAGTGAAAACAGCACGTTTTTATACTCTTTGCAGCCTTCAGCCAAATTTGCCTCAGCCTCGTTCGTTGACATTCCATACACGACAAAAGGGGTTTTCCACTCCATACCGGAATAGATGCACATTAATTGATAAGGACGTAAAAGTTCATCCATAGTAAATAAATTCCTACCTCCGGAACGGTACGAACTCTCTTCGGAGCCTGTTGTTGTAACTATTAGCAATGGCTTGCCTTTAATAATGTCGGTTTGCGTAAACGTATAAAACACTTCATCTATCCATTTTTTCATTTGTGAAGGCGCTGACGCAAAATAAAAAGGAAACTGTAATACGATAGCAGAGGCTTCACGAACTATTTGAGTGTGTTCCTCTATATTAAAACCCTTTTTGGGATTATCATACAAATCTACTATCTTAACAGCAGAAACATTCCGTACCTCTTTGAGTAGTGCCGCATTGGCTGTTGACTCTTTCAAATTAGGGTGAGCAACAAAAATAACGATAGAATTATTAGCATACAACGTATTAATTTCGGCTTCTGTCATCGTTTGAGCGTTAAAACTTCTCGCCTCTTGCGATACAAGTGTCACGGGAGCAAGAAACAAAAGAGTTATTAAATTTAAAAACAACCATTTTTTCATAACAATATTCTCTTTTTTATAATTAATAAATAGCCATCGGATTTAAAAGAACAAAAATAAGCCTTTTTACTTATGAAACACCTCGAAAAATAAAATATCTGAATATGATTTCTAAAAGCAAACAGCCTATCGCCAAAATAAGGAACGGGACAAACTCATCTGATTTGTTCTCAAACACCGATTCACTAATTTTAGTTTTTTCCATTTTATCAATTTCAGCATAAACCTCTTTTAACTTTTTGTTATTTGTTGCCCTAAAATATTTCCCTCCCGTTTCTTGTGCTATAGAGCTCAATAACGGCTCGTCAAGTTCGGTAGGCATATAAATAGGACCGTACGGCGTGGGATAGGGTGCTTGCCCATTATTTGTCCCGCAACCAACCGTATAAACTTTAATTCCAAGATTATGAGCAATTTCCGCTGCTGAATAAGGGTCTAAATAGCCTGTATTATTCACCCCATCAGTAAGCAAAATAACAATCTTACTTTTTGCTTCACTCTCCCTCAACCGATTCAAGGCTGTCCCAAGTCCATCTCCAATCGCTGTTCCATCTTCAACAAGTTCAAATTTCACTTTTTCCAACAAGCCGAGCAACGTTTGATGGTCCGAAGTGAGCGGACATTGTGTAAAAGCCTCTCCCGCATAAACAACCAACCCTATTCTATCGTTAGGTCTTCCTTCAATAAAATCGCCGGCAACTTTTTTAGCGGCTTCCAGACGGTTAGGAGAAAAATCCATCATCTTCATACTGCCCGATATATCAAGCGTAATGACAATATCTACCCCTTCAACATCTATCTTATTTCGTTTAAAAGCAGTTTGTGGACGTGCTAAAGCGATAATAATGAGAACAAGCGCTAAATAACGAAAAAAAAGAGGAAGCCAAAAAAATCGTTGTTTCCACGTTTTCTTCCCGCCCGCAAAAGATTTTACAGTCGACAACGTAATTCCGGGCTTTATTTTATGACGTTTCCATATTTGCCAACCTAAAATCGGAATAAAGAGAAGAAGTAATAAAAAATAAAGAGGTTGTGCAAATGAAATTTCACCAATATTCTTAAAAAAATCAATCAAATAGTTCATCGTTTATCTCCTGTTAATTTGAAGAATTTGTTGTTACAGTTGCTGTTTTTTCAATAAAAGACTTCGTTTCATTAAAACATTTGTCATGATCATCCGGTAGCGGTTTAGATTTTGCAAATTTAACCAAATCAGCCGTTGTAAGAATATAGGAAAGTTGATTTTCCTGCTCCAAGTCCAATTTCATTCGCCGAACCCCCTCAAAAATCTCATTCGATGTCATCTCCATCGCATCAATATCCCATCTATCCTTCAAATAAATCCTGATTATATCGGTCAACTCGGAATAATACTCTTTGACAAGCCCTGCCTGCCACAGCTTTTTATGTCGTAAAGCGTCCAAATTCCTTAACGCAATAATATGCGCAGGTTCTTTCGGTTTCACTCTCACTTTAAGCTCCACCTTAACCTTCTTCTTCGCATATTTCAAAATCAACCAAATTGCCAAAAGAATAATAATTACACACCCAACAGCAATAAGAATATATGGAAGAAGTTCTTTAAACGTAATACGCACTTTAACAGGCAATTTAATATCTTTTATCGCTGCGGTCGTATCAACGGGAACGGGGGAAACGGAGAAATAGAGAGAATCACTCTGGGCAAGAAGTATAGAATCAAGAGTGAAAATAGATAGCGAAGGAAAATAGTAACTCCCGGAATCAAAGCATGTTACAGTAATTGTTTGATGTAATGAATACTGATTTTCAGAAACTAAAGTATCAAATTTTGAAATATTAATAATTTCAATAGGAGCAATCTCTTCCGGCAACAATTTAGAAAGTAAAAATGGACTTTGCTTCGGGGCTGTAATATTAACTTCCGCACGCAAATAATCCCCAATCAATATTTGAGTCGAATCTATGGAAACCTTGATTTGATAATCTTGTCCGAAAAGAGTATTGAACAAAATCAAAGAAACAAAAGTGACAAAAGTAGTTTTAAATTTCATTTTCCTTGTTTTACTTTCAACAAATATCATGCAACCCCTAAAAATAATTTTTAAGAGTATATGATAAACGTACAATTATAGTAATATATTGAAAGTATTCGATATTTTTTGCATTAAAATTTCACATATTTTAACGAATTATGTAAGTTTCTTGCGGATTCTAAACAAATTCGGGGTAACTAATAAAACTATTTTTATAATAATTAAGCAGACAATATTATTTATTAGGGCGTGCCCCCTCGCTACGCTCGGGGTCGGTCTCCGCCTGCAAGTCCGCAGGAAGGAGCTATGAATAGCATAGTCGAAAAAGGAGCTTCTAAAGGCGCTCTTTTTCTCCTTGCTCTTCAAAGCTCCTTCCTTTGCGGGCTTTACGGCTGCGCCCTCACTTTTAGATTTGCAGAGTGTTCTTTTCAATATAAAAAACGGTTAACTTTGCACAAAAAAAAATGTTGACCGGAAAGAGGTAAGTGAACTATCGCCCTCACTAGACTTAGGGT
>Ga0116161_1003589_pt1 | contig 13726 bp, 9 predicted proteins | sample AD_JPNAS3_MetaG_FD_89877 | JGI IMG/M metagenome (GOLD analysis project Ga0116161, IMG submission 89877) | Active sludge microbial communities of municipal wastewater-treating anaerobic digesters from Japan - AD_JPNAS3_MetaG | ecosystem: Engineered > Bioreactor > Anaerobic > Digestate | place... | reverse complement strand
TATCTCCTCATGAGCTCTTCATCAGCCTGACGAATGAGTGCAACCTGCGCTGCTCCCACTGCTACATGTACTCCGGTGACATCAGGACAGAAGAGCTTCCCCTCCTGGAGTGGAAACGCATCCTCACCGACTTCTCCCACCATGGCTTCGACACCGTCACCTTCAGCGGAGGGGAGCCACTCCTCTACTCGGGGTTCGCCGAGCTCTGTGAGTTCTGCCACTCTCTGGGATACACCATCTGCGTCCTAACCAATGGGTTGCTCTGGACGCAAAACCTCGTCGAGCGGCTTGATGGCGTCATTGCCGAGGTGCAACTGAGCATCGACGGATATGACGAGGACTCCTACAGGCGAGTACGCAACAGCGATGGCTTTGAGCGGGTGCTCAAGACCATCGCGCTCCTGGAAGCGAGCACGATCATCACCTCGGTGGCCATCACGCCAGGCTACCAAGAGCTTGAGACAGAGAAGGAACACTACGTCGCCTTCGTGAAGGATCTCCAGGCTCAATACCCAAACCTCAACGTCAGCTTCTCCTTTGAGCTGATCCCTGGACGGAACATCACGGTCACCCCAAAGCTCAATGAATCCTATCGGCGGAGTGTGAACGCAATCGTCACCGCCTTGGAGCCGGACTACCTTTTTGAAAACTTCTACCGTAATCTGGCGGAGCGACAGCAGGTGCGAAACTGCGGGTATGGGGGTATCACACTCGCCTCCAACGGGGATCTCTACTGGTGCAACCGTATCTTCGAGGAGGAGGCTCAGGGCAACGCCCTGAGCATGGGGGTAGCGCACATCATCGCCTTGTCGAAGGAAGTCACTGTGCATACTGATGTCGATGCAGTCAAGCCTTGCCGTGATTGTGCCATCAGGTACATCTGCGGGGGAGGATGCAGGTTGCACCATACCCCCATTGCTGTGCCAGAGGATGGGATGGCATTTGAAGCTCCCTGCACCGAAGAGACGCGGGAACACTTCTATCGAAGGATGATCGGGGCAAATGAATATTTCTACCGGTCATGAAGAGCTCATCCTCATCCTCGACCATGCCAAATCGATTCGGTTCCGCTCGGTATACCTGGAGGTATGCGTCGGACTGGTGCGGATTACCGCCCAGCATACGTATTCAGGATTGCTGAGAAGCATCAATATCGCGACCTTCGAGGAAGCGGCCGATGCATCCTCATCATTCGCAGTTCTCCGTCAGATCTTGGGCGGAGGCGGCGGACGCCAGATCCATCGCAGTGCAATACTGGTCGATCCCATACTGTTGAGTGACCTCCTCTCTGCAGGAATCCTCCTCTTCCATCGTCCTCGCCGCCGGGACCCCATCATCCACATCACCGATGTCTCATCCGTCGGATCTTCCTTCACACCGACTTCTCCATCTTTCCACCTGGTCATCGGATCGGCTGAGCTCATCTTCGATGGGACTCACCTGTATGTGAAGGAAAACGTATGTCTCGATACGCCTCGCCGGGTTCTTCCTTCACCGGTGTTGAGGATTGAGAAGACCAAAACCGGTTTCTCAGCACGGGTCTTCTTCGACTACGAAGGAGAGGAAGTTGCTGCCCACGCGGTCACCGGGGAACATCAACGTCCACTACGCGACCTCTTCTTCGAGCACGATGCACTTGAAGTCCTTACCCGAACCCGATGGCGCTTTGAGCGCGAGAACCTCTTCTCTACCACAAGAGAAGAGTTCTATCGTGCCTGTAGCGAAGCCCAAGCCATCGGATTTCGCCTCCTCTTGTACAATCGTCCGCTCCGTCCTTACTCCAGTGGAGTGATAACCATCAGGATGGGAGAACGGATTGAATGGTTTGCCGGGGAGAGCGAATCCTCCCCGGAGCGGAAAACTCTCATCTCTCTCATTTCCTTGCTGGCGAACCATCAGGACTACATACAGATAGATGACGAGTATCTCCTCTTCCCTCAATCGGCGCAGCGCTTGAAGCGAGCGGTTCATCAGGATGGAACACTGAGCGTTCCCTTCACCAGAGCCGGCGATCTGCTCGATTTCTATGAGGAGGTCGAGGCTGAGCACAAGGAGTTGTCGGTTTTCAAACCGCGGTATCCCACCGTCTCTCTCAACCTTTCCCCCTCCTTTTGTGCCACCCTGCGCCCCTACCAGAGAGAAGGGGTCAAGTGGATCAAGTATTTGTATTGCAACGCTCTCGGCGGGTGCCTTGCCGATGAGATGGGATTGGGAAAGACCATAGAGACCATTGCGTTTCTTTCGGACAGAGACAGAGTCTCCACGATGCCCACCCTCATCGTCGTCCCAAAGACTCTGCTCTACAACTGGCAGCGGGAAATCGCAAAATTCTATCCCGATGCTCACGTGCATCTCCATCATGGCCCCAATCGTAAGAGCCTTGATCAGTGCCCGCCCTCATCTCTGGTGCTGACTACCTATGGGACAGTAGACAACGATCTTCCTCAACTTTCCCTGATACCGTGGGACTGCATCGTTCTCGATGAGGCGCAGTACATCAAGAACCCACGTTCCAAGCACCATCGCTCAGTGAAGAAACTCAACTATCGGTTTGCCCTCGCGTTGACGGGCACCCCGATCGAGAACTCCCTCTCTGACCTCTGGTCGGTCTATCACATTGTTCTTCCATCTCTCTTGGGGCCGAGAGCGCACTTTCTGAAGCGTACCAAAACGCCAACATCCCAAGAAACCCTGCATACACTCCTCAGTCCGTTCCTGCTGCGAAGGACGAAGCAGGATGTGCTCACGGAGCTTCCTGAAAAAGTCATCACCGTGCACTACAGCCAGATGCATGAGGAGCAACAACAGCTCTATTCCACGGTCTTGGAAGCGATCAGAATGCAACTGGATAGCGAAGAGCGTCTCCAAAATTCGGGAACCGTGGTGCTCAATGGCTTGTTGCGCTTACGACAAATTTGCTGTCATCCAGCATTGTTGCCAAAGGGTATACGCCATTACTCGCACCCCTCCAGTGGGAAGTTCGATCAGTTCTGTGCGTTGCTCAGCTCATTAATCAGTAATCACTACAAAGTAGTCGTATTCTGCCAGTTCACCTCGATGCTGGCCCTCATGCAGCGTTGGATCGAGAATCACTCGATTCCCCACTGGTATCTTGATGGTGAGACCGAACATCGGCAAGCGGTCGTCGATGGCTTTGAATCCAGTGCAGCCGGGGTGTTCTTGATTAGCCTGAAAGCCGGAGGCGTCGGCATCAACTTGACATCAGCCCATCAGGTGATCATCTATGACCCATGGTGGAATCCAGCGGTCGAAAACCAAGCCATCGACCGCCTCCATCGAATAGGCCAGAAAAACATCGTCAACGTCCACAAGCTCATTGCCATCGATTCTATAGAAGAAAAGATCCTGGAGTTGCAGCAATCAAAGCAACAGCTCTTCGATACCATCCTCACCGACCAAGACAGCCCCCTCACCTTTGAAGAGATTCGCTCGCTTCTGTGAATAATGGATGGGAAGAGGTATTGGCATGATCAGGCTACAGGGGCAAAGAGTATTGGATTCCTATGATGTACCGATCTTGATTATTGCCAACGACGTTGAATCCGACCAATTATATGTGTGCTCTTTTGTGAATTCCACTGAAGAGGGTCTGGTGAAAGCCCCAAACTCCCTGCTTCATTGCCCAACGATATGGGGCCCTTACGACATGAAGCACAAAGCAATCTTTGACGAGGATTGACAATGACGTGTACCATCACCAACATAGCAAGATTTGCATCAGCAGAGCTCACCTTGAGCGGGTTGACCGTGTTGTCGGGGACCAATGGCAGTGGGATGACTACCATCGCGAAGGCGCTCTATGCAGCGGTCAAATCAGAGATCGCTCTGTCTCACGATGGCCGCTTCTCCGGCATAATCGAAGCTTCCAAACACCCTCCCTGCGTCGAAGACTCTCCTGCAAGCCGAACGCTCGCTGAGCGTGCGTTCAGTGCCGAGTTTGGTGACCAGCTTGCCAATTTCACCCATCCACAAAAGATGAGTCACGTGTTGTGTGGAGCCTCCCGCTTCACCTTCAGCGAAGGTGTCTGTACCTCGTGCCGTATCTCAGAACCCACCTTCCAGAATGTCATCTTTCTCGATGACGCTTCTGTCATCGAGGCACAGTTTGTTGAGGAGGACGATGCGTCGGTCAGCCGGCCTTTGTTCTCTTATGATGGTGATCACCGGCAGGATTTGACGGCCATCTTGTATGGCCTTGTCCAGAGAGAGAAGAGAGAAGGCACTCAGGACATGCTGTTGGAAGAAGCGCCTGCCAAGATTCTCGGTGTCCTCCTCAGCGGACGTTTGGAGTATCGCAGCGAGAAAGAACGCTTTGTGTATCGTGAGCAGGAAAGAGATCTTGCCTTCTGTAATATGGGCAGCGGCAGCAAAGCCTTCGCTCTCTTGGAGCTCTTGCTGCGAAACGACAGCATCCACGGCTCCACCTTCCTGATCATCGATGAGCCGGAGGCACATCTCCATCCTCAATGGCAGATACAGATGGCCGAGCTGCTCGTCTCCTTGGCGAAGCATACACCTGTGAAAATCCTTATCAATACCAAAAGCCCCTCTGTCATAGAGGCGGTGAGGGTATACTCTCAGGTAACGGGCATGGAAGAGGAGACCAGATTCTACCACGTGGTGGAAACCGGGGTGTTCGAGTCATCCCTGCAGGATGTGAGTGACGATATCTCGCCGATCTATGAGGCTCTGGCCGAACCGTATCGAATGCTGGACAGCGTGTATGGCAGTGCCGGTGACTTGTAGCGGTCTTGGGTACAGGGAATAGGGGAGAGGAAGACCTGAGAGCTCGGGTGGGGATTAGTGATGAACGAATCTTTTTCCATTGATGCCTGGAAGGATTTTGAATACTGGACAACGTAAGATTAGAAAACCTTGAAGCGAATAGTCTCACTTCTCAAAGATATTGATCGAACTGTTCAATGCTGTTTTTGTTAAAGACCAGGATTTTGAAACACTACGAGCTTCTCAGAAGACGGACGAACGGACAAAAAATCTGATGGTGTCATCATTCGAGGGTTATCTATTCCAGATTCAAGGAAGTCTTTGTCCCCTGTCAGGATGATATCAACACCAGAGACTATTGCGCTACGCAATATCGGCCTATCCATCATGTCGCGAATCGATCTCTCCTCTTCTACGGGAATTTCAGGAGTATCGACTATCTCGATTGAAAGCAGAGAGTTGGAGATGAACGACTCAAGGGCTGGAAGCTTGTCAGGAAACTTTTTTGTGAAGATTCACTTCATCTCGTCAAGATTCTGCTCACAAATTACAGCCTGAAACGGAACGGTATTGGCCTTCCGGAATGCCCGGGCCGGCGTGCTTTGAGGAAACAGTGCTGCAGAAATCAAGACGTTGGTGTCGATAAAGGACTCTCATTCAGAACCCTCAGAGCGCAAGTTTTTAACAAGAGCTATCACATCCTCATCATCCTTAAGGCCTGCTTTTAGTGCTTCACCAGCCATCTGATTCTGTAGAATCTCCATGGCATAGAGCGCTGAGTTGATAATCCTCACATTGCTTCCATCCACTAAAAAGGTCACACGGTCCCCGGTTCCGACACCCAAGGCCTCCCTGACGTCCTTAGGGATGGTCACCTGACCTTTGGCCATCACTTTTGCATTGTCAACAAACTGTTGTGCCATGTTTTACCTCCAGAGTAGGGAAATCCCTACTTTCAATGTACCATGGATTCACCCCAATGCCAAGACTCCTTCACAGAAGAAACGTACTGTCGGACCGTCGGTATCAGGTAGGAATTCCTCATCTGGGGAGGGACAATCAGAACGACAGAGAACCAATGTGCCACTATCAAGGATGAATGTAATACCAGCGTTGAATCTGCTCACCCCAACAATCACTCCAGCCTCTCATGATGTGCCTCTGTCAGTCTCTTACACGCTGATCAGCTGGAGTAGTCAGCGAGAGGGATTTTATGCAATATTTGATTCGAGCAATATAGGCTCATTGCTATGTATGTGTGAAACGAAAGAAAATTCCTGTTCCAATACAAAGAGGAGCAACACATCGATCGTATGCTGATAAAATATTTGAGCGGTACCCAGATATTCCAATACATGCGTTAGTATGGGGATACTCAGTACATGATGAACCCAATGGATGAGTAAATCGACAGCATTGAGCACCCGAGTGAAGCATTGCCCGTTATTTTCTTAGAGAGGGGGAGCAAGAAAAGCTCGGGGGGAGATTAGTGATGAACACATCCTTTTCCGTTGAGAAAGCAATACACGTGCTCTCGTATCTTCAGCAGAAAACTGGAGTGACAGATGTGAGAATTCTGCTTGCGTATGCCTTCTTGGCTGATCGATATTCGATACGCACGTATGCGATGCCGGTCCTCGGAGAACCTCACTATTATGCAACTGAGAGCGGTCCTGTACCGTTACAGACGATGAGGGTGTTGGAGGAGGACCTGATAGGTACCACTCTCCAAGAGAGGGCATTGTTGGACTCCTCCATCCGCCAAACCAGTAACGAGGGCGTGGTCATCGACACCCTACAGGAGTATGACCTATTGTCCAGAGCCGATATCGAAGCCCTGGATTTTGCCAGTGGACATTTCAAGGGACTGGGCGTCAACGATTTGGTAGCATTGACCCAACAATACCCCGAGTGGGTGAAGGGGGAGATGGAACTGACGTCTGGCAGTACTATGACTGCGATGTGTTACGAGGACTTCTTTGATAATCCAGCAGCTGAAAACCTTCAGGAGATTCATCGGCTCCTTGGCTGTGATGACCCGTTCATCACCTGCGGTCCTGGGACAGCTGCCCTTGCTCTGGCAAAGGACGTGTTCTTCTGCTCGTAGCGTTACTGTGAATGTAGAAGAGAAGGTCCTCTTCCATTCCCCATCCTCCCTCCAGTATCCTTTTGCTACCATGGATACTTCACCTGCCAGATACCTGTATAGGGCGCTGCGCTCCCTCTCTCATCTTGTTGCGCTTCTTGATGAGTCGATCATTGAGATTTCTGAAGTCCAGCATGCGTTGAATATCTGTTCGTATCATCTCTTCGTCATGTATTGGATGAGCATAGGTGATCAAGAGCGGGTAGACGCCATGAAGGGCGTTGATAGCAGCGATCATCCTCGTTCTGTGCTCAATGGGTATGGCTTAGAGGCGTTGCCGCATACTGAGGCTTCTGTGCCTATGGTGGATGTGAACCCTCTGTTCTTCGGGTGGTTTCAAGAGAAGAGTGAGTACGCCATCAGGGCCTTGGCAGCGTTCGCTGCCGAGGGAGAGTACGTCTTCTCCGATGAGCTCTATCGCGATGATGTTCTCGACCAGTACTCCTCTGTCTTGGGGAACCTTGGCCAGGTGTACCACCCGGCAAGTGAAGGGCCTGCCTTCTGTGAGTTGACACCGATCGATCGTCTCTTTGACCACTATGCGCTCTCATCCTTCTACCAGAGTGAACACAAGAAGGAGAGCAAGGTCATCCTGCGCTTCTTGAAGCTCTGGGAGAAGATTGATGAGCGGGGTACCCGTGATAAGCTCCTGAGCCTGAGAAGCGATGATCCGCGCATTCGCGCGGTGCAGCGTATCCTTGAGACGTATGGGATGTCGATACCCCTGGTCAAGGCTGAGGCTGCTGTCTATATCAAGCAGCTTCGCCTTGGGCCTCTGTAAGGTTGTTCTCTGAGGTTACTTGTCAGCTCCACTTTTCCTACTCCAATTGAAGATTACCTGAACGTACCATCACACGGGATACGATGGAAATCGGATTAACCTTGAAAAAGAATGCGAATTGCCTGTACAAAGTACTTAACGTATGTTAACATTTAATCAGGGCAGGTCTGCACCTTGTCGTGTATTTCTAGGGGTTTCAGTGTTTGTATGGTAGACTGAGCGCAAGATTATCTGAATAGGTATGGGGATATGGTTACTTTTAAAACTTTCGATTCAATAGATTTCCAAAGTATAGAAATAGATCCATTTTGGAATATTGGCGATGAGCGTGAATTGAAAATCCATGGGATTCATGCATATCCTGCAAAATTCCCGTCTTTTATAACGACCAAAGCTCTTTCGTATGTCATGAAGAAGACAGATATGGCTCCGAAATCTATAGGGGACGTCTTTTGTGGTTGTGGCACCACGGCAGTTGAAGCGAAACGAAACGGCATTCCCTTCTGGGGATGTGACATTAACCCGGTGGCTACATTGATCGCTGCAACAAAGAGCAAGGATTATGACCTTCATGTGCTGGATGCAATGTATGAGGCTATCCTCGATCAATACCAGAATATTGAGAGTGTCTCGAAGTATGCTGAAGCGAATGAACGGCTGCAATATTGGTATTCTGCAGAGCAATATGATGAGCTTCAGAAGCTCACCATGAGTATTGAGCGGGTGACAAAAGAAAATTCTGAGTACCGAGATTTCTTCAATTGCGCCTTTTCCAATATACTTAAGCCGACATCGATGTGGCTCACGAAGTCCATCAAGCCACAATTTGATCCGAAAAAACAACCAATTGACGTGATGACGGCATTCTCTAAGCAGTATAAAAAGATGAGAGTGGCGGTGCAGGAACTCCCCGATCAACCGAAGGTAGAAGCCGAATTCATCACTGATAATTTCCTCAATCCTGGCCTTATTCCTCCAACCGTGGATCTTGTGGTGACCAGCCCCCCCTATGTCACTTCGTATGAATACGCTGACCTTCACCAACTCTCTTCGTTGTGGTTGGGCTATGCTGATGACTATCGACAGTTGCGGCAAGGTTCGATTGGAAGTAGCTTTCACGAATATAATGCTACCGGTCTCTTTGCACAATTGAACGATGTCGGTTTCAGTATTGCTACGCAACTCTATACAAAATCAAAGAGTCAGGCGCATGCTGTTGCAGTCTATTTCCGAGATATGCAACAAGTCGCAGAGAAAGTCTACAGGATGCTGAATCCAAACGGACACGCGTTGTTTGTGATTGGAAATACAGAGTACAAGGGTGTGCGTATTGATAATGCCAAGCATCTGGGTACTTCACTGCTAGAGGCAGGATTCTCTTCTGTAGATGTCACGAAGCGAAAAATCAGCAATAAGATCCTCACTCCATATAGGGACAAAGACGGCAAGTTCTCAACTGATAAAGTTGGCAGGAAAGTGTATGCCGAAGAGTTCATTCTGATAGGAAGAAAATAACATGGCAGAGATTCTGAAAATACAACCGTATGCGCGTTTGCTGACAATGTTGGGCGAGCAGTTGATCAAGAATGAACGGATAGCATTGATAGAACTGATAAAAAACTCCTATGACGCCGATGCGACGAAGGTTGATGTCATCTTTCAGCATTTTGGTGACAATTGGGAAATTACAAGCGATTCCCGCATTATCATCGAAGATACAGGGACAGGAATGACTGAGGAGGTCATCAAAAACCATTGGCTGAATCCAGCTACTCCCATCAAGAAGTTGGATAAGGACAAGGGACGCAATCGTACAAAGGTTCATAACCGAATCATTCAAGGGGAGAAGGGGATCGGTCGGTTTGCCATGTTGAAATTAGGGCGGAAGATTACTGTTGTCACCCGTCCAATCGGTGGTGACCAAGAATTTCATGTCACCTATGATCTCTCACGATATTCCGATGATTTCCTCTCTGATACTGGAGACGAGGGGCTCTTTCTTGATGACATTGACGTATTGTTCGAGTGCCGGAACATCACCCCTCAACCAGCACATATTAATCAAGATGATGAGATGGATGGACATGGAACGCGAATCATCATCGAAGACATCAAAGGTGTCTGGTCTGAGAATAAAGTCAAGTACGTGTATGAAGACATCAGTAAGCTGAGCTCAATCTTTGGCGAGACAGTAAATCTGGACACTATTAAGACTGAAGATTCGTTCACCGTCACAATCCTGAAAGATGACAAGGTAATTGAATTTGGAGTTGCCTATGAAACGAGGCTTATAGATCTGCTCACCGATAGTGCTGTACTGAGAATCGAAAACGGCATTTTTGATTCTGAACATGAGAAATTCACATACACCGAAAATGGTGTCATGAAAGAGCTGGCTATAAGTGATCCTAAAATTTCAGGGCTCAGGTTGTTCAGGGATCGTTTTGAACAACGTATTAAGGAGGGTGGAGGGACACTCAAGCCTGAGTGTGGGCCCTTTAGTTTCGGCTTTTATATTTTTGATTTTAGCTCAGATGCATCACCCAAGTTTAAGCTCGATCGAAATGATAAAGACCTTTTAAAAAGCCACAGGATTTATCTTTACCGGGATGGGATCCGGGTCTATCCATACGGCGACCCTGATGATGATTGGCTGCAGATTGACGTGCTTCGGGGAACTGTTAGCGCTGGAAGTTACTTTAGTAATGACCAGGTAGTCGGGTACATCAATATTACCAATGAAAAGAATCCCAAGCTCAAGGACAAGACCAATCGTGAAGGATTGATTGAAGAAGGGAATGCTACTCATGACTTCATTGGATTGATAATCAGCTTTTTGGCATACCTGCGTAACAACCAATATGCACAGTATCGGATCAGCCTTGAAAAGAAAAAAGAACAAAAAGCTATCCAACGTCAGGAAGTTGAGAGATATTTTGAAGAGCTGCGGATATTGTCTGATGGTTTGGACAATCCCCAACTTAAAAATGCTGTAACGACGACGGTCAGTGCCTATAAGCGTGAACGGGATTTCCTGCAACGGCGGGTCGATATCACTGAGACGTTGGCAGGGGTAGGTCTCACGCTTGAAACCACCACCCACGATGTGTTGGCCATGAGTAAACGGGTAACCGCCAACATTGATGCACTCATTAAGACTCTTGCCCGCGGATATGCGTATGATATGAATGCTTTGGTCGAGGACCTCACATCAATCAGGGGTAGCATTGGATTCATGACGGACCAATTGCGTACAATTCAACCACTATTTGCATCTTCAAGGCAACGGAAGAAGGTGATCAGGATTAAGGATGAGGTTGAAAAAATCTCCAAAGTGTATTCAGGCATACTTGAAGATAAAAATATCAAGCTCACTACTATAGAAGTGCCTGGCTCTCCTTTGGCAGTGAGAACTACAATAGCGGTTGTTCTTCAGGTGTTGTTGAATTTGTTTGATAATGCAATCTATTGGCTCGAAGACCATACCGAAAAAGAGATAAAAATCGTTCTTGATGGAGATCACAATAGGTTCATTTTCGCTGATAATGGTCCTGGCATCCGTGAAGACGACATGGAATATATTTTCGAAGCTTTCTATTCAGGGAAAGGTGAGGAAGGAAGAGGACTGGGTCTCTATATTGCCCGACAGTTGTTGGAGAAGAACGACGCTTCAATTGATCTGCTAATACATTCTCCTGATAAAGTATTGCCAGGGGCAAACTTTGTCATCGATTTCTCGGTAAAGGAGGAGTAGCATGGCGCTGATTGATTTGTATGATGGCATCGCAGTTGTCATTGATGATGAGATACACGATAGCGAATCAGGAATTGGCATAATTGTTAAACACCTTGAGGACAGGAATATACCTGTAGTCAAGTACACTGAGTTACCAAATGATGAAGCCATTAAGCATTTGCATAGTGCATCATTCATCATCTTGGATTGGGAGCTTAAACCCGATCTTGGCCTCGAAGATTCTGAAGCAATGAAGGTCAAAATACCAGATGGGTTTTATGAGGCACAAAACCTGAGATTTCTTGGGATGGTAAGAGAAATTTCTTACTGTCCAATTTTTATTTTTACAGACCAATCAGTAGGTAATATCAAAGATTGTTTACATGAAAGCAAAGAATTGGCGGATATGGGAAACCATCCCATCTATGTTGAGAGTAAGAGCAATGTCCTCGATCCGCAGAAGTTGTTTTTCGAATTTGAGCGCTGGCTGAAGGAACAGCCTGCAGCCTATGCACTGAAGATGGTAAATGTAGAAATCCAGAAAACCGAAGTTGCCCTGTATAGGAAATTCCTTGGGATTTCTAAAATATGGCCAAAGATATTCTGGGAGACGTCAAAAAAGGATGAGACGAATCCTTCTCTCGATCTAAAAAATTTCATATTGCAATACATAGATAATACGATGCGTATTCCTGAGTTTGAAGAAGGCATATTTGAAGATAGCGATGGTAAGAATAAGAAATTAGAGATTACCAGAAGTGATTTACAAGCCATCTACCAGGGTGCGAATCTTCTACAATTAACTTGCAAGGATAGAGAATATCCAATGACAGGTGATTTGTTCCTCGTCGAAAACCAAGGGAGTAAGCCGGTCTATTACATTAACATTAGGCCTCCTTGTGATTTGTTGAGAGGTGATGATCCTTTATTGTATTGTTTGATTGGGAAGGAAAAGAAAGCTAATAGAGTTTCGACACACAAGGGACAGATACTTCAAATTACTTCAGCAGAGATAATCCCTTATATTGGGAAGGCAGGACCTGTTTGTTTTGACTTTGCAAGCTTGGAGATTAGGAAATGGAGTGAATTGCAAGATAAGTTGGTTGGACAGGTATTGCCCCCACTGAGCTTGCATATTCAACAAAGGTATTCACAATACTTGCATCGTATCGGATTGCCCCGAGCCCCAGAAGGGTATTTCAAGCCAGAGAAGGTTAATGAGGGCGAAGAGTCAGATTGTTGAATGCCGAATTTTCTTGCTTCATTGAAGCTCGGGGAGACGTACGAAACTGCACCTCGTATTACAATTTTGACTGTTTTACAAATGGTAGAGAGTTGATGCAGCTATTGTTTCAATCGATTTGAATCGATAGGAGAATTATCGACTCAAAATGAATCGATAGATGAATCGATAGGCGTGTCGTTGCAAATATCTTCTCTGTCTGGTATGCTCTGTGTAGGTGATAGCCATGAAGATCAGAGAGACAGCCAACAGAGAACTCAAAGAGATTGTTACCAAGACCTTCTTGAAGACGGTAAGTGCCTATGCAAACTACAACGGAGGGGAAATTCTCTTTGGTGTTGATGATGAAGGTACAACCGTTGGCATTGACAACAGCAGAGAAGAGGCGTTGAGAGTGGAGCACATGATCAACGACTCCATTGTTCCGGTTCCACGATTTCACCTCACTGTTGAGAAGAGAGATGGTTTGGACATCATCATCCTGACTGTGCAAAAGGGGAGGGATACTCCCTATTACTATGACCGAAGAGCATACAAGCGCTCTGATACCTCTCCCGTGGAAGTCGATCGATTTGAGCTGCGGAGGCTCGCTCTGCAAGGCATCAACATGAACCTTGAGGTGACCGAGGCTTCTGAACAAAACCTTACGTTCAAGGTCTTGGAATCAAAACTGAAGGAAGTTCTTGGAATCAAGAAGATTTCATCTGACATTCTGAGGACCTTGGATCTGCTTGATGAAGGGGGAACCTATAATGTTGCAGCCGAGTTGTTCTCTGATGCCAACACTGTTCCATTTGCGGGTATCGATATCGTTCGATTTGGTGAGAGCACCAATCAGATCCAAGAGCGAGTGACCGTAGAGGGGGTCTCTCTGCTGGCACAGTATGATGGGGCGATCGAAATTTTTGAACGGTACTACCAATACGAAGAGATAGAGGGGTATAAGAGGACACAAAAAGAGTTGATCCCACGAGAAGCATTTCGAGAAGCCGTGGCAAACGCCATAGTCCATAGGGTGTGGGATGTTCCCTCATATATCCAAATATCCATGTTCAAGGATCGAATAGAAGTTAC
>Ga0116161_1003586_pt1 | contig 13730 bp, 4 predicted proteins | sample AD_JPNAS3_MetaG_FD_89877 | JGI IMG/M metagenome (GOLD analysis project Ga0116161, IMG submission 89877) | Active sludge microbial communities of municipal wastewater-treating anaerobic digesters from Japan - AD_JPNAS3_MetaG | ecosystem: Engineered > Bioreactor > Anaerobic > Digestate | place... | reverse complement strand
CTACCTGCGCACGGAACTGGTCGTTCGGGAATCGACCGGGCCGTGTCGCGACACAGGCGCCAGCGCGCAGACGCGGCAGGAGGCGCTGGCGCGGAGCCGCTACGAGTAGAGGCGGTCCGTCCAGCGTCCGGCCCGCCGTGCAAGGCAATCAATGATTAGCGTTATTCAAAGCATGCTCGCGGCCCAGGCGTAATCCTTACGATCAAAACCGGGGGAAGAATCGAAAAAAATTGCTTGACACGTTTCGGGACCGGGACTAGACTCCGCGAATGATGAACGATGGTCATTTCTTTGTCGTCGTCGTCGCGGCCGCTTCGCCAAATTTTTTTGCTCTGGATTGACCACCGATTGCCATTCTGGAGAACCGGCATTTCATGCGATTACATGGTGTTGTTGTTCCGATTGTGACGCCGTTGACGGCGCATGACGAGGTGGACCGCGACGGGCTCCAGCGACTCGTCCAGCGGCTGATCGGCACGGGCGTTCATGGTATTTTTGTCGCGGGCACGACCGGCGAGGTGCTGGCCCTCAAGCGTCGGACACGGCTTGACGCCATCGCAGCCGTGTGCGATGCGGTTGGCGGCCGGATTGCGGTTGTTGCCGGCGTCGTCTCCAATTGTCTGCAGGAGATCCTCGACTACAGTGAAGCCGCAGCGGACTCCGGCGCCGGGTATCTTGCGCTTCAGCCCCCGCCTTATTTTCCTTTGGATAACGGACACATCGCCAAATTTTACGAACAGGTCGCGGAACGGGCGCCCCTGCCCCTGGTGCTATACAATCTCCCCCAGATGACGAACAACCGCATTTCGACCGAGAACGTCCTCAAGCTGGCGGCGGATCCGCGAATCGCCGGCATCAAGGACAGTTCCGGGGACCTGGCCTATTTCAAGGCGGTGGTTGAGCATCGCACGCGCCCCGATTTCAGGGTGTTCATGGGTGACGAGGCGCTTTGTCTGGAAGGGCTGAGGATGGGGGCGGATGGGATCGTGCCGAGTCTGGCCAACGTCCATCCCGAACTGTGTTGTGCCTGTTACGAGGCATGCCGCCAGGGCGACTGGGCCGCCGCCCAGGCGCGGCAGCAGGAGATTCTGGATCTCATTACCCCGCTCAGGTCAACCGGCAGCTGGTTGTGCATGCTCAAGTGGATCAAAGGGCAGTTGCAGGAGCAAGGCGTGTGCGAAGCGCACGTCTCGAGCATTTTTGCCGAAGCACCAAGCGGTATCAGACGCCTGAATGCCGTGGGTTGAAGATCGGCTTGAACCAATCCCACATCAAAGGAGGTATTCGCCAATCGCACAAGATTAAAGCTGAGAGAGGTCCGATGCCTCGGGGCAATGATGCTAGACAAAAGGAAGAAATGTGAGGATTAGCGAATGATGAAGAAAATAGTGAATGTCATGTTCGCCGTGGCCTCCATCCTGCTGGTGTGTAACGGATGGACTTACGAAGTGTCTCAAAGCTTCGAAACGCCGGGTCAGGGGTTGGGGTTCGTCACCAACATTGACGACAGCGTGAACAACCTTTCCCGCTATATCGAATTCCCGACGACCTATGACGCAGGGACGTCAAGGCCCTTGTTCATTGGCAATGCCGCGATGTACGACTACATCGCCATTTATCCAATGCATTCCAATGCATCGATCACATCACCGACGCTCTTCAACGACGGCGATGGAACGCTGGCGTCGGTCACCAACATCGACGGTGCAAACTTCGTCGTGGCCGAGGACTCGCGAATGAACCGTTATGCTTCGAGCCTCTACCCGAGTGCCGATGACTTCCTGTTGATGGCGTTCGAGGAATTGCATATTACGGGCGCAACCGAGGTACAGGTGACAATTGCTGCGGCCGCGCCGCGTTACGGCCAGCGCACCTATGCCAATATGCCGATCGAAGCCTCGCCCTTTAATCCACCACAGCACGACGTCACCGACCTGAGCGTCTGGGTCAGTGTCGATGGTGGAACGCCGGAGGTGATCGGGCAATTCCGCGGTGATGAGGCCGAGGATTTCACGACGGAAATGGCGCTGGACGCCGACTTTGACGAAGTGGGCGAAGGCACCACCTTGACCAAGGCATTCCAGGACTTCACCTTCACGAAAGCCGTTTCGGGCGACTCACTGCAGGTGCTGGTTCGCCTGTGCAGCCGTCAAAACGATGAAGAGATCGCCTTTGACAACGTCCGCGTGAATGTGATCGGAGCCGTCTTTCCCAATGCCGCGACGAACTGGGAGATGTTCAGATAGCGGCTCGGAGCGCCAAGGCTAAGGGACTCGAACTGCAACATCGAGTCCCTTGGAAGTGCCTGAACATCACGTTGCCTTATCTATCTTTTTGAATCAGGGAGGCAGGGAGATGAGTAAAGGATGGAATCAGTGCTTTCTCGGCGTGATCATGACGCTCGTGCTGGTGACTTCGGCCTTTGCGGTCGGTTTTGACGTATCCCAGAGTTTCGAAGCCGAAGGGGACGGTTGGGGCTTTACAAACAACATTGTGGACGACGGGCTCTACCGGTTCGTCGAATTTGATGGAACGTTATTTCGCGGCGCCGGGACGCAACGCGACTACGTTGGCATCTGGCCCCTGCACACCGATACAAATATTACGTCGCCCGTTCTTTTCACGGACGAAGATGGCACCTTGGCCACAGTGTTGGGTATCGATGGCACCAACTGCATTTCCGTGGAGGACTCGCGGGCATTCCCCGTGGACGAGGACGGCAATGTCGTTGACTACCTGGCGATGAACTTCGATCCCCTGAGCATTGTGCAAGTCGAAGAAGTCCAGGTCACCCTGTCCGTCGCCGCTCCACGGGGGGCCGGTTACTCCAATGGGACAAATGACGTTTCCGAACTGAGTGTGCGGCTGATTGTCGATGGCGGCGAGCCGGACGTGTTGGGCCAGTTCCGCGGCACGGCGGCCGGCTACAACAAGGAACTGGCGCTCGACGAAGATTTCGACGGGCTGGGCGAGGGCACGGTCCTGACGGCCCAAATGCAAGATTTCACGTTTACGGCGCCCGTTTCGGGTTACTCGATGGTCGTTCAGATTCGGGTCGAAAGCCGACAGAACAACCAGGAGATCTGTTTCGACAACGTACGGATCAAATCGACGAGCCACGCCGAGGGGTTCTCGGTGTCCCAAAGCTTTGAAACTGACGAACCCGGACTGGCCTTCAGCAACAACATCCTTGACGACGGGCTGTATCTCTTTGCGCCGTTCAGCAACGCGCTCTTCCGCGGCTACGGCGGCCCGCGCGACTTTGCGGTCATCTGGCCGCTCCATGCCGACACCAGTTTGACCTCGCCGGCTCTGTTGACTGATGACGGCCCCCTGGCTGCATTGACCAATATCGACGGGATCAATTGCGTCGCGGTTGAAGATTCACGCGGGTTCTGCACCGATGAGCAGGGCGACCCGTGCGACTATATGACGATCAATTTCGAGCCGCTCGACATCAGCAATGTCAGCAGCGTCCAAGTCGCGCTGTCGGTTGCGGCGCCGCGGCCCAATGCCTACTCAAACGGGACGAACGACGTTACGCAGCTCAGCGTCAACCTGATTGTCGACGGGAATCCGCCTGTGACGATTGGCCACTTCTGCGGCGTTTCAGCCGGTTACAGCAAGAATCTGGCGCTTGATAAGGATTTTGACGGTCTGGGCGAAGGCATTGAATTGACCACTGAAATGCAGGACTTCGTCTTTAACACGGCTGTTGCCGGATCCGAGTTGGTCGTTCAAATTAGCGCTGAGAGCCGACAGAACAATCAAGAGCTCTGCTTCGACAACGTGCGGATTTCATCAACCGTCGTGCCCGCGGAACTCTCTTCCTTCTCTCTGGATTGATGCAGCTTCATTTCAAAGGGGATGGTAACGTCATGTTGCCATCCCCCTCTTCTTCGAAATACGAATCGCCAAAACGGTGGATTTGAACGGAAGATCATCGATCAGCGCCGCACAGCCTGTTGTAAGCTGATCGTCGAGGCCGCAGCATTTTCCGGCCGGATGCCCCCTTTCAATTGCCCTTCGAAGCTTTGAGAGAGGAAAACAACATGCAACCGGGCCGCCTCCTGATGCTGTTGGCTTGTCTGAGCACCGGCATCCAGCTCTCCCACGCCATGACGGTCAGCGTTGATCCGCCCAACGCTAATGGAACAACCATCTTTGAGACTCTGCACGACGCGAGTGTGTACCTGTCGCTGTATAATGCATCTATCGAAGGCAACGGGATTGCGGATCGAATCGAGGTCAAGGTCAACCAGCTGGTGGAAGACGAAGGTGTGTGTGGCTACGACTGGGGCGACTATCTGGTGATCGAGGGTGACGGGGATGGCGATGGCATACCCTGCACGGTCGTTGTTGGTAATGATGGGGATTTCAAAGGGACGGACTACCATCACTTCTTTGTTCTTGATACCACGTCGACCTACACCACGCCTTGGAATCAGCGCCTCGAAATCAAGAACTTTGTCATGATCCCCAAGTATATCGGTGCATCGCAAGTGCCATCCCAGGTCTACGGGGTCTTTACATCGATCTGGAATTCGCACCAGTACAATAAAGGGAGCATCCTGTTCGACAATGTTGTTATTACAGGCAGCCTGTACGGCGACACAGTGGCCGATCCGTTTACCGATTATCGTTCGGTTGCCACGCGTTGGGCTCTGCCGTTCTACTTGACGGCTCGCGGCGACCAAACCGCCGTCCGTTATACGCGCTACGATTTCCGCAATACAATCGTCGCCCAGACCCTGGGGCTGGGATACAATTCAGCGGTGCTCCAGTCCGATGGAGACGATCAACTAGTGCATCTGGGGCCTGGCTTTGCTTCATTATACTGCGAAGGCTATAACCTGGTCAAGATTCGCTACTATGCGAAACTGGCTGGCTTGGAGGTTGCCGGCACACGCGAGAATCGCAACCTGTTCTATGGTAATGAGACCAATGCCGAAATGCTATGCTTTGAAATCGCATCAGCGTCCTATACAAAGGGCTTTTCGCGTATTGCCTATACCGACATGATAGGCAACACGGCTGAGTCGCTGGTCAAATCCAATGGTGGGCTCTCGCTCATCGAGCGGTGTCTTGTGGCAGAAAATGCTGCGATGGACGGCGCCTTTGAACTCAATAAGCCCTCGCAGGCCGTGACACCGATGCTCAAAGTGCGCGACTCGACCTTTTTTGATATGGCGGCGGGCGAAAACATCGCTCATTTTAGGTCGGGCGGATTCTATACGTCGCAGAGTTTCGAGGATGAAAGCGAAGGACTCGGTTTTACGACCAATATCAGTAGCGGACCGAGGACGGCGACGTTCGAAGAAGGGATGTTTGCCGGCAACGGCGTCGATCACGATTATGTGGCAATCTATCCGCTTCACGCAAGTCTGCCTAGCCCGCTGATGACTGATGGCGACAGCGTGTTGTCCTCAGTGTCAAACATCGATGGAACCCAATATGTCGTCGGTGAAGACTCTGGAGCTATTATCTCCTCACCCGGCACGTTTATCATGACTTTTGATCCGTTGGATATTTCCGACGTCGAGGAGATCCGGGTCACCCTGGCGGCCGCGGCGCCGCGCACGAATACGTATCCCAATAACGGCTCCTATCTGTCGGATCTTAGCGTCTGGATCATTGTGGACGGGGCCTCACCGGTGGAAATTGGTCGTTTTCGGGGCGATCAGGCTGATGACTATACGACGAATATGGCGCTGGACGCCGACATGGACGGGGTCGGCGAAAGCACCCAGTTAACGGATGTTTTTCAGGACTTCAGTTTTACATCGGCTGTGAGTGGCGAGTCATTGCAAGTCCAGATTCGCCTCACCAGCGATCAAAATGCGGAGGAAATCTGCTTTGACAATGTGCGCATTGGCGCAACTCGGCTTTCCGGTGTCGCCAACTACGTGTTCGAGAACGTAATTTTTGCCGCCGGTGATGGCGACACCCTCATGGATCCAGGCTCCAGTGATATTGCTTTCGACATGAGTTCTTCGGTGACGCTGCGGCGCTGCATTTTGCCCGAGAGCGGAAACTGGCGATTGCGGGGACCGTATGGCGCACAGTTTCCGCCCGAAGCGGAAGCTGTTGTTGGTTGGGCCAGCCTCGTTCCGATCGACGCGCGTATCACCTTCGAAGCTTGCTCGAACCTGGATCCAGACTTCACCAGCGATGATGTCAGCGATTACCCTCTGCCTGGGAACGTGAGTGCCTGGCTGGACGAAAAGATTACGCTGGCCCGCTGCAGTTACCTCGCACCTGAGAATACGAACTTGCCGATGGACCTGCCCAACGACCAGATCGTTATGGGCGCCTTGAAAGACGACAGCGAGCCCGTGGACACCAGCCTGTGGCGCGTGACACCCGTGGCGCAATCCAATCAAGTCATTTGGGCTTCGTCCGATGAGAACCACATATTTGGCGAAAACCCAGGCCTGGCGATCTGCGCCAGCGGGCGACTCGTGGCTACGATGGATTACCTGACGACATCCAGCGCCATGGGGTACGTTTACACATCGGATGACGGCGGGGACACCTGGACTCTCCGTGCGGTTTATCCGTTTACCCAGGGACGTCCGTTTGTGGCCGATTCATCACTCTATATCCTCGGCGTTCGCGGACACGACCTTGCCATCATCCGGTCGACCGACTCCGGGACGAGCTGGGGCGAGGCGACGTACCTGACCGGCGGCGGAGACTGGCGGGGGGCGGCCTCGAATGTCTATTACGACGACGGCATGGTTTATCTCGTCATGGATAAACACCTGGAGCGAGGTCTGGGCAGCGCACCGGATCGGGTGGCCGACATCGCACCCGTGTTGATGCGCGCGGATGTGGAAGACGACCTGACGAATGTCGCCAATTGGACGTTCGCATCAGAGTTGGCCTATGTCGACGTCATTGATGATGATATTGACCTTGAGGATTTCGGCGTGCCCTACTACCCTGCCTTTGCTCCAAATACGTATACCGCGGCAACCGGGCGCATTTGCCAGCCTAATGGTTGGCTTGAAGCCAACGTCACGAGAATCACAGATCCGAACCATTACTGGTATGATGCGGCGGGCGACACGCTGCACCTGATTTTGCGGGCGCACACCGGAGGGGCCGGTTATGCGGCCCTGCTCAAAGTGGTTGAGAACTCAAACGGCACCATGACCACTTCGCTCGAGCAAGCGCCCTCGGGCGTCGATACGACCTATCTCCCGACTCCCGGCGGGCAAATGAAATCGCATATCGTCTATGACGATCAACTGGATTTGTACTGGATGCTTTCGACTCAGAATACGGATTCGATGATTACGGCCGACGAATTGCCCACGACGCGTGCCGGCCTGCCGTCGAACGAACGGCGGCGGCTGGCTTTGTACTTCTCAAGGAACCTGGTCGACTGGTGCTTCGCGGCGTTGGTCGCCGCTGGTCCGGCTGAGACAGCCTCGCGCCATTATGCCAGCATGGTGATCGACGGCGAGGACCTGCACGTCCTGAGCCGATCGGGGAATCTGGAGGCGAACAGTGCTGAAGAATGTAATTTGATTACGTTCCATACGGTTCGGGACTTCCGACGTTTGGCCGGATATTATCTTGGCGAACGCGGCGTGGCATCGGACCTGCCGACCACGCCAACCGCCGACACCTGGTGCGTGCGCCCGCTGGCCGACGCCTACCAGACGCTGTGGCATTCGGGCCGTCCGCTGGTCGATCACGCCTTCAGTCCGGGAATCACGAAGACGTCGACGGGGCGATTGATAGCGACAGCCGATAGTGCGGGAATTTATGTTTCCGACGATCACGGTGCGACGTGGGAGTTCCGCTTCGAACCCATCATGTCGCTGGTCCGTCCCTTCGAAGCGGGCGGAAACGTCTACCTGCTCGGTACGCGAAGCGGCGACATCAACGTGATGGCTTCGGAGGACGACGGAGATCATTGGAGTACCTTTGGCACGGCGATTACCAGTGGTCAGGAATGGCATCAAGCCCCTTCGAACGTCCTTTTTTCCGGCAATAATGTCTATCTTGTGATGGAACGCCGAGTGCCGGACGAACTCAGCGGCGGGTGGTATGTTTCGGAATTGGCGCCGGTCCTGATGCGCGCCAATGTCAATGATGACCTGACGGCGGCCAGCAGTTGGACTTATGCTTCGGAAATCCCCTTTTACGATGAAATCGACGACGCCGCGCTGAATCATTTGGGCATCCCCTTCTACGACGGTTTCTATCCCAATAGCATCACCCTGGCGCCAGGCCGTGTGTTCTATCCGGCGGGGTGGCTCGAAACACACGTGGTGAAGTTCGAAGACTCGTCTCACGAGTGGTATGACCCGGAAGGCAACACATTCCACCTGTTCGCGCGAACGCACACGGGGCGCAGCAACCTCGCCTGCGTAATGAAGGTGGTTGAAAACCAGGATGGGACGATGACCACATCGGCCCAGACCGCTCCCTCGGGCGTCAAGACGCATTACCTGCCGATGCCGGGCGGCCATATTAAGTTCCACGTGCTGTATGACGAGGTCTCTCAACTTTACTGGTTGGTCAGTTCTCAAGCGACCGACTCGATGACCAGGGCGGAACTACTGCCTGAGGATCGGGTCGACTTGCCGACCAATGAGCGCCACCGCCTCCAACTGCACTTCTCGAAGAATATGGTCGATTGGTGTTTCGCCGGTCTGGTGGCCGTCGGTGAGGATAATCGCTCTGCACGGCATTACTGCAGTATGGTGATCGATGGGGATGATTTGTTGATCCTGAGCCGATCGGGAGACGAGTGCGCCGAGTCGGCTCACAATGTCAACATGATCACGCTGCACAAAATCGAGAGTTTCCGCGAACTCGCGTATCTTGATGACGCCTATGGGATTCCGGATCAGACGTTCACGACAACCATCCAGGTAAGCGAAGCGCAGAGCTTTGAATCCGAGATGACTGGCCTGGGTTTCGTCAACAACATCTCCCCTAACTCCAATCGTGTCATGGCCACCTTTGAAACCAACTTCGCCGAAACGTATTTCATCGGCAAGGGGTACTGGGCTCCGCGCGATTACATCGCTCTCTGGCCATTGCACACCGCTTCCCCAACCAATCCGACGCTCTTCTATGACGACGATGACACGCTCGCGAACTTGAGCAACATTCATGGCGACAATTGCGTGGTGGTGGAAGACTCACGAACAGGCGAGGCCGGTGGGGACGACGACTTCCTGCTCATGACCTTTGAACCCGTGGACATTACCGGAGATGACGAAATCTCCGTGACGATCGCCGTGGCGGCCCCGCGAGGTACCGATGCCTATGCGAATACTGCGGCCGACACGACGGACCTGAGCGTTTGGATCATCGTCGATGACGGCGACCCAGTTGAGATCGGGCGCTTCTGCGGCGACGTCTGGAACGATAGCACGACAAATCTGGCCCTGGACATGGACATGGATGGCGTCGGCGAAGGAACGGCGTTGACCAGTACGCTGCAGGATTTCACCTTCACCTACCCAGTCTCGGGTGATGAACTGGTCGTCATGGTGCGCGCCGAGAGTCGACAGAACAACCAGGAAATCGTTTTTGACAACGTCCGGGTGAAATCAGTGACGGTGAGGCCGACGCCTTGATTGCTTGAGACCATTGTTCCTGAACCTATGGAGTGCGCGGCGGAACCTTTATAGATGGAACCACGCGGCCGGTTCGCTCAGATCAAGACCGGAAAAAGTCTTTTGAAAGCATCATCCATGAGAATCATCAGTTGTGCCACCGCTTTGATCTGGTTTGTGCTGTGTGGCTCCGTGGCGCAGGCGTTAAGGGTTACGGTCGATCCCTCCCAGGCAAACGGCACGACCGTTTTTGCCACGCTCCATGCCGCAAGCGAATATATCTCGAATCATAACGATCCGGGAGTCGACGATCGCATCGACGTGATGGTCGATCGATTGGAGGAAAACGACGGTATTTGTGGTTATGATTGGGGAGACCGGCTGACGATCGACGGCGATGGGGACCGAAACGGCACCTGGTGTACGGTGGTTGTCGGCAATAACGGCACTTTCAAGGGGAACACTTACAACTGCTTCTTCCTGATGGACATTTCGGCCGCGGCTCCCTGGCAGGGCCGCTACGTGGTGAAAAACTTTGTTCTGATTCCGAAATTCATTGCCGCGAATCAAAATCCCCCGCAGGTCTACAGTGTTTTTGAGCCGGTGATGAATTTTCACCAGAACACGCAAGGCTCGGTGCTGTTCGACAATATTGTCGTAACCGCCAGTCTCCCGGGGGATGAGGCCGCAAATCCTTTTATCGATCAGCGATCGATGGCGACGCGCTGGGGCCGGCCGTTTGTCTTGACCGCCCGCACGCAAAACGTCGACGCCCGGCTGACGCGAATCGATATCCGTAATACGCTAGTCTCGCAAACGAAAGGATTCGGTGGTGTTGCATCGGTGCTCTACTCGCATGGCGACGACCAGTTGATTTATCTGGGCCCGGGGTTCGCGGCATTGTATTGCGACGGCTCGCGGCTGATTGACGTTAGGCGCGATGCACGCAAGAGCTGCCTGGAGATCGCACGTCTTCCGGACAATCGCAATCTGTTCCTGGGGAACTCCGTCACCGATGAGCTGCTCAATTTCGAAGTCGAAGATTACACCTTGACCCGAGGCTGGTCGCGAATCGCCTTTACCGATTTTATCGACAATTCCGCCACTGCCGTGGCGCGCACTCAGGCCGGTTTGGGGCTGATCGATCATTGCCTGTTCGCCGAAAATGCCGCGATGAGCGACCCATTCGTATTGGCGTCCCCTTCCGAGAAGATCGCGCCTGAGATAAAAATCAAAGACTGCACCTTTTTCAATATGGGGGCAGGCAGCGAGATTATGCATTTCGGAGCCGGGAACTTTGCGGGGATCGGCTTTAGGACCAACATTGCCACCGGCCCGCGGACGGCGACCTTCGGGCAGGGGCTTTTTGCGGGTAACGGCGCCGATCACGATTACGTCGGCATTTACCCCCTGCATCGCGAGCTTGCCGCGCCCTTGTTCACCGATAGCGATGGTGCACTGGCTTCGCTGACGAAGATCGATGGGAACAATTGCGTAGTCGGGGAAGACACCGGTGCAATTATCGGCGGCGACGGGACGTTTGTGATGACGTTCGATCCCCTGGATATCAAGGGTGTCGACAGCGTGAGCGTCACGTTGGCCGCCGCCGCCCCCCGAACCAATACCTATCCGAATTCCGGATCGTATCAGTCGGATCTGAGTGTCTGGCTGATCGTGGATGGGGGCCCTCCGTTTGAAATCGGGCGCTTCCGTGGCGACAAAGCCAATGACTTCACGACGAATATGGCGCTCGACGCGGACATGGACGGGGTTGGCGAAGGCACTCGCCTGACCAGCGCCTTGCGTGATTTCAGTTTTTCATCGGCCATCTCCGGCGACTCGCTTCAGGTGCAGATCCGCATGACGAGCGATCAGAATCAAGAAGAGATTGTCTATGACAACGTGCGAATTGAGTCATCGTCATTCAACGTGTCTCAAAGCTTCGAAGGTTACGCAGGGTTGTCTCGGTATATTTTCGAAAACGTCATTTATGCCGCGGGATCCAATGAGACCGCGGCTTCTCCCGCGACTTCGGACGTTGCCGTGAATATCAACGCCCCGGTCATTTTACGCCGCTGCGTCTTCCCGGAAAGTGGCCCCTGGCGGCTGCGACCGCCCTATGGCGAAACCTTTCCCCCCGCGCCGTTAGCGGAGGTCGGTTGGGCCAATCTGAATCCCATGGGCGCCACGGTTTTTGAGAATTGCTCCAATGCGGATCCGCAATTTGTCTCGGATGACCCGTCCGATTATCCATTGCCGGACGATCTGACTTCCTGGCAGGCGCGCAAGATCACCCTGGATGGTTGCGACTTCCTCAAGCCGACGCAGTCGCAGTTGCCTTTCAATCTGGCCGCCCAGGAGATCGTCAAGGGGGCCTTGGCCGACGACCGGACCCCGGTGGATACCGGGTTGTGGCGGGTGCGGCCGTTGGCGCAATCTTACCGCAATATCTGGGTATCTTCGGATGCATCGCAGCGATTTGCCGAAAAGCCTCGGCTGGCGCTCTGTCCCACCGGGCGGTTGGTCGCATCGATGACCTATACGACCAACAGCAACCAACTGGGCGTCGTCTATACTTCCGACGACAAGGGGCAGAATTGGGTGCACCGCCGGACGTTCCGCTTCGTGGGAGGACGTCCTTTCGTTGCCGGGGATAATCTATACATCCTGGGCTGCGATCCGGACCTCGTGATCATGCGGTCCAGCGATTGGGGCGATACCTGGGAAGAGCCGCGCAAGCTGAGTCTTAACGAGCGGTGGTATGGGGCGGCGGCCAATGTTCACTATGAGGGGGGCCAGGTCTATCTTGTGATGAGCAGGCATCTGGATCGGGCGCAAGGGACGGATCCCGACCGGGTGGCCGACCTGGCGCCGGTTTTGATGCGGGCGGCCGTAGGCGACGACCTGACGCTTGTCGAAAACTGGACGTTCGCCGAGGCGCCAAGCTTCGTCGATCTCATCGACGACAAGGCGCTCGATGATTTTGGCGTGCCCTACTACCCGGCCTACCAGCCCGAAACGTATACGGTCGCGGAGGGTCGCTTGAGCTGGCCCAGCGGCTGGCTCGATGGCAACGTGACGCGCATCCTGGACAGCACTCACTACTGGCACGGCGCCGACGAAAAAACATTCCACCTGTTGTTGCGCGCCCAAACCGGCGGTGCGGGTTACGGCGCGCTGCTCAAGGTGGTCGAGCATGCCGACGGCAGCATGGCCACAAGCCTGGAAGAAGCCCCGTCCGGAGTCACGACGACCTTCTTGCCGTTGCCCGGCGGACAGTCGGGATTCTGCATTTTGTATGACGAACCGACGGGGCTGTACTGGCTGCTTTCGACGCAAACGACTGATGCGATGATTTGGCCCGAGCAGTTGCCGAGTCGTCGCGCGGGCCTGCCAGCCGCCGAATCGCGACGGCTCGCGCTCCATTTTTCCAGAAATCTGGTCGATTGGTGTTTCGGAGGGCTCGTAGCCTTTGGACCCGCCGATCAGGCGTCGCGCACCGACGCGAGCATGGTCATCGACGGGGACGATCTCCATGTGATTTGCTCTTCGGGCGACCTCCAGGCTATGGACTCGGACCACTGCAATCGGGTGACTTTCCATACAGTGCGGGACTTCCGGCGATTGGCGGACTATCTCGTGGGCACGTCGGGCGTCAACTCCGTTCTGCCGGCTGTGCCCGACGCGGACGATTGGCGCGTGCGCCCCCTGGCCAATGCCTACACGACGCTGTGGCACGCGACGGCGCCGCGCCTGAAGTACAGCCGCGACCCGGCCCTGGCCCGGTGCCCCAACGGTCGCCTGATCGCATCGGGCGGCGAGATTGGCATCTATACGTCGGACGATCACGGGCTCAGTTGGGAGTTCAAAGCCGATCATAACATGTCGCAGGCGCGTCCCTTCGTGGCGGGCCAGAGCTTGTATCTGTTGGGGCACAAGCACGACCTGACCATTTTGCGCTCCGACGACTGGGGCGAAACCTGGGACGCCTTCCCGAGTTATCTGACCAGTGGGCAGGAGTGGCACCAGGCGCCTTGCAACGTCCATTATGCCAATGGCTACGTCTACATCGTGATGGAACGCCAGATCCCGAATCAGTTGCCCAACGGCTGGTGGTATGTCTCGGAACTGGCGCCGGTGCTGATG
>Ga0116161_1003584_pt1 | contig 13735 bp, 9 predicted proteins | sample AD_JPNAS3_MetaG_FD_89877 | JGI IMG/M metagenome (GOLD analysis project Ga0116161, IMG submission 89877) | Active sludge microbial communities of municipal wastewater-treating anaerobic digesters from Japan - AD_JPNAS3_MetaG | ecosystem: Engineered > Bioreactor > Anaerobic > Digestate | place... | reverse complement strand
GTGGAACTGATTCTGGAAGCCATCACCAAAGCTGGCTATAAACCCGGCGAAGAAGTTTGCATCGCGCTGGACCCGGCTGCCTCTGAGCTCTACGAGGAAAAGACCAGGCTCTATAACCTGCGCAAAGAAGGCCGCAAGCTCACCAGCGACCAAATGGTTGACTTCTGGGCTGATTGGGCGATGAAATATCCCATCGTCTCCCTCGAAGACGGCTTTGCCCAGGACGATTGGGACGGCTGGAAGAACTTTACCGCCAAGATGGGGCACCGTCTGCAAATTGTGGGCGACGACCTGTTGGTGACCAACCCCGAACGCGTCGCGCGCGCGATTGAAGAAAAGGCTTGCAACGCGCTGCTCGTCAAGCTGAACCAGATTGGCTCCCTGACCGAAACGATGCAGGCGGTCTCCATGGTGCAGACCCACGGTTGGAGAGCAGTATGCTCACACCGCTCCGGTGAGACCGAAGACTCCACCATTGCCGACCTGGCCGTGGCGATGAACATGGGTCAAATCAAGACTGGCGCCCCTGCCCGTTCTGACCGGGTGGCAAAGTACAACCAGCTGCTGCGCATTGAGAATGAGCTGGAAGACACCGCCCGTTACGCGGGTTGGTCTGCCCTCGCGCGATAAAAGTTTGATTTGAAAAGACCGAACGGCTGCTCATCCGGCAGCCGTTTTGTTTTATTGGGGCAGCATCTTGGGCGCCTTGCCGGGTATAATCAGCCCCATGACTGAAAATTCACGCGTTGGAAACCTGAGCTGCCTGGAAGATGTCCGTGCGCGTCTTATCCAATGCCGCGCGTGCCCGCGTCTGGTTTCATGGCGCGAGCAGGTGGCTATGGAAAAAAGACGGGCTTATTCGGACCAGGATTATTGGAGCAAACCCGTACCGGGGATTGGAGACCCGAATTCCAGGCTGCTGGTCGTCGGGCTCGCGCCCGGCGCGCACGGCTCCAACCGCACCGGCCGGATGTTCACTGGGGACGCGTCGGGGGATTTCTTATTCCCGGCGCTGCATAAAGCCGGTTTTGCCAGCAGCCCGCGCTCCGCGCACATCAATGACGGATTGCGCCTGCAGGATATGTTTATCACCGCGGTTTGCCACTGCGCCCCACCCGACAATAAACCCACATCCGAAGAGGTCCGCCGCTGCCGATATTGGCTTCAGGCGGATATGGACTGCCTGCCGAATGTTGAGGGGATCGTCTTGCTCGGGAAAATCGCGTTAGATGGCGTGCTCGCGCTGCCGATGTACGCGGGCATGAGGCGCAAAGATTTTCCTTTCGGACACGGCGCGTTCTACGCTCCCCGGGGGCTGCCCTGGCTGCTGTGTTCATACCACCCCAGCCGGCAAAACACCCAGACCGGCAAGCTCACGCCCGAAATGTTCGACGCCATCTGGCAGAAAGCCCGGCAGCTGCTCGGCCAGGGCCGCTGAGCATTACCGAATCTATCCTGGATTCACATCTCAATTGGCAGGCTGCTGAGACGGGTTTTCATCAGGCTTGGCTCTCAGGCGGCAGGTATTTCCGCGCTTCCTTCTTGCTCAGGTTGGCCAGCTCCGGTTCGTGCGCGCGGACAAAAGCTGCCACCCACGCCGGGTTCGTGCGGCTGTATTGGCGCAAGCTCCAACCGATGGCTTTGTTGATAAAAAATTCGCGCGTGCCCAGGTTGTTCAGGATAATCCGTTCCAGCAGCAAAGTATCCGTTTCTTTTTTATATTCCAGCTGGTGGATGATGGCTGCCCGGCGCGTCCAAAGGTCCTGGTCCTGGCTCCAGGCGAGCATGTCCCGCTTCAGATCCGGGAAACGCATAACCAGGCTGCCGATGACCCCGCTTAGGGTGTCCACGCTGTCCCACCAGGATTTGGTCTGCACCAGGCGCTTGAGGGCGGGCAAGTCCGCGGCGGTCAGGCGCGCGCTGACGCGGCCGAGATAGGAACAGGCGCAGTATTGGGCTTCGCGGTAGGGCTTTTGCCAGGCAGCTTCGACGAAACCCCAGTTCACGCCGGGCAGCTGGCTTCCAGCTTTGAGGTGCGGGCCGGCCAGCGCCACCAGAGCTGGGGTGGGCAAGCCGAGGTACTTGAAATTGTGCTTCATGTAGGCTTCCATGGCCGGGGCTTTTTCGGGGTTTGGCGCGGATTCAAGGGCTTGAAATAATAACTCGCTCCAGTTTTCGCTGCTCATACGGTCCTCTTTTCTGTGCGGTGAGTGCTGGTATTACGGGGGAAATTATACGCGTTGATATTCCGTGTCTGTTCGTGAGAATACGAAACTGAAGGGCGCGAAGGTCTCATGACCGAGTGAAAGGCTTGGCCGCCGCTCTGCAGTAAGGGGATGCGGAAGATTGGAGACCTGGCGGTCATTCTCCGCGCGGGGTCTGGAGACCGGCGCGATCGTCCGAGTGAAGGGCTTGACCGCAGGTTTCCAGAAAGGGGATGCGGAAGATTGGAGACCTGACGGTCATTCTCCGCGCGCGGTCTGGAGACCGGCGCGAGCGGGCGAGTGAAGAGCTTGACCGCCGCTCTGCAGTAAGGGGATGCGGAGGATTAGAGACTTGACGGTCGGTTTTCGCGCGGTCTGGAGACCGGCGCGATCGGGCGAGTGAAGGGCTTGACCGCCGGTCTCCAGAGAGGAGATGCGGAGGATTAGAGACCTGACGGTCCGTTTTCGCGCGCGGTCTGGAGACCGGCGCGAGCGGAGCTGCTCTCCAGAAAGGGGATGGGGAGGATTGGAGACCTGACGGTCATTCTCCGCGCGCGGTCTGGAGACCGGCGCGGGCGGGCGAGTGAAGGGCTTGACCGCAGTATTCCAGCAAAGGGGTGCGGAAGATTGGAGACCTGGCGGTCATTCTCCGCGCGCGGTCTGGAGACCGGCGCGAGCGGAGGGGGGCATATGAATCTCCATTATCTGGATGAGACCCATCGTCTCACATGGATTGAACCATTTGACCTCTTGTTATTTTAAATTGGTTATTCTATAATTATTGTATACGTCCGCCTTGTTGGGGATTGTTCCATTCAATTAACTCGACCAAGCTTTTTTACATCGCGAATAAATGAAAATCGTTTAACTTTCTTTTGCTGTGCTTTTACGGAGGATACCGATGAAAATGAAGAACTTTGCTGAGTTCACCAATCATTTCAGTAAAAAAGCGGGCAGGCTAATACAACGATCCATCGGAGTATTTCTTGTCTTGGCTTTCTGCCTTTCTGCTGCAGGGCAGCCCACCCCCATTTCCGCAAAGAGCCCCGGAAAAGACCTTGAACGCCCGCCACAGGCAAGACTAAACGAGGATATTCCATGCTCGGCTGGTCTGTCTGTCATCTCGACCGATACCACCTGGATGAGCGGAACGGTCTACAACATTAATAATTGCGTGGTGATTGTAAATGCTGGCATCACGCTAACTGTCGAAGGCGGCGCCGAAGCACGTTTCAGCGGAACCACGTCTGGCATCAAGGTGTTGGGAACGCTTAACGCGGCGGGCAGTTCGGGGAACCTGGCCCTATTCAGGAGCGTTCCTGAAACTGCGGGCTCCTGGTATGGCATTTATTTGGCTCCGGGCAGCACCGGCAATTTTGACTATGCTGCGATCCGGGGAGCCGGCGCTTACGTGGCTAATGGCAATCTGAATGGTTATAACCGTGCCCAACTGGACGTTGTAAACGCGACCCTGAATATGGACCATTCGGAGATTACAAATGGCAACACCTCCGGCATCTATCTCCAGGGAGCAAATCTCAGCCCTACCATTCAAAACACATCGGTATCAAGCAACCTGGGGACGGGAAATCAATATGGATACGCGATTTATCAAGCCACGATCAACATGCAGCCAACTTACAGCAACCTGACGTTTACAGGCAATACTGTTGACAAGGTTATGCTTCTTGCTGAACCTCTGACTGGCAACGTTACGTTAGGAGGCGCGCCGATCGGTTTCCGCTGCGGTTTCACGAATTGCCCTATCACCATTCCAACCGGAACAACGCTAACCATTCAACCCGGTGCCCAGGTAGACATGTCCAATGCTCCCACTTATTTAGACGTCCAGAATGGCGGAAGTTTGATCGCGGAGGGCTCGGAAACACAACGTATCGCGATCTTAAAAGGGGGCATTAAATTGCAAGCGGGCTCACAGGCTTCAATGAAGTACTTTGACCTCGAGGGTAGAAAAGGAATAGGGGGCATTTACGTTGGTCTCGAAATTTACACAGACCAGGTTCAATTAGAGCATGTCAACATTTCTAATGCGGCCTCTGAAGGCATTTACATAAAAACCCCGGCAAGCACCACCTTCACCTTCAACTTCATTGATGTGAGCAGTTCTGGTAATGGAAGGGAAGGAATCTATCTTGAAGCGCGAGATGGCAGTGTCCTCAATTTCAACCTGAATGGGGGAAATATCAGCAATAATGGCTATTCAGGTATATATACCTACACCATGGGCGGCGCAATTTTTCCACACCTTTCCAATCTCACTATCAATGCTAATGGGGTTGCTCCAACGTCTTGGGCCCAAAAACAAGGGCTGCAACTATCCTACGAAAACGTTAACCCCTATCTTGAAAATCTGACCATCACAAACAATCCTGGCATTGCCATCTATTGGAATTGCAATGGTCACATCACTGCCAGAAATCTCACTGCCAGCGGAAATGCTGCCGAAGCCGGCAACCAGCTGCAGATAGCGGGCTGCGTCCTTGCTTCTGGTCGGGAATGGAATCTTGACGGCGTTCTCATCCCTGTACACGTCACAGAAAACATCTATATTAACGCTGGCGGCGTATTGACGTTGGCACCGGGGACCAGACTGGGCTTTGATCCGAATAAAAGGGTAAGTATCCAAAGTGGCTCTTTATATGCCCTTGGATCCGCAGATAAACCAATTATCTTTACCCGGTACGCCGAGGGACAAGCTCCCTGGAAGGGGATTGAAAATAACAAAGGAACACTTATACTGCGTCATGTGGACGTATCTTACGTCACAGACTCCGACGGCGTTGGAATCTGGGGTTCCCCTACCAGAAGTATTATTCAAAACAGTAAGATCCATCATAATTATGATGGCATTTATATGACAGGTACCAACCAGAATACGACTACGATCCTCAATAACGAGATTTACAACAATTCTCATTTTGGGGTAAGCGGTCGTGAGCAAGTTGTAAATGCTTATTACAACTACTGGGGGGATCCCAGCGGTCCAAGACATGCGACCAATCCCGGAGGAACAGGCGACGCGGTCAACCAGGTAAATTTCAATCCCTTCCTGACTGAACCTCCCGAAGAGCAGACCCTCGCTGGCGAGCTTTGGGTCAGTTATGGCGGACCCACCATGATCAGCCCGGGAGAAACCAACTCTTATGCCATTCAATATCTCAATCTGATGGATCATGCCGTGGAAGGCGCGGTTGCGATGATACAGTTGCCATTGGCAGCGACATACATTAACAGCAACCACGGGGGCGTTTATTGGCCTGCCAGACACCAGGTATTTTGGGTGCTGGGTGATGTGGGAGTGGGTGAACAAGCCCTGCTCAGCACTCAAGTGCGCTTTGATTGGGGGCTGCCGGGGAGTTACACAGATGGTTCGATCGGCCGATTTGCCGGAACCAACTACCTTCCCGAGAATCTCAATCTTGATGAATACAATAATTTCGTTTCTGAGGGTATTTCAGCCACCCAGATGATCTCCGAGGAAGATTTTACCGCCATGTTTGGGGGTAATCCAGACCTTAATAGTCTTTACAACACCGCTCTTGCTGATGGGTTCAGTTTTAAGGTAGCCTACAGTATGGCATTTGACGACGGCGGCTTATCCTATATGGCTATGATGCGCACTGCGGATAAAAAATCCGCCAGAATGATCCTCCTCGCGAACGATCAGGCATCAGCAATAAGTACCGATGGGAGTACGTATTACCGCCTTGAAAATATCAGTGGTGGAATGCAAGCCAATTTACTGACGCTGGAAAGGACCGTTTGGGGGAGTTGGGCAGAACCGCCAATGGCTCCCGCAGTTCAGGCAACCTGTAACTATGCCCGCTGTTTACGAAACTGCACCCTTAAGACAATTTCCATTGAGTTGATGAAAGATACCGCTAAAGGGATTGGAGCATGGTTGTTAAGTATTCCAACCGGAGTTGGCGGCTTGGTTGGTGTGGCAACGGGAGCTTATGAGACAGCCAAAATCTCTTATGACCTTTACCTTTGCCACGAAAGCTGCAACACTAATCCGCTCACCGGCTGCTGCCAGGCCGGTGATGTGATGCATTCGCCTTCTTTCATTGGTGGCAGCAGCCGTTGTGAAATGTATCAATGCAATGAAAGCCTGCTATCCTTCCCGGGCGCACCAAATACGATTGAAGTTTGCGGAACCGGCTCACGCTGTGTCGCAGGCACCGGCGGGCAAGGTGGCTGTAAACCCTGCAAGGAAGATAAGGGTTTTGGCATATTGCAGAGCTTCGGCCCGCAAATTGCTCAGGCTGGCAACATTTGCGATTCACAGCTTTTTGCCAACCTTCCCAGCTGCAAGGATCTTGGAATCCGCGTGGCAAAAGATCCGAATGAAATGTTCGGACCGATTGGTGATGTATTGCCCGACGAAACAATGGGATATCGTATTACCTACGAAAATGAAGGCGCTGGGACAGCCTATGGCGTCTACATTATCAATAACCTCCCACCCGAGCTGGATGCCAGCACTCTCACAATTCATCAACCCAGCGGTTACTATCTGGCATCCGAGCGACAGATTATCTGGTATATCGGCACGCTAGGTCCAAAAGGCGATCCCACCTCTTCGGGCGAGGTAACGTATTCTGTTGGTTTGATCCCTGGCTTGGCGGCAGGCACGGCTGTGGTCAACCAGGCAACTGTTTTCTTCCCCAGTGTGCCAGAAGAGACACCTACCAACTCCTGGACCAACATGGTTTATCCACTTGCGGCCATCCCTCAGGAGCTTGAAACTTCCTATATGACTCCGATTAATATCACCCTTGCTGGCAAACCAGCCGGAGGGCTTGGCTTTGCTCTGGATATGCTGCCCGTTGGCGGTGTCCTGAGTGGAACATTTCCTAACCTGGTGTACACACCAAATGAAGGATTTACTGGTCCGGATTACTTTACTTTCAAAGTCAGCAAGGGAGGGGAGGTCAGCCAGGCAGCTCAGGTCATTATTCACGTAACCCCTGCCGGAGATAATACACCTCCGTCAATTCTGTGGACAAAGCCTGATTCAGACCAGATCGGTGTGCCCTTTTCCCAGGATCCTATTTCACCCAATGATCCGGAACCGGTTTTCCACCCCATTATTCTGGTCAAGTTCAGCGAGAACATGAAAGAAACGACCGTTTCGGCCAGCAATATTACTGTTACTGACCCGGATGGCGTGCCTTTGCCGATTAAAGTTCTGTTCGACTCTCATATGCGCCAGGCGACCATATTGCTTTTGGCGCCGATGAACACTATGACCCCATATACCGTCAGCCTTTCGGATTCGATTCAGGATCTGGCTGGCAATGCTCTTTCCCAGTACGAATGGACCTTCATCACGGCTGGAGTTAAGTCGATTTTCTTGCCCTTGATCATTCGTTGATGAGTAGAGTATGGACTAAGGATTCAGGCAGAGAGCAATTTGTAAAATACGAACCAACGAACTTGGAGACCTGACGGTCGGTTTTCGCGCGCGGTCGGAGACCGGCGCGAGCGGGCAAGGGGATGGGGTGGAATAGAGACCTGACGGTCGGTTTTCGCGCACGGTCGGAGACCGGCGCGAGCGCGGGGAGTAGTGACAGGCTTGCCCGCCTAACCTGGCTTCTGCGCTGTGATCCAAACCCGGCCGTCGTTTTCCGCCAGCGGGCGCAGGCTCAGCGGGTCGCCCAGGACGTAGCCAGGCTGCAGCCCGGCTTGCTCTAACATCAGCAGAATATCATCCAGGTGGTAGCCGCGCTCGCGGTGGATTTCTTCGCTGCGCGCCCAGCGTTCGCCATCCCGTTCAAACATGATAAAGCGAATATCGGCGATGTTCAGTTCGTAATCGTAAGAAGTGCTCATTAACTCCAGGTAGTCATCTGTGTCCTGGTTCAGGTTATAAGGGAAGCGCTGCCACGAAACAGCCAGTCCGTAGATGGTGTTCATATCAAAGATAAAATAGCCGCCCGGGTTCAGGTGCGCGCGGGCAGCCCGAAAAGCGCGGGCAAGGTCATCCGCGTTCAACAGGTAATTCAGGCTGTCAAAAAAACAGGTGACGCAGTCAAAACGTTCCGCGAGCCGTAATCGGCTCATATCCCCATTAATCCAGGTGACCGCGGAGCTTTGCCCCCGCGCGATTTTCAGCATCTGCGGGGAGATATCCAGCCCGGTGACGCGCAGGCCCCTGGCGGCCATGTGCGCGGCAAAAATGCCGCTGCCGCAGGCTAAATCGAGCAGCGAGGCGGGTTGGAAGGAGAGCGCCTGCAGGAAGTGGGGAAAGACCGTTTCGGATACCCACCGGGCGAATTGGGTGTAGTGACCTTCGTGGTAGTGCCGTGCAAAGCGTTGATAGAGTTGGGTCATCGCGGTCCTTCGAGCGTTGGGAACAGATAAATTATAACATTTTGGAGGTCGGACGTTTGAGGGGCAGGCTTTGGCCTGAAATCGGCTGTCAGTTTCAGGCTGGCTTTGAACAAAAGCCCATCAAGAGCTCCTGAAATGGTATATTAGGTGAAATAGTTCGTCGGAAAAGGACCGCGCATGACATATCCCGTCGCCAACCCGAAAGTCATTCAGCGCGCCAGGCAGGTTCTGGCGCTCAACCCGCTCTTTTTGGATACCGAAACCACTGGCACCGGCCCGGAGGATGTGATTATTGAGGTTGGGATTGTGGACGCGGAGGGCGGCACCCTCTACGATAAGCTGGTGAACCCGGGCATGCCGATCCCCGCGGAATCCAGCGCGGTGAATGAAATTACGGACGAGATGGTCGCCAAGGCGGACCCCTGGCCGCGGGTTTGGGCTGAGATTGAACCGATTCTGCGCGGCCGGGCTGTTGGGATTTATAACGCGGAGTTTGACCTGCGCCTCATCCGCCAATCCAACGCGGCGCATAACATTCGTGAGGCTTTGGCGGACGCACAGACCTTTTGTATGATGAAGCTGTTCGCCGCGTATTATGGGGAATGGAACCCGCGCTACAATGGGTTTAAGTCTCAAAAGTTGGAATTCGCGGGGAGGAGCTGCCAGATTGATCTGGCAAATACACATCGCGCGGTTGACGACGCGCGCCTGACCGCCGCGCTGCTGAGGTATATCGCGGCGCGAGGGTGAGCGCACTTCATTGCGCTGCCTGAAGGACGGGTGCAGCGACGCAGGAGCGCAACCCGACATTAGCGCTTTTCGTCATCGCGAAACCCTAAAGGGTACAGGTCTTGCGGAGCGATCTCCCTGCCAGTAACTCATATGTACTCCTAGGTACGGCCATGGATCTTGCTGTTCGCTTTCATGCAAATCGCCGCGCCCCCTTTTGTGGTTCCGATGCAGGTCAATATCCAACCGCGCGGGCTGGCTATGACGAAATAATGGCTGCGAATCAGGCGGCGCTCTCAAGCCCAGCCAGGAAGCGCGCCGCGGCTTTTCTGCTGCGGAGAATGACGACCGGCTGGTCAAGGCTCCTGAAGCGCTCGAGGTAAGCCGCGCGGTGATTCCGATTGAAGTTCCAGACCCAACGCAGAAATTCCCCATCCACTTTCTCCGGGCAGCCGGGGCTCATGTCCGGCCTACCGCGCCCGCGAAACCTGAAATACCGGGTCAGAACCCCTGCCAGGCAGACGGCGCGGGGCATATCCAAAAAGATAACAGCCTGGCTGCGGCTCAGGCGCGGTTCAAGTGTGCGCGTGTAATTTCCGTCAATAATCCAGCTCTCCCCGTTAATTACCTTGAATAAGCATTCGTCAAAATTCTCCGGGTTGATAGACTTCCAACCCGGCTGCCAGAAAATTCGATCAAGATGTACAAGCGGCAGCTTGAGCCTGAGGCTGAGCCCCTGCGCCAGCGTGCTTTTACCACTTCCGCCGTTGCCAACCACCAATATCCTTTGGGGGCGCGCGGCAACAAACCCAGACCAGCTTGCCGGGGGCTCGTTTGGGCTGCTTTTCGGGGATGCGAAGGCACGGGCTGTTCTCATACGTCGATTGTAACATCGGGCTGGCAAAGCTCAGGCGCGGATAAAACGAACCATGGCTTTGGACACAACAAATAAACAGGGAATACCCTTGCGCTTTGGAAAAAAGTGGTTATAATATGCATATGTGTTCATATAAGCATATAGCTGGAGCATAGACTATGGCACCGACTTCTCTTGCCGCCCTTTCGGACCGCGACGCCGCGCGCATGGCGCTGACCTTCAAAGGTTTGGCGGACCCAACCCGCCTGAAAATCCTTTCGGTGCTTTTGCGCGGCGAGATCCGGGTCTCAGACCTGGCGCAGCGCACCCAAACCAGCCAGAGCGCGGTTTCCCATCAACTGCGCGTGCTGCGCGACCTGCGCTTTGTCTCCAGCCGGCGGGAAGGTACCCAAATCTTCTACCGTATCGACGATGAGCACATTGAAGACCTGTTCAATAAGGCGTTCGCGCACGGAAAACACCTCCCAAATCAAGGAGAAAGAGTTCTATGAAATCCATCGTGATACCTCTTCGGGGCCTGGATTGTTATGACTGCGCCCGCGTGATTGAAACCAGCCTGAAGCAAATGCCCGGCGTGCGGAAGGCGCGCCTGGATTTTACGCGCGCGGAACTGACCGTGGAAGGCGAAGCCGACCCGGAACTCGTGCGTGAGCGCATCCGCCAGCTTGGGTTTACCCCGCTTGACGCGCACGCGCCTGTTTCTACGGGCCTTAGCTTCGCCGGCTTCTGGGAAACTCTCAGCACCGATGAAACTCTGCGCGCCACCTTGCCAGGCTTGCTTTTGCTGTTTGGCTCGCTCTTTCTCCCGCGCCTGGCGGTGAGCGGCGCCTGGCGCGTTGTCCCTCAATTAGCGGCACTGCTTTTGGCCGGCTTCCCGATTTTCCTCAGCGGTTTGCGCAGCCTGTTCCTCGATCGCAGGCTGACAATAAACTTTCTGTTGACACTGGCGGTTATTGGCGCGGTGCTCATCAATGAAACTCCCGAAGCCTTTATCATCCTAATCCTGTTTCATCTGTCTGAAGCGATGGAAGCCTATACCAACGACCACGCCCGGGCGGTGCTGACCGAATTCGCGGATTTGGCGCCAAAAAGCGCGGTGCGTTTGAATCCATCCGGAGAAGAAGAAGTGCCAATCGAAGCGCTGGCGGTGGGGGACGTCCTGGTTGTGCGCGCGGGGGAGCGCTTCCCGATGGACGGCGTGATTGTCGATGGGAACAGCGAAATCAACCAGGCGCCAATCACCGGCGAGAGCCGCCTGATCCCCAAACAAGCTGGCGACCCGGTCATTTCCGGCACCATCAACGGGCAGGGCGTGCTGAAGGTGCGGGTGAGCGCCCTGGCACAGGATACGACCGTGCAGCGCATCGTAAACCTGGTGCTGGATGCCCGCGAGGAAAAAGCCCGTCAGGAGAAATTCATCGACCGTTTCGCGGCTGTTTATACGCCCATTGTTGTCGCCGTGGCTGTGCTGACCGCGCTGGTGCCGACCCTCTTTTTCGGGCAGCCCTTATGGAACAGCGCGGCAGGGTACGGCTGGCTGCACCGCGCGCTTTCTTTGCTGATGATTGGCTGCCCCTGCGCGTTGGTGGTCAGCACGCCGGTAACCATCATCAGCGGGCTGACGCGCGCGGCCCGGGCTGGTGTGATTTTTAAGGGCGGCGTGTACCTTGAGACGCTCGGCCAGTCCAAATTGGCGGCGTTTGACAAGACCGGCACGCTGACCCTCGGCAAACCTGTCATCCGGACCCTCAAAGCCGTCGATTGCGAAGGCACTGAACAGTGTGAGCCTTGCGCCGACCTGCTGGCGCTGGCAAGCTCGTTGGAATATTACAGCACGCACCCGCTGGGGCAGGCGGTGATGAGCGCCGCGAACGAACGCGACCTGCAAACCCGCTACGGACCTGCTGAGAAGCTGGAATCGCTCAATGGTAAAGGGCAGCAAGGCTACGTGAATGGGAAGCTTGCCACGGTCGGCAGCCTGCCATTGTTTGAGGCGGAACATAAGGTGCCCCCCGCTTTGCGTCAGGAAACCCTGGCAGCCGAAAGCCAGGGGCAAACAACGATGCTGGTATGCGACGGAGAGCGCGTGCGCGGCTTCCTCAGCGCGCAAGATGGCGTCCGCCCGGAAGCTGAGGCAGTCATCGCCGCGCTCAAAAAACGCGGACTGCATACCGTCATGCTCACCGGAGACAACGCCGAGACTGCCGCGCAAGTGGCTGGTTTGCTCGGTTTGGATGAGACCCGCGCGGGTCTTCTACCGGATGAGAAATACAAATTGCTCGGCGAGCTCAAGCGAAAATACGGGCAAGTTCTGATGGTAGGCGATGGCAGCAACGACAGCCCCGCGTTGGCAAGCGCGGATATTGGCATTGGGATGGGCGGGGCTGGCAATGCCCAGGTCCTCGAGACGGCGGACGTGGTTTTAATGCAGGATGACCTCAGCCAACTGCCTTTCGCGTTTGACCTTTCGCGCTATGTGAACCGTCTGGTCCGTCAGAATATCGCCATCAGCCTCGGCGTGAAGCTTACTGTCGCGGTTTTGGCTTTGTTGGGTCTGACGCCGCTTTGGGTGGCGGTTCTGGGTGATATCGGCATTACCCTGGTGGTAACTCTGAACGGCATGCGGGCGATGCGTTTTCAGCCGGCTTAGCGCGGCTTACCCGCCTTACTGCAGGAAAAAAACCAGCTCCCATTCACCGCTGCTGGTTTGGACTGCTTTGCTGTTGGTGCCCACGAAGATAATCCAGGTGCGGCCTGGTTTGAGCGCGAGTGGGGCGCCAGTTTTTGAGATAAGGTAGACTGGGCTGAACGGATCATCCGAAGACCAGGTGCCGTGAATAAGTTTTCCGTCGCGTAATAAGAGCGCGCGCTGGTTCGGGTCTCCTTCGCGAAAATCCACGTCATACAGGCTGGGGTTGTATTCAATGTAATTCGAGAACAGCACCAAGACATTCTCGAACGCGATATGAGTGCCGTCTGTGCGGTCGCTGGATTGGACGAGCGTGATGGCTCCCTGTTCAGCATGATCCTGATAGAGCACGTATTGGTCGCTCTCCCCATCAAAGCGCCATTCCATCACAGAGAAATCCGCGTACTGCAAGCTGAACGTTTCTGCGTCCGCGTCCCAAACTGAAAGGCGGGGGTCGAAGGTGAAGCCCAGCAAGTCCACTGGTGGTTCGGCATCCTGTTCCGCGCCGGCGTACGCGCGCAAGGCGGCGGTATCCACAAAGGTATTCTCACCGGTGGTGTCGGTGAGTGTACATATAGCGGGGCAGGGAGCAAAACCGCGCGCGAAGGCACGGTCCGGCAAAACTTCAGCAAAAATCTTTTCGACCGTGCTGTCCGCGCTGGCGTACGCGACGATGCCCTGGTAGTGTTCCGCCAGGCGGGCATCAACCAGGCGGGCAGGAGCCAGCGGACCCACTTTGTCGGCATCCCGGCCGTGAAAGAGCGCGGCCAAATGGTTCATCTGGAAACCGATGTAATACTCAAACACCAGGTCCGCTTGATTAAGCCCGGCAGCCGGGCGCAGGTTCTGCGGCCAATTCGCGATTTTGACCAACACCGG
>Ga0116161_1003574_pt1 | contig 13771 bp, 14 predicted proteins | sample AD_JPNAS3_MetaG_FD_89877 | JGI IMG/M metagenome (GOLD analysis project Ga0116161, IMG submission 89877) | Active sludge microbial communities of municipal wastewater-treating anaerobic digesters from Japan - AD_JPNAS3_MetaG | ecosystem: Engineered > Bioreactor > Anaerobic > Digestate | place... | reverse complement strand
TTCACAGTTAAACAAATGAAAGCCTTTATCAAGGAAAAGCCTTCCGAGTACTCGTGTTCCAATATCTTCCAAAGTGATTGTCAGGGCACGCTCTCCTGTACCGGTAATTGCCCACGTGTAATTGGTTGAAAGATAGCCGGTGAAAAGAATATGCATCCCATCCTGCAAAACCGCTTTAATGTCTCCCTCGGTTGCAATAATGTCCTCAATTGCAGGACATGCCTTGTTTAATTGGAGAACGACTTGATTGGAGGAGCTTTTTAAGCCGCTAAGGAGCTGTTGGTGAAAAGCAATGGAACCTTTGATGATTGAATTTCCGGTTAGAACTTGGCCTCTTGCATGTCCCGGTTTAAGGTCGTCTTTCAAGAAATCAAGGATTAAAACAGGCTCTACGATTTTGCTCATTTAGACCGTTACTCCAAAGTAGTCGAGTTGTTCGAATTCTCCCAGAATCATCTTTGCAAACGACCTCATCCCTCCGTCACCGACCACCGGAGCCTGTTGGTAGATGTTGATCGTCACATGTGTACTTCCTTGATACGCAGCGCTGCTGACAGCTGTGTTTGTAGCGACACTGTCTCTGGCAGCAGTATTGGAGAAAGCAATCGCATCGATGTTGGCAAGACGATCGGAGAGGCCGCTGAAGGCATCGGAGGAAAAGGATCCGGGGCTTTGGTCATAGCTTTTGGGTCGAAAAGGATGAAGGAGGTTATAGGCTGCAACAGAGACTACATTTCCGAAGTGTTTAATCCATTGACCCAGCCAGCTGAACAAATCACCTAAGAACTGCACCGGGCTCATCAAAATCGTGAAAGCCTTTGCGAGCAAGAGCAGAATTGGCGAGAGAGCCTCCATCAAAGCCGAGATAACGGAGAAGATCGGCTCCAAGCTCTGCAGCACTGGAGTGAGGACGGAGGAGAGGATATTGGCGAGTAAAGAAAAAGCGACGAACACCGCATCCAAGATGGGCAAAAACAAAGATGCCAGGCTCTGGCCAATCCATTGAAATATATCGATCAGCGGTTGGAAAACCGTCGTTAAGGCGGGTTGGATCACCGAGACAAAGCCCTCGATGATCGTCAAAAGAATTCCAAACGGTGTGAGGGCATTGAAGATGATATCGATCAGGGGTGCTATTGAGCTCAGCAAAGAGTTCAAGCCTCCTGAAAACTCATCAACCAGCATGCCGATGAATCCACTGCTGGCAAGGCCTCCAATCCTGCTAAAAAGGGGAGTGAGTTTATCGTTCATCAGAGACACGATCTGTTCGCCCAATCGGCCCTTGGTTTCTTCTTTAATTTTTTTTACCGATGAAGCTGTTGAAAGATTAGCTGAAGCAATAGACTCAAGCAGTTTCTCTTGGTTTGATGCATCGGCTTTTTGAGCGATATCTACCAAATCAGGAGCGACAATTTCATCCAAAGCGCTCTTAAAATCAGTGGTTATCCCGCTGTAGAGGGTTTCCAACAGGCTTTTGGTGTCGATTGTAACAGTCTTTGCCGTATCGATGGCGTCGGTGATGGCCATCTTTAGCAGCGGCCCTATATCAACAAAGGATTGATCAGCTTTTTGCTTATAGCTTTGAGCGCTTGCCTTGACGTCTTCGGCTCCCAAATTAATGGCAGCGAGTTTGTCTCCAAAGCCAAAGAGGTTGCCAAACCATGTGCCTTGCACCTTGCTGGCTGACTTGTCGATGACATTCTGAATTGCCCCCAGAATTGAGCTTTCAATGTTCAGTGCAATATGGGCGATCCAATTGATGATGCCCTCAAACAAGGAGGAAAGAATCTTAGGGATCGTAGAGAATACCGCTTTGAGATAGGCATCAAGGACGGTGGCCATGTTTTGTGCAGTAGTGGTGATGATGAGCTTCAGAGAATCCCACTCAAAGGTTTTAGCAAGGATTTGCCACACGGTGGATAATGAAAGTTTGAAAACTTCAGGCAGGTTCTTAAAGACAGCTCCTATGTAATTGACGATATTGACCGTGTTGGTTTTGATTGCACTAAAACCGGAATCAAACTTCGCAAACCATGGGCCGAAGTTGTAATCAAGGATTCCTCCCACCTGAGCCTTAATATCAGACCAGGTGTCTTTCATATTCTTAAGGTGCTGGGCTGAGGACTCCTCTGCGAGGGCTTCAGTCAGTGATCCAAGCTTCTCTCTTACAACATCGATCGCCGCTCCACTGGCTAGTTGATCTTTCGTAAACCTTTTTACATCAACACCGAGGCGCGAGAGTTCTCCCGCAGCACCTGTTAAAGTTCCGAGCAGGGTATTCATGGAAGAAGTGAGATCCTTGCCGGTGACGTTGGACAGGTACACTGCAGCCTCACTGATTGACGAAATCTCATCAGCGTTTTTGCCTAAGGCAGAAAGTTCTGCTGCCATCGCCTCAATGTCGCTTTTACTTGCCAGAGTTTGGGTGCTCAACGCATTGATGGTGTTTTTAACCGCATCAAAACCTTTGGTATCTCTGAGAGCGAGGGCTAGCTGCCTATAAGAATGCTCAGTTGTTGAGAACTCATCAAAGCTTTTAGAAAGAGCTGAATGCAGCCCCTTAAGTGATGCGACTATTGCAGCGATTGAGAGGCTGGTTTTGAGGGTTTTGCCTAATTTTTCGGCAGCCCCTTTAAGCGCAGACAGATCACCTACGGCACCTTTAACGGCATTAGTAATGTCGTTTTGGCCTTTGATGATGATCTTTGCTTGGGTTGCCACGTCCCTTTCTCCTTATTAAGTGGTGTGTTTGTTTTGCAGGCTTTTCATTTTCTCAGCCAAGTGTCTGCGGTAATTGAGCTGGATGAGCTTGATGATCTGCATGCTCATATACGGCTGATCAGCCACAGATCCCTCAAAGGGGAGGTGGCGCAGATCTCCGGTTTCAGAGTCGCAAGCCGGCAAGAAGAGCTCGGTGATATAAAAGAGGTAGTGTGAATACTCTTTGAACAGCTCGCTGTTATGCCGGGCTGAAAAAACCTCCCTGCACAGCGATGCAATCTTTATCCGCTCTTCCTGCGCTGGGTAAAAAAACTTGAGGAAGTGTATTCACTTACCACCTTCACCGTCAGATCAAGGGATTCGAAGATGAGAGAAGATACTTCCTCATTTTTCATTTTTTTGTGTGAGCCCTCATCTTCGTAAAAATTGTGATCCACCAAAATAAGAGGAAGTAAATCTTGAAGGAGGACAAGCGTCTCGGTTTCTCCTTTTTCAGAGCTCTCTTTGAGCTTGAGCATCTGCAATGTTGGAAGTTCTTTGAGGACAATAAAAGCCTCTTCATCGGAATTCAGTCCTACAAAAGTTCCCACATTGATCTGAACTTTTTGAATTGCGCTGTCATAGTGTTTTGATTTAATGAACATGTTCTACTGTCCTCCATATGGTGTTGCATTCTTGTCGACGATGATGATGGTAAGAGGCTCCTCGTCTCCTACAGAGAGAGCCTCAGCCGAGATTGAAGAACTAAGGATTCCCGTTCCTCCGATTGTTGCATCAACTTCGCCAACCGATACGTTGGGGCATACAACAGTGATGGTGTAGTCGCTGTTGGAGGAGGTGAAGGCAAGTGTTATTTCTGCGGTGTTTTCACTTAAGAGGTACTCATTTTTAAGGCTCTCCACCTTGCTGCTGTAGGGAATCTCAAAGCTCAAGCTTACGTTTCTTTTGCCGCTTTGAGGCTGGCTTGCGTACAAGCCTGATGCGTAGGTTCTGGGAGCTGCTTCCAAGGCATTGTCGACCTTCAATGTGGCGCTGCTGATGTCCCACTCCTCATCTGCAAAGCTGAACGTTGCACTGTTGCAGCGATACGAGGGTATTAAAAAGCCCTTCAGGGAGGTGTTCAGAGATCCTGTCTCTTCCTTGGTTCCTTTAAGGTCGATGCTGCCTTTTACATAATCACCGGCTGCACACTCAAGTGAAAGACTTGAGATGGTACACCCGGTGTAGCGTTTCACTGCGGCCTTGCGGTCAACGATTACTGTGAGGCTTGGAAGAAGAGCCCCTACGTCGGCGAGGGTGAGGGTATGGGTGTAAAATTCGGTGTCTTCAATCCGGGTGCATACATCCGGGCCTCCAAGGGCAGCGTGGAGCAACAGGCCTGCAAACTCCGGCCGCAAGACAAAGCTCAAGGAGCCTTCCACGCTTACAGATAACAGATCCCGATTCGCAGGTGTCTTGGATCCTAAAAGAGTGGCCTCATCTCCTTTCTCCACCCCCACCTTGATGCTTTCGCTGCTGATGTCCACCAAGGCGGTGGGTATAGCTCCTTGAGCGAAGGTGCTCTCTTTTCCTATCTGAAGCGATGAACCAATCCCCGTTAAAAATGCCATATGCTCATTCTCCTCTAATTCTTTTCAAAATCCTTTGTCCATTGGATATTTATCTTCACCTCGATTGCACTTACGCTGGAACTCGCCGTTACCGAGAGGTAATAGTCAATATCGGTGATGCTCAAAAAGTCCACAACCCCGTCAAGACTCTGGTTTGATCGAAGCAGGCAATAGAGGCCGGTGTAATAAGAGAACACTCTGCGAATCAGCTTTTCACTGGCAGCTCCCTTGCAGAGGATAAAGAGTGTTATGTGCATGGTGGCTAAGTCGCTGAGCACACTGATGGGCTCTAAGCTCTCATAATCCGGCTGGATGTAGATCATGCTCTGGCGTCTCATCGAATCCACATCAGGAAAATCTATGAGGATAGTATGCTCATCGATTGAGGGGAGATTCCCCTCTTCCTCAAGATAGGATCCCAGCTTCTCTGCGATGATCCTCTTTAGCTGATCAAGTACGTCAAGCTCTGTTTTCATGACTTCTTCACCCCTTCCTCTAACTTTTGAACCTCTCTTTCGACAATCGCATCGAGCTTGTCCTTAAAGGCGGTAGTTGAAAGATAGGTCTTCACCGGTTGGGCGATGAAATCTCGCTCAGGCAGCTTTACACTGTGAACCTTTACCCACTTGCCATCTTTACAGAAGGTGAGGTGTTTCCCATTCTTTGCAGTAATGTGAGCTCCTTTAGCCAGAGCGTAGCCATAGAAGACGTTGTTCTTTGGATCTTGGGCCTTTGCCTCGACAATAACTGCCTTGCCGCTGCGGATTACTCGGCGGGTGATGCTTTTGAACAAAGCACTGCTGCTTTTTGACAGGCCATAGCTTTTGTATGCTTTTTTCGCACTTGTTTTGGCAGCTGTTCCGATGCTCCCCAGCACCCGTCTCATCACCTTATCGCGATTAGCTCCCAGGCTTTGAAGAAAATCCAGGGACTCGGAGATATCGCTTTCGATCGAAACTGCTTCAGTTGAGTGTGTTTTTCTTGCCATGATCAAAACGCTGTTATGCGAAGTGCATCTAAGGGTTGCAGGTACTTACGATAGTTGCTGTAGTTAATGAAGGTACGGCTGTTGTCGGCAAAGCTTTTGCCGGTCAAGCCGATATTGCCCCCTGTCTCACTGAGCATCAGCGTGGCGATGCGAAGGATCGAAAGGGTGATCACATCAGGTATCGCCTCTACACTCCACCCGGCAGTGAAGCTGATGAGTATGTTGTCCTCACCATGAGGGAAGAGTCGTTTGTTGTCCTTGAATCTCACATGATCATCTTGCAGAACCAGCAGGCTTGGGGAGACAAGGAGATGATCGATGCTTAAAGATTCAACTGACACGATTTTTCTTGCCGGTACATACAATCTTCTCATCCCGCCACCTGAAAGCACCTCATCGGTGTAGGACTGCAGTAGCGGTCTGAAGCCAAGGTAATCAGTTACAATTTGCTCGCTTGAGAGAAGAAAGATTTCCTTTAATGCAGTAGCCTCTGAACTATCTTCGTAGTTTGAGCTATAGGTGTTAAACGTATCAACTTGGACAATCACTATTTTTCCTTTGCTTAAAAAATGCATGCCCCAAGGAAACCCTTAGGGCACACATTGCTTTTTCTCGCCTTTAGGCGGCACCTACAACAACAGTGAAGATCGTGCTTGCTTGCGCTTCAAAAGCTTTTGTAGCCGCTTGTGTGGCTTCACTGACGATGCAGTAGTAGTACACGGTTCCAGTGTTTTCGGTGGGTGCCTTGAAGGTGGGCTCCGTTGCTCCACCTACAATACTGCCACCTTCACTGCTTGATGTACTATTTGAATACCATTGGTAGGCCAAAGCCCTGCCATCTGAGGCACTTGCTTCAACGCCCAAGAGCACCTCCTCACCCTGGGCAACCTCAAACTCCGTCTCATCGAAGGTGAGGGTGAGGGTAGGAGGAACAGAACCGATGAGATGCGCTTCCTTTAGAAAAGCGATTAAAGCATTGAGATCCTTGACAGCGTTGGCTGCCGATGTGGCGGATGAAGGAGGGACATACCGAATTGGCTCGGGTCTTTCATCGACGATAACAGCCTCGCCGGTAAGGGTAACTTTACCGGCGATGACCAATTCCTCAGAGCCTTGAACAAAGTAGTTCTTTGCATTGTAACTCATGAGCTTTCTCCTACGCCTTCATCTGAAGAACCTTGATAGCCTCGCCGAGGATCAAGCGCCCATCGACTCTTTGACTTCCCAAGAACCCGACTTGGCCGGTAGGGGCAAAGAGCTCGCCAAGGCGCTTGAAGGTACGGCCTTGTCGATCGGCAATCCAGTAGTAGGAGAAATCTCCAAAGACCAAAGCCTTATTGGCCGAGCCAAGTTCGGGCATGTAGGTTGAGGTAAGAATTGGACGACCTGAAATAGAATCAGGTGTTCCTTCCTTCAAGGAGGGCTGCCACAAGTATTGGCCATTGCCATCTTTGAGCTTGCGGATCGCCTTGATGGTAGTATCGTTGGCAATCCACACCGCATTCTTTCGGTATGCAGAGCGCAAAGAATAGTGAAGATCGAAGATTTCATCACAAGTCAGGGCCGTCGCCGATGCAGTGGTTACTCCAACTTGAGCTCCACCATTGGAACCTAAGATACCCAGAGGCTTTCCGTTTCCATCCCCACTGAAGAAGGCTTGTTCTTCTTTTGCCCCGATGCGACGTGCAAATTCGGAAGCGATGTAGCCTTCGATATCAAAGACACTGTCGTTGATCAGTTCCTCACTGACTTTGATGATCGTCCCCAGCTTGTAGGAGCCGATCGTAACCTGGCCAAAGCAGTCATCGCTCTCAGGATATGAACCCTCTTCATCAATCCATGAAGCTTCACCTTTGCTTGCAGAGATAGGGATTTTTCTATCACCGCTGGCAGTTTGGATGACATGAGCAATGGAGCGGAAGATGTTCTCATCTTCCAAAGCGCTGATGATGGTTCTTTCAAACTCATCAGGTACCAGGTATCCGCCTTCACTGTCGACTCCCACCTGGAGGGCATTTTTAATCTCAACAGGATTGTCTTTATACCTGAGGTGGCTCCAGAATGCCTTCTTGTATTCCTCGCTGGCTCGTCCGCTTCCGCCATAGGCTTTGGAAGCATCGATAGGGCGATGGGTGATGATTTGGCCAACTTGAGCATTGAGTTCACGCTCGTAGGCTTCCAATCTCTCTTGGCGTTCGATCGCAGAACCGAGGTCCACGATCTCCTTTTCCATACGCTCATACATTGCCGTATCTTCGGCACTGAGCAGTCCTTTTTCATTACGCCGCTCGTCCAAAAAGGCTTTAGCCTTCTCCCACGTCTTGGCCCGTTCAGCTCTCATTTCGTTGATTCTTTTCATCTGTTCCTTCTCCTATAAAGGTCTAATAAGATTCAGTCGTTTTTCTAAGTCCTTAAAGGAAGCTCTCTGGCTGCCTTTATCCGGATGCGCAACCAATTTTTTGTTGATTTTGTTTAAGAGCGCCACTTGGCTTTTCTTCGTTGAAAACGAGTAGGCATTCAGGGCGGGGGCGCTCTTTTTATTGTCTTTCAACAATCCATCGGCAAAACCCAGCTCCAGAGCCTTTTGAGCGTTCATCCAAGTTTCGCTATCCATGAGATTGCTGATGTGAGATCTGTTTAAGTTGGTCTTGATCTCATACGCATTGATGATGCTCTCTTTTATCTCCCCCAGCATTTCGATGGCCTTTTTCATATCCGTATGGTCTCCAAAGGCGAAGGTGGCTGGGTTGTGGATCATCATTAAAGCCGTCGGTGCCATGAGCACACGAGTTCCTGCCATGGCGATGACCGAAGCCGCACTGGCAGCAATGCCATCAATCTTGACGGTGATCGCATAAGGATAATCCATCAACATCGTGTAGATTCGACTGGCTGCAATGCAGTCTCCTCCGGGTGAGTTGATCCAGATATCCACCTCTCCGGTTTCAGAGAAAAGCTCGTCCTTGAACTCTTTGGGTGTGATGTCGTCATCAAACCAGCTCTCTTCGGCAATCGTACCGTCAAGGATGAGTGTTCTCTTTTTCCCTTCGCCTTCGCTCTGGTTCTTCCACCTCCAGAACTTTTTGTTTTTCATCCACTACCTCCTGTGCATGACTCGTATTTTTTTCATAAAACGCCCCTGATTTGTTAAGCGGCAGCATGTTCCCGTTCACCAGGTATAAATTCCCGCCATCTTCCTCAGGAATGAGATCCATATCTTCCAAAGTCCTGATATCGTTTGCGCTCATCCATCCGTTTTGGCGTGCGGTTGCATAGCCGCTCATGCGGCTTTGATAATCACCTCTGAGCAATCCTTCGACATTGAATCGAAAGAACATCTCTTTCTTCTCGTCCTCGCCAAGGAGTGATCGAGACAGGGCTTGCTCCCACCTGATGACCCACGGGTCGAGCGTGTATTTGACGAACTCAAGGGATTGTTGTTCGATGTTGCTGAACGACGATTTTTCCAAATCTCCAATCATGTGGGGCGGGATGCGGAAGATTCTGGCAATCTCATTGATCTGGAACTTTCGAGTTTGCAAAAACTGGGCCTGCTCGGGGGAGATGGAGATGGGAGTGTATTTCATCCCTTCCTCCAAAACCGCCACGCGATGGGCGTTGTTCGATCCGCCGTACTGGGCTTGCCAAGTCTCCCTTAGGCGAGTTGGATCTTTGATCGTTCCCGGATGCTCAAGCACTCCACTGGGGGCGGCACCATTTGCAAAGAATTTAGCCCCATACTCTTCACAGGCGATCGCCATGCCGATGGCGTTCTTGGCCATAGCGATGGGCGAGTAACCTACCAGCCCGTCAAAGCCAAGGCCTGGAATATGAAGAACATCGCTGGGATCAAGAATCACCGTGGAGCCCTTCAGCGTCGGCGCATCTTCAAAACTGGTGGTGTACTGATAAAACAACTGCCCGAGCTTGCCTCTGTCCACTTGCATCCTGTTTGGCATCAGAGGATAGAGCCCAAGTACCTCGGCTTTGCCATTGCGGATAATCTGGGCGTAGGCGTTTCCCCAAAGAAGCAGGTGAGTCATCATCGTCTCTCGAAAGACGAAGCTGCTCATTTCCTTGTTGGGTTCTGCGTATAAGAGGTTGTAAAGCGGGTGGTCTTTTGCCTTTTGTTTGCTTGAGCCTTCAGTGTGCCGATACAGGTGCAGTGGCAGACCTGCAATCGCTTCAGCTAAGATTCGAACACATGCGTACACTGCGGTCATTTGCATGCTGGATTGCTCGTTTACCACTTTGCCACTGGTAGATCCCCCAAAAAGAAAGCTGTATGAGGACCCACTGGTCCTATTCTGCGTCTTGGGAAACAGATTCTCCCTCAGCTTCTTGATGAGTCCCATGTATGTGTTCTCCGTGTTATATGAATAAAAGGCCTCGGCTTTCGTAGACTGACTCAGCGTTTACTACTGCGCCATTTCTGATCGCCCGATCTAAGGCCATGATTGTGGCCACAGCTCCGTCAATCTTCTCCGTCGACTTTTCCTTATCCGCTTTTATGTTTCCCGCCGGGTCAAGGCGGATGTGGATGTTGTCCATCATCCATCTGAGCACAGGGTGGCCTCCATGAGCGATTTCCTTTGCCAGTACCAGCTTCATCAACTCTTTTGTAGGCGGGCTCATGTCCTTGAAACCCTGGCCAAACGGGATGACGGTAAAGCCCGCATTCTCAAGGTTCTGTACCATCTGCACAGCTCCCCAGCGGTCAAAGGCAATCTCTTTTATGTTGTACTTCTTCCCCAACTCTTCAATGAACGCTTCAATAAAACCGTAGTGAACCACATTGCCTTCGGTGCTTTGGATAAAGCCTTGTTTTTCCCACACATCGTAGGGGACGTGATCACGCCGGACTCGAAGCTCCAGTGTTTCCTCCGGCAGCCAAAAATAGGGCAGTACCTTGTACGGCTCATCCTCAGCAATTGGGGGAAACACCAGTACAAAGGCAGTGATATCTGTTGTGGAAGACAGGTCGAGTCCTCCATAACAAAGCCGGCCTTCCAGCTCTTTCTCATCGACGGGGGTGCTGCACAGATCCCATTTATCCATGGGCATCCACCTGACTGTCTGTTTGACCCATTGGTTCAGCCGCAGTTGCCTAAAGGTATTCTCCTCGGCCGGATTTTGTTGGGCGCTTAAGCAAGCTTGCTTGACCTTATCGATCTTGATGGTATGACCGAGTGAAGGGTTTGCCTTCTTCCAGACTTCTTTGTCGGTCCAATCATCATCTTCGGAAGCTCCGTAAACAACCGGATAGAAGGTAGGATCGATTTTCCTTCCCTCTATAATGTCCAGGGCTTTTTGATGCTGTTCGTAACAGATCGAGTGGATGTCTGTTCCGGCTGTGGTGATGAGAAAGAACAACGGCTGGGTTCTGGCATCCCCGGAGCCTTTGGTCATCACATCAAAGAGCTTTCGGTTTGGCTGGGTGTGTAATTCGTCGAACACAACTCCGTGGATATTGAACCCATGTTTGGAGTAGGCTTCTGCACTGAGTACCTGATAAAAACTATTTGTGGGTGTGTAGATGATGCGCTTGGTAGCTCCAAGGATCTTCACCCTCCGATTCAGCGACGGACACATTCTGACCATGTCGGCCGCTACTTCAAAGACGATGGAAGCTTGCTGGCGATCGGCAGCGCATCCATACACCTCAGCTCGTTGCTCAAAATCGCCACAGGTCAATAGTAGTGCCACTGCCGCAGCCAGTTCACTCTTTCCGTTCTTCTTTGGGATCTCTATGTACGCGGTATTGAACTGCCGATACCCATTTGGCTTGATGGTGCCGAACAGATCCCTGATGATTTGTTCTTGCCAGGGAAGAAGGAGAAAAGGTTTACCACTCCAAATGCCTTTGGTGTGTCGTAGGCATTGAATGAAATCGACAGCATGATCGGCATGGGTTTTGCTATACACAGAATCTTTGGCCATAAATTGTGTCGGTTTGTAGACATGAGGTTTATTCACTTTTTCTTCCAAGCAGTAAAAAAGACCCCAACGGGGTCTGGGTGCGAGTAAATGATTGTATCAGTAAAGAAGGTGGGGTTTCTTACCGGTTTCCCATTAGGATGTAGCGCGCATACTCACTGCGATCTTCGATGCTCAAATAAAGCACCAACTCATGAAGCCCCATCTCAAAGGCGATGTGTTGTACCGATGCTATGTCAAACATGTTTGCCTTGCCGCTTTTTCGAACCCGCTCTATTTGCTCTGCCACTTTTTCAGTCATGATTCTTCCTTGCAGTACGTTCGATCGCTTCATCAAGCAGCGCTTTGTCAAAGCCGCAATCAGCATATCCATCAACCAGCGTCTTGTAGTAATAAGGGCCGGGAATTGTGTAGGGATAGATCTCGTTCATGATGTAGACCATCGCCTGTACTTCATCACCGTCCAAAGTTACCGTAATGCTTTCTTTACGATACAAATGTGGAAAGCCCTCATAGCGATCCAAGGATCGTTCACACTCCGCTGTGATGCTCCATAAAAGCACCCCAACTTTCGCTCCCTCTTTGGGTTCGATGGTTGCAACACCTTCTCTCCGTGTTCCTCTGAAAGTAAGCTCCCAATTGTGCAGGGTGCCGGTTCCGAGCACCTTGGCATTGGGACAACGCATTGCCATCTGGTCCATGTTCATGTTGCTGCCGTAGGCGAGGTAGGTTTTTCTTTTCATACCATGTAACTCCTTCTACTGCCACAAGGGCGACTGTGTCGCCCCAAGGTGGTAGTCAGGCTTCCTTTCAGGCAGCCGTTTTGAATCTCCAAGCCGAGCAGCCTGAGAGCTTTTTGGTCAGGTGCTCTCTGCAGGCTTTGAACTCGTCTCCGATCAGCCCGAGGCGGTTGAGGTAGGTTCGCATGGCGAATTTCTCATTCTCGACTTGTGGAGCCTTGCTGCTGGCCGAGCGCTGGGTGAGTGCTTGGTTGTTCAAAGCAAGGGCTAAGACGATGTAGCTTCTCACTTCCCCTGCATGCAGGGTTGCGTTGAAGCCCCTGAGCTCCACCGTGTGGTGGCCGTGGAAGAAGGAGTGGAGGTTCAAAAAGTGGTAGCGGCTGTTGTGGTAGTGGATGTCCCTCTGACCTACGTAGCCGTTGTACCAAATCTCCTCGATTTGGGCCAACGTGGCGGGCTTCTTTTTGTTCATCGTCTCAATGAGCTGGCTGTCCATTTTCTTACAGTATCGTGCTCTTCTTTCCTCAATGCCAAGCGCTTTGTAAAAAAGATCGTTGCGGCTGGCGATGATGTTTACAAAGTTTCGAATTGACCGGGCATTGTGCTTTGCCCCGTCAAGGTGAATGTGAATGCCGCAGGTGCTGTTTGCAAAAGCCCCAGCCTTTCTCAAGGCTCTGACGATCTGTTGCAAGGTGTCGATGTCTTCTTCGTAGGAGAGAATCGGGCTGACCATCTCGACGCTGTAGAGGTTTGAAGCAGATGTGATGATTCCGTTTTCTTTGGCCTGGGTCTCAATCGAGCCGTCGCTGGCGAATTTCCAAATTCGTCCGTCAAGCGCTTTGACCTCCCAAGTGTCGTAGTAGGTGCCGGTGTGCTCCACTCTCCCGCCTAAGACGCTCGCTGCGGCCTTTGCTGCTCGTTGTCTGGTGATTCCGGTCATCTCGATTTCGATTCCAAAGCGTGTTGTTTTCATGTCTGCCCCCTAGGCGTGTTTGTTTTTGTACTGTATTAATCACTCGAAAGGGGAATAATAGCAAGTCTATATATGCAAATAAGATACACTATTTTTCAGTGTGTGTTTCTATCCCTTTTGCTCCTGTTTCAAACTTCTCCTTGGTTGCCTCTTCAACGGCTTTGAAGCACTATGTGTACTGACAGCCCTTAAGAGAAAAAGGAGAACATCCATGGAACAAGGACCCTCATACTCACCGGTTTCCGAGCCAAAAGATATGCACTGGGATTCAATTGATTTTTCTAAGTTCATCCTTCTCTTCGGTGTTGGATCATTTGCCCTCGACGGTCCGGTTTTACTCGCCCTTGGCTTCTTGGGAGACAAAGAAGCAGAAAACAATACGCTCGTTCATCTTAGGCTGACTCCATTTAACCAAGAAGCTAAACTCATCGGCTCATTCAATGACCGGTCTTTCTTTCAAACCGATGAGGTCTTTTCACTCTTTAATCACCTGGGGACTCTGTATCCTCCTTCGCTTCTTTTGGGCTCGACGGTTTTTGAAGAGCACTTCATCCAAACATTCTTCACCCGCTATTTTCAGTGGCGTAACGATGGCTTTGGATTATTAAAGGCAGTCCATAAAACCCCCTTTATGAGTGGGATGCGCAACGGGCATCTCTACCAAGCTCTGATGAAGGGATCGTATCCACCTGAGGATGAACGACCTCTTAGCGAAGATGAGGCTGTCTTTTTAGCCGGCCATCTTCTTAAAGAAAAGTGCGTTGACTATGAATACAAGGGCTTTTTGATGCTCTGGCTGGAT
>Ga0116161_1003573_pt1 | contig 13772 bp, 14 predicted proteins | sample AD_JPNAS3_MetaG_FD_89877 | JGI IMG/M metagenome (GOLD analysis project Ga0116161, IMG submission 89877) | Active sludge microbial communities of municipal wastewater-treating anaerobic digesters from Japan - AD_JPNAS3_MetaG | ecosystem: Engineered > Bioreactor > Anaerobic > Digestate | place... | reverse complement strand
GTCGACTATGCAGGACACCCGGCAGACTATCCGGCCCTTCGGGCCCTCGCCCAACGCAAGAACCTGCTCCTAGGCGCCGACGCATGCCACTCCCTAGGCGCAACCCAACACGGCAACCCAGTAGGATCGCTTGCGGACTTCAGCTGCTTCAGTTTTCACCCAGTCAAACCCGTCACCACCGCCGAAGGCGGTGCCGTCGTCAGCCGCGACACCCGCATCATCCAAGGCGTCAAAACCTTCCGGACCCATGGCATTGAGCGCAACCCGGCCGAGATCGCACGCGAAGGCGGCTGGTATTATGCGATGAACCAACTCGGGTTCAACTACCGCCTCAGCGACGTGCACGCCGCCCTAGGCTGGAGCCAATTACGCCGCCTCACCGCATTCACGCTGCGTCGCCGAGAGATCGCGCGCCGCTATCTGGAGGCCCTCGCCGACCTTCCCTCTATCGAGTTGCCCGCCGTCCGTGCCGGCACCGAGCCCGCATGGCACCTGTTCGTCATCCGGGTCCGCGAAGCCTCCAGACGACGCGCATTCTTTGCGCGCCTGCAGGCACTAAGGCTGGGGGTTCAAGTCCATTATATTCCGGTCTACTGGCACCCCTATTACGCCTCGCTCGGATATCGACGAGGCGCGTGTCCGGTGGCTGAGGACTTTGCCTCGCGCGCAGTCTCCATCCCGATCTTTCCTCAACTATCCGACACCGAGCTCGATCAGTGCATCGCCACGATCCGACAAGCGGTGCACGAAACCCTTTGACACACACGCATGTCGAACATCGCCATCATCACAGCTCGCGGCGGCAGCAAACGGATCCCTCGAAAGAACGTGAAGGTGTTTCACGGGAAGCCCATGCTCGCGTGGTCCCTCGACGCGTCGCTGCGCTCAGGACTTTTCGATGCCGTCCTCGTCTCCACAGATGACGATGAAATCGCCGAAATCGCGCGCTCACTCGGGGCAATCGTTCCCTTCCGACGTCCCGCCGCCTTGTCGGGAGATCACGTCCCCACGATTCCCGTCGTGCGGCACGCAGTCGAATGGTGGGTCGAACACCACGGATCCCTCGATGCAGCCTGCTGCGTATACCCCACCGCACCCTTTCTGCAGCCCGAAGACTTGGTCAAAGGCTACCAGGCGCTTCGGGGCGACGACATGATCGACTACGCGATCAGCGTCACCTCCTTCGAATTCCCCATTTTCCGCGCCGTGAAACGCGCTCACGATGGCCGCCTCTCCATGTTCTGGCCCGAAAACGAAAAGGTCCGTTCCCAAGACCTTCCAGAGGCGTGGCACGATGCGGCCATGTTCTATTGGGGCCGGCCCAAGGCGTGGCAGAACTCCGATCGTTTCTTCACTGAGAAATCCGTGGGTATCCCCATCCCGCGCCGGCGCGTCCAGGACATCGATACTCCAGAGGACTGGGCGCAAGCCGAGGCCATGGCCCAAGCCATTTTTTCAACAACCAATTAACCATCCATCAAGAAGACAGCCCCCATGCCCCCACACACTGAAACGAGACAATTCAAGACCGAACAGGAGCACTTCTGGGCGGGCCGCTTTGGCGATGATTATATCGCGAGAAACAAGAGCGAGACCTACCTCGCCGCCAATCTCTCCTTCTTTTCCAAGGCGCTCGCGCACGTGGAAAAACCCACCAGCTGCATCGAATTCGGCGCCAATGTCGGCATGAATCTCCGCGCCCTCCGCGCGCTCCTTCCGACACTCGACCTGCACGCCATCGAAATCAATGAACAGGCCGCCAAGGAATTGGCCGGTTTTCTGCCTCAGGCAAACATTCACAACTGCTCGCTCTTCGACTTCATCCCGGAGCGCACATGGGACCTTGTTCTCATCAAGGGCGTGCTCATCCACATCAACCCGGACTACCTCCAGACGGTGTATGAGCTGCTATTCAAAGCGAGCAGCCGCTACATCCTGCTCTGTGAGTACTACAATCCCAGCCCAGTCGAAATCACCTACCGAGGCCACTCGGACCGACTTTTCAAACGCGATTTCTGCGGCGAACTGATGCAGAAATTCCCCAGCCTCCAGCTCGTCGACTACGGCTTCGTCTATCACAAGGACCCCAAGTTTCCCCAAGACGACATCACCTGGTTTTTAATGGAGAAACACTAACATGCTAAGATACTGCAAACGCTGCGTCATGCCCGACACCAAGCCTGATCTTCACCTCGATGATCATGGCGTCTGCAATGCCTGCCGAAACTACGAGAGGCGTGTCGAAGTCGACTGGGACAAGCGCAAGACCGAGCTGCTTGAAATCCTTGAGCGCTACCGCAGCAAAGACGGGAGCAACTGGGACTGCATCGTGCCCGTCTCGGGCGGCAAAGATAGCACCTACCAGGTCATCCGCATGCTCGAACTGGGCATGAACCCGCTGTGCGTGACCTCGACCACCTGCGATCAGTCGCCGCTCGGGCGCAGAAACATCGAAAACCTCAAGAAGCTCGGCGTGGATTACATTGAGGTTTCCCCCAACCCGAAGATCCGTGCGAAACTGAACAGAATCGGGCTCACCCAGGTCGGCGACATCTCCTGGCCGGAGCATGTCGGCATCTTCACCATCCCGGTCAGAGCCGCCGTCCAATTCGGAGTCCCCCTGCTAATCTGGGGGGAAAACTCCCAAAACGAATATGGCGGCCCCGCTGCAGCCGCCGAGAACAACGTGCTCAACAGACGCTGGCTGGAGGAATTCGGCGGTCTGCTCGGCATGCGAGTCACCGACATGGTCGGCATGCAGGGCATCGAGGCCAAACACCTCATCCCCTACTCCTACCCCTCCGATGCAGAGCTCGCCCGCGTCGGCGTGACCGGCTTGTTCCTCGGACACTATATCCCCTGGGACGGCTTCTCCAACGCCCTCATCGCACAGGCCCACGGGTTCGAGACCTACCATCGCACGGTGGAAGGATCCATGGTCAACTACGAGAACCTCGACAACCATCACACCGGCATTCACGACTACTTCAAATTCCTGAAGTTTGGGTTCGGACGCGCCACCGATTTGGCCTGCATGCACGTCAGGCGCGGGCGGCTCACGCGCAACGACGCCCTCGAAATCGTGAAGCGCCTCGACGGGGAATTTCCTTGGGAGTACCTCGGCAAATCGCTCGAAGATATCCTCGCCCCCCTCGAACTCAGCGTCGACGACTTCATTCGCGTCTGCGACAAATTCACGAACAAAAAGATCTTCCAACTCGACTCCAATGGCGCCCTCAAGAAGGACCGCCGCGGTAACCTGACCAAGATCAACTACGACAATCCGTGAGGGTCGCGGTCATCAATTATGGGATGGGAAACCTCGGCTCGGTGCGGCGCGCGCTGGCCGAGCTGGGCGCCGACGTGTGCATCGCCGAAACCCCTCCCGACCTGCGCAGTGCCGACCGCATCATCCTGCCCGGCGTCGGAAGCTTCGCCGACGGCATGGCCAATCTGGTCGCACAAGGCTGGCTCGATGAACTCAGGGGAGAATGCTGCGAACGCAACAAACCCCTGCTCGGCATCTGCCTGGGCATGCAGCTACTCGCCAGCGACGGCACCGAAGGCGGACACTCCCTCGGCCTCGACCTCATCGCAGGCTCGGTGGTCCGCCTAGACACCTTGGGATGCCAGCACCGCATCCCCCACGTAGGCTGGAACGGCGTCCACGGCAGGCAAGACAGCGTGCTCTTCAAGGGACTGCCCGAGGGCACGGACTTCTACTTCGTGCACAGTTTCGTGTTTCGCACACGCAACGAGGCCCACGTCTCGGCCACCGCAGACTATGGAGTGATGATCGCGGCAGCGGTCGAGCGAGACCATATTTTCGGCACCCAGTTTCACCCGGAGAAAAGCTCCAAGGCAGGCTTCAAGGTCCTTCAAAATTTCCTGAGCTACCAGCCATGCTGAAAGTCCGCATCATTCCCACCCTGCTCTGGAAAAACTTCGGCCTGGTCAAGGGCGTGGGCTTTGACAGTTGGCGCCGCGTGGGCCCTGTGCTCCCGGCGGTGAAGGTTTACAATACGCGCGACGTCGACGAACTCATCCTCGTCGACATTGTGGCAACCCGCGAGGCGAACGAGCCCGACTACGCATCCGTTCAAGACTTCGCCGACGAGTGTTTCGTCCCGTTTACCGTCGCGGGAGGCGTGCGGGATTGCCGCCACATTCAGCAGTTGCTTCGTGCCGGCGCCGACAAGATCTGCATCAACACCGAAGCCTACCAATCCCCGACGCTCATCGCGGAAGCCTCGCGCCGCTTTGGCTCTCAATGTATCGTCGCCAGCATCGATGCACGCCGTGGACAAGACGGCCACTATGAGTGCCTCAGCCACTCGGGCACCCGCCCCACGGGAAAACGCCCCGAAGACTGGGCGCGGGAACTCGAAAGGCTCGGCGCAGGCGAAATCCTCATCACCTCAATCGATAGAGACGGAACCATGGCGGGCTATGACCTCGAGCTGATCAAACGGGTGGTCGATGCCGTGCAAATCCCCGTCATCGCCTCCGGCGGGGCAGGCACCTACCAACACCTCGTCGAGGCCGTGCTCCAGGGCGGAGCCTCCGCCGTCGCCGCCGCGAGTATGTTTCACTTCACAGAACAAACTCCGCTCGGGGCCAAAACTGCGCTGGCGGCCCACGGCATTCCTGTACGCGCGCGCTATCTTTCGCATGAATGACCCACGCTACCTAGTTGCAGGCTGCAAATCATGGAACCGCCGAGTCTTTGACGAACGCCTCCAGCACCTCCCCGGAGAGTGGCATTTCATCTCCTCGCAGGATGACCTGAGCCTTGCACGCATCGAACAGCTAAACCCCAGCATCCTGTTCTTTCTTCACTGGTCCTGGAAGGTGCCAGAAGCCATTTTCTCCCGCTTCGAATGTGTGTGCTTCCACATGACCGACGTCCCCTATGGGCGCGGGGGGAGCCCGCTGCAGAACCTCATCATCAGGGGGCACCGCGAGACGCGCCTGAGCGCCCTCAGGATGAACGCAGCGATGGACGCAGGCCCCGTCTACCTGAAACGCCCCCTCTCGCTGGAAGGCGGCGCGGAGGAAATCTTTCTGCGAGCCAACGAACTCTCGGCGGACATGATTGAGGAAATCCTGCGGACGCATCCGCAGCCAGTCGAACAGGAAGGGCCCGTCGTCGTATTTCCACGCCGCCGCCCCGACGAAAGCCGGGTACCCAGCCAGCTCTCGCTCGGCCAATTGCACGACTTCATTCGGATGCTCGACGCGGATGGATACCCCACAGCGTTCCTCGACTACGGCGACTACCGGCTCAAGCTTTCTCGCTCCAGTCTGAAGGACGGTCGCATCCACGCCGACGTCACGATCACTCTGAAACCCAAGGATACCCCATGAGCACGCTTGTTATCGCAGCACACCCGGACGACGAGGTCTTGGGCTGCGGCGGCACCATCGCCCGCCGAGCCCAAGAGGGCGAACGCGTGTACATCGCCATCCTCGGCGAAGGCATCACCTCCCGCTATGGACAACGCGAGGACGCCGACAGCGCCCTGCTGACCGCACTGCATCGAAAGAGCGAGGCGGTCGCGAAACTGCTGGGCGCTCAGGATCTCTTGATGTCAAAGCTTCCGGATAACAGATTCGACAGCATAAACCTGCTTGATGTGGTGAAAATCATCGAGGGCCTTGTCGAGCGGCTCAAACCCTCCGTGGTATTCACCCAACACGGCGGCGACCTGAACATCGACCACTCCGTCACTTTCCGCGCGACCCTCACGGCGACCCGCCCCATGCCGGGCTGTCCCGTCAGGGCACTCTACTCGTACGAGGTGGCCTCTTCCTCCGAATGGGCCTTCCAGCAATTTGCCCCGGTCTTCCAACCCAACGTCTTCGTCGACATCTCTGACACGCTCGAGCGGAAGATCCAAGCCATGCAAGCCTACGAATCCGAGGCACGCGAGTTTCCCCACCCCCGCTCGCCGAAGGCCCTTCGCGCCATCGCTGAACGCTGGGGCTCCGCCGTCGGCGTCCACGCCGCCGAGGCGTTCCATTGCATCCGCGAAATCCGATAACCCGCGCCCCACACGCTGCCATGCCCCCCTTCAGTATCAAAGACAGAGCCATCGGCCCCGGTCATCCCTGCTACATCATCGCGGAAATGTCCGCCAACCACAACCAGGACTTGGCTCAGGCAGAGGCAATCATCCATGCAGCCAAGAATGCGGGGGCCGATGCCATCAAACTGCAGACCTACACGCCCGACACGATGACGATAGACTGCAGCGAACCCTCCTTTGTCATCGGCAAAGGCACCTTGTGGGAGGGCCGCAAACTGCACGAGCTCTATGGAGAGGCCTGCACGCCCTGGCAGTGGCAGGGGCACCTCAAGCAGCTCGCGGAATCCATCGGTCTGCATTGCTTCTCCACGCCCTTTGACGCCACCGCAGTCGAGTTCCTCGAAAGCCTCGAAATGCCGGCTCACAAGATCGCCTCCTTTGAGGTCGTCGACCTGCCCCTCATCCGTAAGGTCGCCGCCACCGGCAAACCCGTGATCATGTCGACGGGCATGGCGACTCTCGCAGAAATCGATGAAGCGGTGAGCGCCTTCCGCCAAGCCGGAGGCACACAGCTCGCCCTGCTGAAATGCACCAGCGCCTACCCCTCGCCCGTCTCGGAAATGAACCTGAGGACCATTCCGCACCTGTCCGAGGCCTTCGCAGTCCCCACGGGCCTGTCCGACCACTCGATGGGCACCGTGGCCGCCATCGCTGCAGTCGCTCTGGGCGCCTGCATCATTGAAAAACACATGACACTCTCCCGTGCCGTGCCTGGACCAGATAGCCAGTTCTCGCTGGAGCCATCGGAGTTCGCGGAGATGGTGCGCGCAGTGCGCGAATGCGAGGCGGCCCTGGGTCGAGTGAACTATTCGGTTACCCCGAAAGAAAAAGCCAGTTGCGTCTTCCGACGCTCACTTTTTGCCGTGCAGGACGTGAAGGCTGGCGAAGCCTTTTCCGATGCCAACGTCAGGATCATCCGTCCCGGCAACGGACTGCCGCCAAAATTCATCGGCGAAGTCTTGGGGCGCAGGGCAAGCCGCGACATCGTACGCGGCACGCCCCTATCCTGGGACCTGCTGGCCTGAGGAGGCCACGACCGGCCACTCCATCCCCCCCGCCTGCTCAGGGAGCCGGAGGCGTCTGCCGGTCAATGCGCAGCGTGTAGCAGTGGCCGTTCAACTCGAAAAACGCCGGGTAGGCCTCGTTGTCCACGACCCGCAGCAGTCGGAACTGCGAGGCGATACTCACAAAAGGATCTAGACGGCTATCCTTCGGCCCGCGCTTTGGATAAACGCTTTCCTCGCCGCTCTGGGCACGTCCGCGGAGTGCCGAGCTGGGGTAGCCCTGAATGAAGGTCCTGCAGAGGGCAAAGGTGGCCTGCGCCTGTTTGTGCCGCAACTCCCCCACAAGCTCATCATCGAAGACGGGTATGACCGACTGGGCATAGATCGGCCCGCTATCAACGGACTCCTTCGCCTCAAAAAGCGTGATGGGGATTTCACGCTTCCCTTCCAACACCTGCCAGGTCAGCGGAGACCACCCCTTCCCTGCGGGAAGTGCACTTTCGTGCACGACAAGATTGTGGCCGAATCGCGCAAGGATAGCCGGGCCGACGATCTTCCCGCAGCTGAGGTAAAAACAAAGATCACCACCCTGAAGGTTTTCAGGCGAATGTGACCACTGTACGCGATGCCCCTGATCCAAGAGTTCGAGGACAAAACTAGAAAGCTCGTCGTTCAACCAGCTTGATGCATCGGAGAGCACCGCAACCGAAAGGGCCTGCCCCAAAGGATTGCACCCCTTCAGCCTGAGGGGCCTGGCGGACTTCGGATCACGCAATCGAGGATCACTGTCAGCGATGCCCGTAAGGCCACGGTCTAGCTGGGCGCAAAGTCGGCGCAAAAGCACCGCCCGATTCGCCTGCGCGCCGGCACCGTCCTCCTCACGCAAATCCACGTCGATGCATGTGGGGAGGAATTCACAAATGGCGCGGCCATGCTCCAACAGCGGCCCCTGCAGGACGAAGCTCCGGATAGGCTCCGTCCCACCCGGGGCCACGCCTGCCGTGATCGCGGAATCGGAGGGGACCAGAACCCAAGACTCCTGAGATGATGGCACGAGGTACTCGGCGACACGCTCCGCACCCAGTCCATCGACGAGCGCATACGCGCGACGGGACATTTCTCTGAGCCGATCCGGCTCGTGTAGAAGATCTCGCAAGCTGTCTCTCAGGCGGCGGGGTGTCCACGCAGATGCGACGCCAAGATACTCAATGATACCGTCTTTCCCCAATGCCTCGGAAAAACACTCCTGATTCTCCGCAATGGCCAAAACCAGAGCAGGCAAACCAAGCGTACAGCGTTCCCAAGTTGTCGTCCCGCCAGCGCCAATCGCCACGTCTGCCTGCGCCATCAGCCCCGCAAGATTGGGGACCGACTGATGCAGCGATGTCTTTGCGCGCCCGGCACACAGTGCCTTGATTGAGGCGAGATGCGGGCTGCGCACGCCCACCACCAAATCCACCTCAAGATGAGAAAACTCAGGCTCACACAAAATCTCGAGTGAGCGGCCGGTGAAATTATCCAGATCGACGCCACCGAAATAGAGAAGCACACGCCGAGGTTCACCCGAGCGCTCACGCAGACAGGCGCGGTGCACACCATAAACAGGGTTAATGAGCGCAAAACGCGGACCCAACAGCCTCGCGGAGCATTCGGGCCCGACGCGTTCTTGCGCAGCGTAATTTTGGTCCAGGAATGCGTCGCAGACGTGGTCGCGCCCAGGCAAATCATCGATCGCCATCAGGCGACCCACATGAGGACGTAGGGCGGACTCCCAATCGCGCCCCAAGCCATAATGATCGACGATCAGCCAGTCAGGTTTTTGAGAGCGAAGAGCCGCCACACACTCGGCCGCGTCATCCGCTTCGCTCACGCCACGCCAGGTGTCATAGATGCAAGAGGAGGCGCAAAGCGCGGTTGGCGGCCTCAGCGCAACCATCTCAAAACAGTCCCGCATAATCCACTCGGCAAGATGACCCTCGTGCAATCGGGTCAGAAATCGGACCTCTGCTCCACGCCGCCGAAGCACTCGGGCGAGAGTCAGGCAGCGGGCAAGATGGCCTGTTCCGATCAGCAACGATGCATCCGTACGGATGTAGATCAGGGGACGATGGGCACGCATGTAAGGACGGTCGACGTAGGCTTCTCCTCAAAGAATGGGAATCAATCTAGGGATCAGATAAGCTGCCCCCTAGTTGCTAGAGATTACAATGCGTAACGTACCGCTCGATTGAGACGAGGGGCAAGCACGGGCTCCGAGCCCACGACCGATTCTGACGGGAGATTACGGTTTACTGGAACAGAGCTAGACCACGTTTTCCCTGCACAGATCCCCCTCGTAGCCGCCGGGGGCACAGGAGAAGCGCCTGCCGAAGTCGCCCGGCCATGGCCCGCCGGTTCCACCTGTCCAGCCTACGGACCCAGCGTCGCCCTTCGGGTAAAACCCCATACCATCTGCGGGCGGCGCCCCCCAGACTCCCGCCCTATGAAAACGAATCTTCCTGAAAAAACCGCCCCGGCGCGCCCTCCTGGCGAAACGAAATCGGCCATGCACGAACGCGTCCATGCACGCGCACGGGCACTGGCCGCGATTGCCGGACGCGCGCCAGCGGATGTGTCCCAAGCCGACTACGAACAAGCCAAGCGCGAATCGCTCGGCGAGACCGTGGACATGATCGAAACGGCACGCGTCACCATCTCGGATCTCGAGCGCTGGGATCCCGTGCCAGGTCCTCCTGCTGGAAGTCAGATGCGTGAATCGCCCAATGAAGATGAAGACGAAAACGGGCGCAGCGAGAGCGAGCAGGCCGCCGAAAGTGGCGTCGAGAAAGCCGGGGATGAGCAAACCACCCAAGCGGCCCGCGCCGCCGAGCAAAATGCCCGCCACGATCCGTGAACGCCTAGCGTAACCGCGCCGGGCCCGCGCGCTCGGCCGAGGTGGCCTGCGCCCCGGGAGCCGGCGGCTCCTGCGCGGCGCCGATTGCAGCCGGCAGCGCACTCCACGAAGTGCGCCCGGCGTGAGGCGCTCAGTGCCAGTGCCTGGGCGGGTACAGGTACACGCCGATCTGAGGTTGCACCCGCGTTTGCCCATACCAGCGCGGACCGTCCATCCAGGGGTCGTCCTGAAACCACGGATCGCGGTGGGGACCGTAATAAATATCGGTGTCCGTGGAAGGCCCCAGACAGCCGCCTGCCAGGGGCGACAGGCCGGCGAAAACAAGGGCGGTCAGGATGAGTTTGCAGGGAGCGTTCATGGGCGTTGGGCAGGGTTGGCGTGATCGAGGTACTCCACCAGACCCAGCGTGCCGCCGGTGGAATCGGCGATGATGGCGAAACGACTCCCCAAGGCGGCCTCCCGCGGGGCCACCAGCACTTTGCCGCCGAGCTTGATCGTGCGGGCGATCGCCTCGTCGAGCTGCTCCACGCGCACGACTCCCAGCCACCCGGCCTGGGCATTCTCCCGCGCCGGCAACGGTGCCACGCCGGCCCGCGCGAGCCCGTCGCTCGACAGCAGAAAATCGTTTACCCTCTCGGAGCGGCGATCGGGCGCGGTCGTGTAACCAATCACCCGGTGATAAAAGGTGGCAGCGGCCTCCGGCTGCTTCACGAAAAGTTCGAACCAGTTCCAATCGCCGGGCAACGGCTCGGCATCGGCGGAGTCGCCCGAGGCCGATTGCAGCAGACCGACGATCCCACCTTCGTGATCGGCCACGATCGCCTGCCAGCCCCGCTCCGGAAAATCGCGGGCGTCGGCGCGCACCTGGCCGCCAGCCTCGACCACATGCTTCAAGGTCGCCGCGATATCCGTGACCGCGATGTAGCTGATCCACCGGGAAGGCCGATGCGACCGCGACCGTGGGCGGACCGCGAGCCCGGCCACCGGCCGGCTGCCATTGCTAAACACCGTGTAGGCGCGCCCATGCTGCACGAGGGTGTTGGCCGTCCAGCCAAACAGGCCGCTGTAAAACTTGGTCGCCGCCTCGGGGTCGGTCGTAAACAAATCGGCCCAGACGAACTTGCCGGGGTGCCGCTCCAGCGTCGCCGGCGAGTTGAGCGGTTGAAAGAATCCGGTGCCGGCGGCCACCGTCGGGCTGCCGCCCATCAAAGCCAGCGCCACCACGAGCAGCGCGAATCGGGAGAGAGAGAATTGGTGCATAGGATGTGGCGCGCGGCGCCGCCCGTAGGCGAATCCGCCTTTCGGGAAGCGCGACGATACCCGCTCGCGCCCCGTCGCCCCATGGGGTCTTACCCGCCACGCCGGCCGATGCCGGTACTGCTAAACAAAACTGGCCCCGCCGGGTGAGGCGGAGCCAGTGAGAGCGGGCGCGAGAGCAGAATTTAGTTCCAGTAGCCTTCAAAGAAACGATAGGCGACGCCTTGCTGTTCCCAACGCGGGGCCACCCACACGGAGGTGGGCGTCGGCGGCAATTCCCAGCGGCCGGCCAGCCACTCGTACCGGGCGTTGCGCCAGGTCCAATAACCGGTGAGCCACACATGCGCGGGCGACGGCTGCGTGAGCACGTGCTCCTGCTGTAACGTCGGCGGGGCCTGCGTCACGACCGTGGTGCTCGTGGCGGGCGTGCCGACGGCGGTCGTCAAATAGCCCGAGCTGGTGGCAACCAACACGGGAGCGGAGGCCGGCGTGGTGGTCGTCGTAGTCGTCGTCGAGCGCACGGCGGGCGGTGGCGACGCGGGAGGAGGAGCGGAGACCATATGCGATTTCGGTTCGGAAACGCAGCCGGCGAGGAATCCGAGAGTGCTGCAACAAACCAGCACCGGGGTGAACCACCGCAGCTTGGGCTTGGCGGTCGAGGGAGAACGAAGTGAACGAGGAGTTTTTTCCATGCTGAGAGTATAGGGCAATCGCAGCGGCACCGCGATGGGGTATTCTAAGTACACCGGCGGACGCCGCCGGCTCAGGTCATCTGACTGATCGTGCGGCGAAAGCGGTTGAGCGAGATGGCGAAGAGCACGGCACCGATGCCGAACAACGCGAGGAACTGCGGCCAGACCACCGTGAGGCCGGCCCCGCGAAAAAGGATGGCCTGGCCGGCTGCAACAAAGTGTGTGGTCGGCGCGGCCAGCATCAGGTGCTGCACAAACGCGGGCATGCTCTCGCGCGGCGTGGCGCCTCCCGACAGCAGTTGCAGGGGCAGCAGGATCAGCATGGAGAGCATGCCGAACTGCGGCATCGAGCGCGCCAGCGTGGCCATGAAGATGCCCATCGAGGTGGTGGCAAACAGGCACAGCGCCGCCCCGGCGAGGAACAGCGGCACGGAGCCCTCGATCGGCACACGCAACACGCCCTGCACGACGACCACCAGCGCGAGCGCCGCCGCCAGCAGCACCACCAGGCCCATCGACCAGACCTTGCCCAGCATGATCTCGGCCGGCGTCACCGGCATCGCGAGCAGATGCTCGATGGTGCCGTGTTCGCGTTCGCGCACCAGCGCCGCCCCGGCGAGCACGATCGACAGCAGGGCGACGTTGTTGACGATCTCCATCAGCGCCCCGAACCACGACCGCTCCAGGTTGGGATTGAAACGCGTGCGCAGGGCGAGGCTCACCGGCGATGGCGGGCTGCCGCGGTGGCGTTGCACGAAGGCGACGGTCTCCTCCATCACCATTTGCTGGATATAGCCGCTGCCGGTGAACGCCTGGCTCATCCGCGTGGCATCGACGTTGAGCTGGACCGCCGGTCTGCGGCCGGCCAGCACGTCGCTCTGAAAATTCGGCGGGATGTCCAGAGCGAAGGTGTAGCGGCCGGCATCCATGCCGGCATCGACGGCGGACAGCGGGATCATCGCCGGCGTGTCGAAGTGCGGCAGATAAAAGGCCGCCGCGATGCGCGCCGACAGAGGCGAGCCGTCCTCGTCCACGATGGCGATCGGCGCCTTGTGCAGCGTCTCCGGCATCACGGTGGCGGCGACATAGATCGACACGGTGAACAGGTAGGCGATCAACCCGAGCATCATCGGATCGCGCACGAGGCTCCACAGTTCCTTGACGCCGAGCCGGTAGATGTGGGTGAAGCGCGGCATCGTCAGGTCTCCTGTTTTTTCAACAACACGATGGAAAGGCCGAGGATCACCGGCACGGCCAGCAGCAGTGGCCAGAACGAGGCGTACAGGCCGGGAAAGCCCAGGGCCTTGCTGAACACGCCGCGGCTGATGGTCAGGAAGTACGAGGCCGGGTAAATGCGGCCGACGAAGGCACCGAAGCCTTCGAGCGAGGAAACCGGGTGCAGCAGGCCGGAGAACTGGATGACCGGGATGATGGTGCCGATGAGCGTCACGATCATCGCCGCGATCTGGCTGCGCGTGAAGGTGGAGGCAAAGAGGCCAAAGCCGGTCGAGAAGACCACGAAGATCAGTGCCGCCGCCGAAAGCGTGAGCAGGCTGCCCTTCACCGGCACGCCGAAGACCGTGGCGGCCAGCAGCGTCATCAGCGCGAAATTGAGCATCGCCAGCACGATGTACGGCAGTTGTTTGCCGAGCAGAAATTCGCTGCGGGTGACCGGAGTGACATAGAGGTTGATGATCGAGCCCAGCTCCTTTTCGCGCACGACGGTGCACTCGGTGCCGACGGTGAGCCCCATCTCAAGCAGGCGTTGGTGGACGGACGGTTCGAGAGCGAATCCGGTGAACTTCACGCGGCGGCCGACGGGCTGGCCGGCGAGCGT
>Ga0116161_1003563_pt1 | contig 13790 bp, 12 predicted proteins | sample AD_JPNAS3_MetaG_FD_89877 | JGI IMG/M metagenome (GOLD analysis project Ga0116161, IMG submission 89877) | Active sludge microbial communities of municipal wastewater-treating anaerobic digesters from Japan - AD_JPNAS3_MetaG | ecosystem: Engineered > Bioreactor > Anaerobic > Digestate | place... | reverse complement strand
CCTGCGCCAGCAACTCAGCCTTCATCTCAACACGGGTACGCTTCATTCGTCAAACCACCTACACTAAACATAAAGTCTTGCCCCTATTATGCCACAACTCGCCCCAAAACTGAACTGCACCCCCATCTGCCCATGGGTGTATCCCACAATCGTCGGTGTGTTTCTCGCCCGAATCATGCGCATGGCTCCGGCGCCTGTACCGCCTCCGCCCGAGGCTCCCGTGGTAAGCCTCGGGCTACAGAAAAAGCCCCTATGGGGCTGGTGTCGCCCCTGAACACCGTGATCTCGGGAGACGCGCGCCCACGGCGGCAAGCAGCCGAGGTCAAGCGTAGACGATTCGAAGCGCACGGGCCCGCAGGGCTTGGTCTCTGTAGCCCGAGGCTTACCACGGGAGCCTCGGGCGGAGCGGCGTGCGCAACGTATGCCTGTTGTACAGACGATTGTGAGATACACCCACTGCCCATGGGTGCCTGCCCCAACTGCCGGCTATGGCCTCAGCCTGTCTTCCGCCCCCAGCAGAAGCGGCTCCCACGCCGCCGGGCTCAGTCGGTGGCAGGGGGCAGTGTTGCACGGCAACAGCCGGCGGCGTGGGAGCCGCCTCTGCTAGGGGCGGAATCTGGCCTCAGCGTGGGCGCTCGGCGAAGGCTACCAGCGCCTGCTGTGCCCGCGCCAGGCACTGTTCGTACTGGCGCGGCATCTGCTCGCGCCATCCAGCGGGGCGCTCGACGAGGCGTCGCTCTTCCAGGCCATGGGCAATCTCGTAACGCAGGCGCGCCGACAGCGCCGCCCACCACGCCAGCGTCAGCACATAGTAGGTGCCCACCCGGATGGTCGCTGTCGCATCGGCGCACTGCTCGAAGCAGGCCGCCACAAAGCCTTCCCAACGCGTGCGCGATACTGCGGCGTAGGCCGGGCAGGCCAGCAGGTCGGCGATCTCGAAAGCGGGGTCGCCCCAGCCGCTGTTCTCCCAGTCGACCGAGGCCCAGCGGCCCGGGCGCCGGATGAAGTTGAGCGGGTTGGGGTCTACACGACACAGCACGAATGCCGGCTGGGGCCAGGCCGGCCAAGGCATACCCTCGGCCTGCGCCACCAGCGCGCGCAGCTCGGCCGGCTGTGCGCCCGACGGGATGCGCGCCACCTCCCGGGCAAGGCGCTCCAGCGCATGCTGTGCCCGTGTGCCGGTGATGACGGCGCGCGGCAGGGCGCCGGCGCCGGCGGTAGGGGTCACTGCGTGGATGGCTGCATAGTGGCGCGCGAGCTGAGTCCACTCGGCCTCGTCGCGCGGTGGGCAAGGGCTGACGGTGCCCTCCAGCCACGACTGCACGACGACGGGGTGCTCGTAGCGGTCCCGCTCCAAGAGGATGGGCTCGGGCGCGAGGTCGAGCCCCAGGTGCTGCAGCACATTCAGGGCATGGTACTCGCGGCCGGCGCGGTCGCGGGCATCGCGCGGGGTGAATTTGACCGCCAGGTCGGCGGCCTCGTCTGTGGCGCGGTAGACGAGGCCGTTGTGCCCGCCGGCGATGCGCTCGATGCGCCAGCCGCGCCACGCTTCGGCTGCCTCGGGCCGTTCGCTGGCCAGGTGGTCGAGAAGGGGCCGGAGCCGCGTCCCAATCACCCGTGTGTCTCCTGGGCGCCGCTCGCCTGCGGGGCCAGGGTCGGGTGCCGCTGCGCGGCCAGGCCGACGAGCCGGCTGAGCATGGCGCCGTAGGAATACCCTGCGGCCTCGGCGGCCAGGGCGGTGCTGGTGTCGGAGCTGATGTCGGGGTTGGGGTTGACGTCGAGCACGTAAAAGGTGCCGTCGCGCAGACGGATGTCGAGCCGGGCATAATCGCGGCAGCCGAGGGTGCAGTAGGTGGCCAGGGCGATGCGCTCCAGGCGCGCCAGCTCGTCTTCGCTCAGCGCCGCAGGGAGGCGCAGCTCGATGCCGTCGTACTGCGGCGAGCCAGGGCTGAACTTGGAGTCGTAGGTGCACAGGCGATCGCGCACGTCGGCAAAGGCGGCAAAGTCCATCTCGGCGGGCGGCAACATCTGCACGACGCCGTTGCCCCACAGCGACACGTGCAGCTCGCGGCCGTCGACGAAATCCTCCACCAGGGCCGGCTGCTGGAAGGTCTCGAGGACGTAGGCGATGCGGGCGCACAGCTCAGCCGGGGTCAGCACGACGGCCTCGCTGGTGACGCCGTAGCTGCAGTGCTCGCGCGCGGGCTTGACGATAGCCGGGAAGCAGTCCCAGCCGCCGGCCTCGGGGGCAGAGTAGACGCGCCAGCGCGGCGTGGGCAGGCCCGAGCGGTCGAGCAGGCGCTTGACCTGGCGCTTGTCCCAGCTCAGGGCGAGGGCCTGGTGCGCCGCGCCGGTGTAGCAAAAGCCGAGCGACTGCAGCGTCTTGGCGACCAAGGCATCGCTGTGGGGCATGCCGGGCAATTCCTCGCACCAATTGAGGACGATGTGCTCGTTCGCCTCGTAGCCGTGCAGGTGCGCCGCCAGGTCGGCATGGCGCACGGGCACGCCGGTGAACGGGTGGCCCTGGGCGCGCAGGGCCGCCTCGGCCTCGGCAGCCTGGCGCAGCACCTCGTCGATGTCGCAGGGCGGCCAGTCGGGGTCGAGGTTGTGCAGCAAGAGCACGGGCAGGAGGGTGCGAGAGACCGCAGCCATGAGTTCCACCTTTCACGCTGTGGGTGAGCGGGCGGGCGCGGCGCCCTTGCCCAACTCGCTCCTGGTGACGATGAGGACGGCGGCCAAGATCAGCACGCCGCCCGCTGCTATCGAGGCGCTGATCGCCTCGCCGAGCACGAGGGCCGCCAGGACGACGGTGACGGCGGGCTCGACAGTCGAGACCATCGCAGCCGTGGTGGCGCCGACGCGTTCGAGCCCCGCCAGGAAGGTCACGATGGCCAGCACCGTCGAGACCAGGGCCAGGCCCACGATGGCCAGCCACCCTGCGCTGGTCGCAGGCAGGCTGGGCCCCTGGATGGCGACGAGGCCGGCGTAGACGAGCGCCGCAGAGGCGATGATGACCGTCGACGCAGGGATTGCCGGCACCTGGCGCATGATCCTGCCGCGCGCAGTAATGTACCCGGCATAGACCACCGCCGCGCCCAGGCCGAGGGCTATGCCCAACGGTTGCCCACCTCCGCCGGGCCCGATGGTGAGGGCGGCGCCCACGAGCGTGAGCAGGAGGGCCGCTGAGACCTCCTCAAGAGGGCGTACCGATTATACGGCAAGCACGCACAGGAATCAAAGCTCTGCGGCCGCCAATCCCGGTGAATGCTGGCCACAGGCTCCGCTGCCACCCGGCGCCAACCGGGAACGGGTTTTGACGGGCCTGCGAGTTTCGGCTGCCGCCCGCGGGCGGCAGCCGAAACTCGCAGGCCCGTCAAAACCCCAAGAAGGGCCGGTACCGGACTCGTGCGACGCTGGAACCCGGTTGCCCGTCTGCTGGGGATATGCCGCCGGGCTTGCGGCAGGCCAGCAGTCAGCGTATAGTGTACACTGTGCGGAATGGCGGCGCTGGCCGGGGCGGGCGTATCCCAGAATGGCCGGAGCCACATGTCTGTAGTACCCGAGAGCAAGTGCCGCCGAGACACCTGACACACCGATTTCCCTGGTCAGGTGTCTCCGGTACTACAGACGGGTCTCGCCGCTGCTTCTGGGTCGTACCCGCGAGTGTCAAGACCATTGACAGGTGCCGCGGCTGCAGTATAATGTAGACATAACACCGTGCAGACTGGAGAACGAGACCGTGGCTATTGAGGCGCTGCCTCCGGGGGTGGCGACGCAGATCGCGGCCGGCGAGGTGGTCGAGCGGCCGGTGTCGGTGGTCAAAGAGCTCGTGGAGAACGCGCTCGACGCCGGGGCGACGCGGGTCGAGGTGGAGGTGCGCGAGGGCGGGCAGCGGCTGATCGCCGTGGCCGATGACGGCTGCGGCATCCCGGCTGGCGAAGTGGTGCTGGCCTTTGGGCGCCACACCACGAGCAAGCTGCACGATTCGGAGGACCTCTTTCGCATCCGCACGCTGGGCTTTCGCGGCGAGGCACTGGCCTCGATCGCCGCTTCGGCGCGGGTAGCGCTGACCACACGCAGCCGCGACGAGGCGGCGGGCACGCTGGTGCGCATCGAGGGCGGCGAGCTCAGGCAACATGAGATGGTCGCCCGCCCTGCGGGGACGACGGTGACGGTGGAGCACCTGTTCTTCAACCTGCCGGCGCGGCGCAAGTTCCTGCGCAGCGAAGGCACCGAGAGCGGGCACATCCTGAACGTGATCGTGGCCTATGCCCTGGCCCGGCCCGATGTGCTGTTTGTGCTGCAACAGAACGGGCACGAAGTGGTGCGCACCTCCGGCACCGGCGAACTGGCCGAGGCGCTGGCCGAAGCGCTCGGCGTCGACACGGCGCGGGCCATGACGGCGCTGCCCGGCACCCAGGTGCCCGATGGCCGCAGCGGCGCGGCCGTCTCAGGCGTGGTGGGCGCGCCGTCGCTGCACCGCGGCAACCGCGACGCGCTGTTCTTCTTTGTCAATGGCCGCTGGGTGCAAGACCGGGCGTTGACCTTTGCCGTGGAGGAGGCCTATCGCAGCCTGCTGCCCAGCGGCCGGCACCCGGTGGCGGTGATCGACGTGCGCCTCGACCCGGCCGATGTGGACGTGAACATCCACCCCACAAAGCGCGAGGTGCGCTTCCGCCAGGGGCAGGACGTGTTTGGCGCCGTGCAGCGCGCCGTGCGCCGGGCGTTGGTGGAGCATGTGGCGCTGCCGCAGGCCGAGGCGCTGCGCGGAGAGGTGGTGCCGCTGCCTGAAGGCCGGCCGCAATTGGTGCACGTGGGGCGCGAGGCCGACCCGCAGCCGGGCCAGCCGGCGCTCGAGCTGCTGCGCCCTGGCGGACCCCAGGCTGCACCTCGGACGACGCGGCTGCCGGCGCTGCGCGTGGTGGGCCAGGTGGCGCAGACCTACATCGTGGCCGAGGGGCCCGATGGGCTGTACCTCATCGACCAGCACGCCGCCCACGAGCGTGTGCTCTACGAGCGGCTGCTGGGCCTCAGGGCGACCATCGCGGTGCCGATGCAGACGCTGCTCGAGCCGCGCCCGGTAGAGTTGACGCGCTACCAGGCGGCGCTCCTCGAGGAGCGCGGCGAGGCCATCGCCCGACTGGGCTTCAACATAGCGCCCTTTGGCGGCGCGACCTTCCTGGTGCGCGCGGTGCCTGTGTCCTTTCCCGAGCGGGAGATTACGAACCTGCTCGCCGAGCTGCTGCAGCCCGTGCCGCAGCGCGAGCCAGCGCGCGACTGGGAGCAGCGCGCCCTGGTGACGGTGGCCTGCCACAGCGCCGTGCGCGCCGGGCAGACCCTGAGCGAGCAGGAGATGCGCGACCTCATCCGCCAACTGGAGGAGACGACGCTGCCCTACACCTGCCCTCATGGCCGGCCAACGGTGGTACACATGGGCCTCGCGCAGCTCGAGCGCGAATTCGCGCGCCGCTGAGAGCGGGCCGGAGCAGGCCGGCCCTGGCGAGCAACCGGGTTTGATGCTATGCACGAGCCCGGTTCGGAACCCTTAAGGGGGTTTGGGTGGTTTGCCTGGCCCTGCAGCCCGCTCCTGGCGCGCCCGCGGGCGCGCCAGGAGCGGGCTGCAGGGCCAGGCAAACCACCCAAACCCCTTCCTGGCGGGAGGCCGGGCGGCGGCCCGTTCGCTGTGCTCAGGGCAGGCTCGCAGATGGCCCGGCTGCAACCAGGATATGGACTGTGGTGCGCAACCCAGGCGCGGCTGATGCGTATTCAGAGTAGAACGAACTGATGGAACTGGGAAAGGGGTTGGTTTTCATGGAACGCCGTCTGTACCGCAGCCGCCGCGAGCGCATCGTCAGCGGGGTGGCGGGGGGGCTGGGCGAGTACGTGGGCGTGGACCCGGTCATCATCCGCCTGCTGTTTATCCTCGTCGTGTTGGCGACGGGCTGGGGTGTGCTGCTCTACGTGATCATGCTGTTGGTGGTGCCGGAGGAGCCCGAGGCGATGCCGGGTGTGCTGCCGGCGGAGCCTCGCTACCAGCGGCTCGACGCTCACCAACGAGGGCTGCTCTTGGGCGGCGCCTTGGTGGCGCTGGGGCTGCTGCTGTTGGCGCGAGAGATCGGTCTGTGGTGGTGGGTCGAGCTGCGACGCCTCTGGCCGGTGCTGCTCATCGCGGCCGGCGTGGCGCTGCTGATCGACCGGACAAGGAACAGGTGAAATCATATGGTCGAACAACGTTGGCGCCGGCCGGGCCTGGTGGGGCCGGCCATCCTGATCCTCATCGGCGGCGTCCTGCTCCTGGGCAACCTGGGCATGCTGCGCTTCGACTGGTGGCAGCTCTGGCGGCTCTGGCCGGTCGTGCTCATCCTCCTTGGCCTCGACATCCTGGCGCGACACAGCCGCTGGGGCAGCGCGCTCCTGGCCGTGGTGCTCGTGGCGCTGCTGGGCGGCCTGTTCTACATGTTGGCGACCGGACCCGGCCCTGCGCGCCCCTTGTTCGAATCGATGGCGAACGTGACACGCGTCGCCTGCGAGGTGAATGAGGATCTGGCCGGGGCCAAGCAGGTCGACGTGAGCATCCGCATGGGCTTGGGCAGCCTGCGCATCAAGGCGCTCGACGACTCGCCCCGCCTGATGGAGGGCGCCCTCAGCTACCCACAGGGCTGGCAGGCACCCCGCGTCTCCTACAGCGTGACCGGCGACCGGGGGGTGCTGTCGCTCGAGAGCCGGGGCACGCACGGGCTGGTGCTGCCATTCGGCCGCGTGGCCGACGGCGAGAGCTGGACCGTCGACCTCAGCCGCGAGGTGCCGCTCGACATCGACGTGGAGGCCGGGGCGAGCTCATCGGTGCTCGATCTGAGCCGTCTGCGCCTGGGCGAGCTGCGCGTCAAGGGCGGCGTGGGCCGCATGGAAATCCTCTTCCCCAGCGAGGGCCGGCAGATGACCGCGCGCATCGACGGCGGCGTGGGCGAGATCGTGGCGCGCATCCCCGAGGGCGTGGCGGCGCGGGTCACCGTGCGTGGCGGCCTGGGCAGCACCTCGTTCTCCAGCCGCTTCACGTCGCTCGGCGGGCAGACCTACGAGACGCCCGGCTACGCGAGCGCTGCGAACCGCCTCGACCTCTACGTCGAGGGCGGCGTCGGCTCGCTGCACGTGGATTAAGGAACCGGGGGTTAGGAGAATGCCGGGCGCCGTTGGCCCGCCCCGCGGGGCGGGCCAACGGCGCCCGGCATTCTCCTAACCCCCTACATTGAAAGGGCGGCGTGCAGGGCTTCCTCAAAGATATTGAGCGCCTCGTCGACGATGGCGCGGGGGATGTTGAGCGCTGGGCAGAAGCGCACGGTGGAGGTGCCGCAGCCGAGGAGCAGCAGGCCGCGCTCAAAGGCCGCCTGGACGATGGCGTCACGCAGCTCTGGCGCCGGCTCGCGACCGGCCTGGTCCTTCACCAGCTCGATGCCCACCATCAGGCCCATGCCGCGCACGTCGCCGATCTGCTCGCAACGGCGCTGCATGCCACGCAGCCGCTCCATCATGACCTCGCCCATGGCCGCGGCGTTGGCCATGAATTCGCTTTCCACCAGGCGCAGCGTCTCGAGGGCGGCGGCGCAGGCCAGCGGGTTGCCGCCAAAGGTGTTGCCGTGCGAGCCGGGCACCCAGGTCATCAGGCTCTTGCGGGCCACGGCGGCGCCCAAGGGCAGCCCCGAGGCGATGCCCTTGGCGATGGTGACGATATCGGGCACGACGCCCCAGTGCTCGATGGCGAACATCCTGCCGGTGCGCCCCAGGCCGGCCTGGATCTCGTCATCGACGTAGAGGATGCCGTAGCGCTCGGCCAGCTCCTTCAGGCGCGGGTGGAACTCGGGCGGCGGGACGACATAGCCCCCCTCACCCTGGATAGGCTCGACAAAGATCGCGGCGACCTCGCGCGGCGGCACGATGGTCTTGAAGAGCGTCTTTTCGATGAAGGAGACGCAGGCCAGGTCGCAGGCGGGGTATTGCAGATGGTAGGGGCAGCGGTAACAGTAGGCATAGGGCACGTGGCTGACCCCCGGCACTAGCGGCTCGAACCCGGCGCGCTGCACCGACTTACTGGCCGTGAGCGAGAGCGAGCCCATGGTGCGCCCGTGGAAGGCGCCCATGAAGGCCAGCATGCGCGGGCGACCGGTGGCGTAGCGCGCCAGCTTGAACGCCGCCTCGACCGCCTCAGCGCCCGAGTTGCAGAGGAACGCCTGGTGCGGCTCGTCGCCCGGCACCAGCCTGTCGAGGCGCTCGGCGACCTCGACCTCCAGCGGGTAGTAAAAGTCGGTGCCCGACATGTGCAGAAAGCGCTCGGCCTGGCGCTGGATGGCCCGCACCACATCGGGGTGGCAGTGGCCGGTAGCACAGACGGCGATGCCCGAGTTCATGTCGATGTAGCGGCGGCCCTCGATGTCCCACACCTCGGAGCCGCGACCGCGATCCATGACAAAGGGGTAGGAGCGCGTGTAGGAGGGCGAGAGCACGGCCGCATCGCGCGCGACCCAATGCTCGGCATCGCTGCCGGCGCAGGATGTGGGGTTGCTGGTTTGGGTTGACATGGAACGCTATCCTCCTCGATAGCCGGGGCGAGCTCGCCCCAACGTTGCCGGGTAGCTGGGCTGGCCTGGGCGGGCCGGCGCCCCTGCCCTGCCAGCGGAACTGATCAGCCGCCGCCGACGAAGGGGATCAGCTTGACCACGTCGCCGTCCTGCAGCACGGTATCCTTGGGGGCCTGGCGGCCGTTGACGAGCACCATGGCCACGAGGTCCGCCTGGACGCCCAGCTCGTCGAGGAGCTGCGCGACAGTCTTGCCGGCGCCCACGTCGAGGGTGACGGTATCACTGGCGAGAAGAGGCCTGAGCAGGCCGACCGGGACAACTTGCACCGGCATGAGAAGACTACTCCTGAAAGGACGATATCGTCACGGCAGAGAGTAGAGGCGGTTCGCGAACCGCCCCTACTTTGGTCTCCGCAGTGAGTCAGGCCTATAGACGATCGAGCCCGAGCTGGGCGAGCTTGGCCGGGGTGGGGCGGCCATCCGAGTCCCAGCCGCGTTGCTCATAGTACATGTCGAGCAGGCGCTCGATATCCTCACGGGCCATCTGCGCGCCCGCCGTGGGGCCGCCGGCCACCGGCTCGCGCCACACGCGCTCGGGCGGCGCATCCCAGGCGCGGCCAAAGCCCGGCACCTCGCGCAGCCAGTAGAGCCGCGTGAGGTTCCAGGCGCGCTCGGAGATGGTGAGCAGCTCCTGCCAGGTGCGCTTGACCCCGGTGATGGCCTCGATGATGGGCGCATAATGCCCCAGGTCGAGCGAGAGCTCGACCCACTGCAGGCGGCAGGCGCCCAGCGAGTCGAACAGCGGCCGGACGTGCTGCAGCTCGATGACCTTGGCCGCCTTGTCGGGCGTCACGGCGTCGCGGCCGGCGGCGATGTCGTAGGTGATGGCCCAGGCGCGGTTGTGGTGCGCGCCCACGTCGCAGGTCATGTAGGCGAGCAGCATCGCCGGTGCGTGGCGCGACTCGTAGCCGCTCATCTCCATGCCCTTGATCTCGATGGCATAGGCGGCGGCGTCGTGGCCCCAGACGGCGGCCGCGTGCCTGACGCCGCGGGCGAGCACTGCGCCCAACCCCTGGCGCGCCGCGATCTGGCCGAGCAGGGTGTAGACGATGCCGGGGTCGCCGAAGCGCAGCTCCAGGCCGCCGGTCTCCTGCAGGCCGATGATGCCCCGCTGGAAGCACTCGATGGCAAAGGCGATGGCGTTGCCCGCCGAGATGGTGTCGAGCCCCAGTTGGTCGCAGAGATAGTTGGCATAGGCCACGTCTTCGATGTCGCTCAGGGCGCAGTTGCCGCCAAAGAGGGCGCTCGTCTCGTACTCGGGGCCTTCGACATAGACGCCGTGCTTGGTGCTGTGCGAGTACTTGCCGCAGGGGCTGGGGCAGCCGAAGCAGGCCTTGTCGGTGACCACGATAGCCTCGCGCATGGTCTGGCCGCTCAAGCTGGGGTGCCCCTCGAAAAAGCCCGAGCCAAAGTTGCGCGTGGGGAAGGCGCCGATCTCGTTGGCCCAGGTCACCACGCCCGCCGTGCCGTACTTTTGCCAGGCCTCGAGGCCGGGGGAGGCCTTGCAGGCGGCGTACATGGCGCGCGCCAGCTCCCGGTAGCGCGCAGGGTCGGCGACCGGGATGGAGCGCGTGCCGCGCACGGCGATGGCTTTGAGGCGCTTGGCACCCATGACGGCGCCCACGCCGCCGCGACCCGCCTGGCGGCCGAAATCGTGGCTGATGCAGGCGTAGGGAACGCCCGCCTCGCCCGCTGGGCCGATGGTCGCGATCTGGAACTCTTCGCCCAGGGCAGTCTTGAGCGCCTGCTCGGCACTGAGCGAGCCCTGGCCCCAGAAGGGCATCGCGTCGCGCAGCTCCACGCGGTCGTCGTCGATCAGCAGGTAGACCGGCTTGGCCGCTGCGCCCTGGATGGCGATGGCGTCGTAGCCGGCGTACTTGAGCTCGGCCGCGAGCAGGCCGCCGACGTTGGCGCCGGCATAGCCGCCGGTGAGCGGCGACTTGCACGCGATGTCGCACTTGCCGGCGCCGGGCACGAGCAACCCCGACAGCGGCCCCGCCGAGATGTAGAGGCGGTTGTCGGCGCCCATGGGGTCGGCGCCCTGCGGCACCTCGCGGTAGAGCAGGTAGGCGCCAAAGCCACGCCCACCCAGGTAGTCGCGCGCGAGCTCGTGCGGCAGCGGCTCGGCCCAGGCGCGGCCGCTCGTCAGGTCAACGCGCAGGATGCGCCCGCCGTATCCGAACATGGACTCTCTCCTTTCCTCCAGCACCTGTGGGACGGGCTTTCCAGCCCGTCTATCACAGATCGAGGGGCCTGCTCGCTGCAGGTTCGGACAGGCTGGGAAGCCTGCCCCACAGGTGTCAGCTCAGCGGCCTGGGCGGGCTGGAAAGCCTATCCCACAAGTATCAGCTCAGCGATAACGCGTCCATGCCACAGACGGCAATGCAATCGCCGCAGGCATCGCACTTGATGGGGACGTCGAGGCTCGCATGGCTAAAGATGACCTGCTCGGGGCATTCGCTCTGGCAGCTCAGGCAGCCGGTGCACTCCCCGGCGTCGATGTAGTAGGCCCCCTGCTCGTTCTGGCGGATGGCGCCGGCCGGGCAGACCTCGGCACAGGTGCCGCATTGGGTGCAGGTGCGCACCTCAAAGGTGCCGGGTTCGGGGAAATGTGGGATGATGGCCAGGGCGGATTTCTTGGGGTTGTTCTCGCCGAAGAGGTGCAGTGAGCAGGCGAGTTGACAGGCGCGGCACCCAGAGCAGCGGGCGCTGTCGGCGTGTAGGTACATGAACTCCTCCCCCTTGAGAGACCGCACGCACAGGTGAAGCAAGCGAGGAAGCAGAGAGCCGGCCCGGGGCGCGAGCCACTCTCGCCTCACTCGAAGGATACTCGATGCACCGGCAAAAGTCAAAAACCCTGCGGCAGGCCAACCCTGCGAAGGGTGTGAACCCTGAAGCGCCAGGACCACCTGCTTGTAGTACCGGAGGGCGGTGCCGGGGAGACACCAGACCGGTCTCCCGAGACCGGTCTGGTGTCTCCCCGGCACCGCCCTCCGGTACCACGAACGAGGGTCGCCGATGCTCTTGGGACATACCCCCCAAGCGACCAAGCGACACTGCCTTGACACGGATTCTGCGCCCGACTATACTGCCGAACGGTGTCCGCGCGCCTTGGCGCCGCACAGACCGAGCGCCGCGAATGGGGCTTGACAAACGCTGCGACTCGTTGTAGAATACGCACAGATACCCATGGGGGGTATTGCCAAGAAAGGCGCGCGCACTGTGCTGGAAAAGACCGAGCAAGCCCGAAACGAGGCCCTGCGGCGCCTGCGCCGCATCGAGGGGCAGATCCGTGGACTGCAGCGCATGGTCGAGGAAGGTAAGGACTGCGAAGCCATCCTCACGCAGCTCATGGCCGCCCGTGCCGCGCTTGACAAGGCGGGGCTGTTCATTGTGGAGCGGCACCTCGATGATTGCCTGCGCGGCACCGGCGATGAGCAGGTCAAGGAGAGGCTCAGCCGCATCGTCGAGCTGTTCCTGCGCTTTGGAGTTTCCGGGGTGCCCGGAGAGAGGAGTAGCGGATATGGCGACGGAACCGATGGAAGTGACGGACGCGACCTTTGAGAAGGAAGTGTTGCAGGCGCCCACGCCTGTGCTCGTGGACTTTTGGGCGGCTTGGTGCGGTCCCTGCCGCATGATCGCCCCGGTCGTCAAAGAGATTGCCGGCGAGCAGGCAGGCGCGCTCAAGGTGGGCAAGCTGGATGTCGACCAGAACCCGACAACGGCCACGCGCTTTGGTGTGCAGAGCATCCCCACGTTGATCGTCTTCAAGGATGGCCAGCCGGTCGAGCGCATCGTCGGCTATATGCCCAAGGAGCGACTGATGGACCGGGTGCGGCCGCACCTGGCCACGGCGCCGGCGCAAAAGTAGCGCCTCGGGGCAGGGCACCTGCTCAAAGCGAACGAGGCGATCGAGCGGGGGCGCCACGCTACGTGGCTGCCCCCGCTCCTTTGTCTTCCAGTGAAGCCCAGCAGTCTGTCGAGAAGAAGAGGCCGCCGTCAGTATCCTGGTGATAGCCGGCGGGGCCAGCCAACCCGAACCCCCCCCAAAAAGGGCCTGCACCGGGCGGGTGCGAAGCGTGAGAGCCGGTCAGAGGTGGCATTGCCACAGGCCCTTTCTCAGGCCTTGCACAAATCGCCGGTTAGGCGTAACATCAAAGGTGTGGCGAGCCGGTGGCGCAGCCTCGCGCCCTGTGGAGAACTGGAAGGCAAGAGCGGTGGCAACCCAAACGCACATCATCGTCGATGGCGAGGGCCTCAGGCTCGACGACGTGGTAGCCGTGGCCCAGGCCTGGCGCGATCCGGCGGCTGTGCCGGTGGCGTTGGCTCCCGATGCGCGGGCGCGCATCGCGCGGGCCCGCGAGGCGGTGGAGCATTTCCTCGCCTGCGGCCAGGTCGTCTACGGCATCACCACAGGCTTTGGCCATTTCAAAAAGCACATCATCCCCCTGGCCGATACCGAGCGGCTGCAGGAGAACATCCTCGTGAGCCATGCCGTGGGCGTGGGCGAGCCTATCGACGAGGCCACCGCGCGCGCGGTGATGCTCATCCGCGCCAACACGCTGGCCAAGGGCCACTCGGGGGTGCGCGTGGCGACGGTCGAGCGGCTGCTCGAAGCCATCAACACCGGCGTGCACCCGCGTATCCCCTGCAAGGGCTCACTCGGCGCCTCGGGCGACCTGGCCCCCCTGGCCCACATGGCGCTGGTGCTGGTGGGGCAGGGCGAGGCGCGCTACCGCGGCGAGCTCTTGCCGGGCGGCGAGGCGCTGCGCCGCGCCGGGCTGCAGCCGCTGACCCTCGGCGCCAAGGAGGGCCTGGCGCTCACCAACGGCACCGCGTTCATGACCGGCGTCGGCTCGCTCGTCACCTGGCGCGCCGAGCGCCTGGCCCAGGTGGCCGACATCGCCGGCGCCCTCTCGTGCGAGGCGCTGTACGCCACGCCGCGCGCCTTTGATGCACGCATTCACGCCGTGCGCCCCCATCCGCGGCAGCAGGCCTGCGCCGCCTACCTGCGCACGCTGCTCGCGGGCTCGCAGTTCCTGCGCCCCGACGACCCCCTGAACGTGCAGGATGCCTACACGCTGCGCTGCATGCCCCAGGTGCACGGCGCGGCGCGCGATGCCATCGCCTATGCCCGCTGGGTGCTCGAGATCGAGCT
>Ga0116161_1003562_pt1 | contig 13796 bp, 14 predicted proteins | sample AD_JPNAS3_MetaG_FD_89877 | JGI IMG/M metagenome (GOLD analysis project Ga0116161, IMG submission 89877) | Active sludge microbial communities of municipal wastewater-treating anaerobic digesters from Japan - AD_JPNAS3_MetaG | ecosystem: Engineered > Bioreactor > Anaerobic > Digestate | place... | reverse complement strand
TTCTCCTTCCTTATACTCCGGAGCGTCGCTTCCGCGTATCTTGAAATATTATGTATTTGTTTGGATTTTTTTCTTGAACCACGGCAGAGCCAGAAAAGTCCATTTAGAACGCCAGTTCAATTCTGCCAGATAAGCCGTTGTATGTGAATTTCATCATGGATAATATGTCTCGCCCCAAAAGAAGAATATAATTTAATCCATTCATTTGAGACAAATGACAAGTGGCAACCCGCGGATGCGACATGGTAGGTATTGGCGTGCCCAAAAATTCTATTTCAATAGGATAACACAACGAGACTGACGTCCCGCCGGCGTGCCATATGGGAATTGTTCCTGTGGGTATTAACCCTAACGTTTTGCATACATCCTCGTCAACTGAAGTCATCGTAGCGCCAGTGTCAATTAGCGCAAGCCCTTTCACGGGCTCTGGTCTTTTGAAAAAGTATTTAACATACTTCCCGGAAATGCCCGTCGGTATGCCTACCGATACCAGCAAAACCGCGCCATGAATTTTAAGCGATTCGCTTGGCGCAACTTTCGACCCGTCGCTATTAACGATCGAAAACGTGTGTTCAAAGATGGATATTAATCGGCTCCCAGCTTATAATGGGCGCGGCGATGATTATATCCTTCGGCAATACTTCCTTTATGAAAAAGGGCACATTTCCGAACTCCTCAAGCCCGGCTTCATATGCGGCAAGAGATGTCTCATAAAATCCAACAAGTCGCGAACCCTTTATTAACGCATATTTCCTAAGAGCCTTTTTTACAAAATCGGCGCGGTTTTTTTCGAAAAACGCCGACTCCTCATCAAAAATACTGACATCATATTCAGGCATCTCCATCACCCCCTCTATCAATTCATCGCCTGAATAATCCTCCAGCCCAGCCGCCAGCGTCAATACAAATTAAATGTTCTTTCATTGTTCATTTACCCTGAGCTTGCCGAAGGGTCGAAGGGAGCGAACCCTGAGTATGCCTGTGCTGAGTCCGCCTCAGGCGGATCGAAGCATCGAAGGGGAGCTTGCCGAAGGGTCGAAGGGCAAAGGTGGATCGAATCTCCATTATCCATTATCCATTGTCAATTATCCATTGCTTCCCCGCCCCCCCCATAAAATTCACATTGCACACAAAAACATTACGCTTTTCGTAAGATTTACCTTGACAAGCAAACCGTGTTCGTAATATACATCTCCCATAAATTATGTGAATGATGCTGTTTGAAAGCAAAAAATTTTTTTACCCTGAGCGAACCCTGAGTTTATCGAAGGGGAGTCGAAGGGTATTGGCAAGCGACGCCGGCGGGCAAGCGGAGTCCGCATAGACCAGCGCCACCTCTATTCTGGGGCGATAAATCCGGCTCTATCCTCTCTGCAAACCATGGCTTAGGCTCTCCACGCCAATATTAAATTTCCAAACCTCTCAAACAACCATCCACGAACAACCAACAACGACCCTTGCTCAAAGAAAGGAGGCAATCAGACAAAATACAGACGAAAACCAAATTCCGTCAAGATACGCCGCCTCGCGCCGCGTATTATCAATCCCACTATTCTCTGTTATAAAGGAGTTTCTTATGAATACTTTTTCATCCCCATGCCATGTCCCAGCCCTGAGTCCGCCTCAGGCGGATCGAAGAGTTGATCCAGAATCCGATATCATCGGCGTCTGCCGCACTGCAGAGGACTGCGTCGTCGCCACAATCCGCCACGCCGATGGCAGCGCCACGCCCATCCCCCACATCGTCCGCCATAGCCCGGATGGATTCGAATTCGGCTACGGCGGCTCCGGTCCCGCCGACCTCGCCCTATCCATCCTCACAGCCCTCGTCGGCGCGGAAATGGCAGTTTGCCACTATCAGGACTTCAAATGGCTCTTCATCGCCACAAAATCCGGCAACGGCTTCACCATCCCCGTCAAGGACATCTTCGCATGGCTCGCCGCTCAATCCGATTCCGACCCCGATGGCGACCACGCCTGCGAAGACCTCAAAGCCCCCGCAGGAGGTATCAAATGTTAATCAAACGCTACAAACACCGTCCAGCCGAAGCCCGCGCCGCGCTCCATATCATCGGCAAGGTCAAAATCGGCTCCCGCGACTTCGACCACCCGCGCCAGACTCGCGACGGTCGCCAATGGTATCCGCCGCTCAAACTCGACCACTTCGAGGTTGTCCGAACCCTCAAATCAGATGACGATCGCGAAGCATTTGTCCGCGATGAAGTCGTCATGAAAGCTATCGGAAGCGCCCCAGACCGCATCCAGATCTATCTCACGCACAACCCGGTGATGACGCCCGCCGGTCCCGACTTCTCCGGCATCTTTGAAGCCTCACACCTCTGCTTTAAAAAATTTGCCTTCAACCACGACCCGCAAAACATCAAAGCCCAGAAAGGCATCCTGCGCCGCTTCTGCTTCGGCGATGGCGAATTCGCAAACCGACTCCAGCCCGATGGCGCCTGCGCCCGCATACCGTGCGATCCCGCAACCTGCGAATACCCTAACGCATCCCCGCCCTCATGCAAACCGCGCGGACGCCTATTCTTCATGCTCCGTGAATCCGGCATATCCGGCGGCGTCTATGTCTTCGAAACCGGCTCACAGCGCGCGATAGAAACATTCCACGCAACCCTCCTCTGGTTCTCAACGCAACTCGGCGGACGCCTCACCGGAGTCCCTTTCACCATCGGACTCTATAAGGAAAAAGCGCAGCGACCCGACGGTCAATCCACAAAAGTCTGGCGCGTCTATCTCGAAGGTCCATCCGTCGAGGAAATGTCTAAATACCTCCAGCGCGGCCTCGCCTCTTACGAAATCGAGCGCAAATTACTGGGTCAAACAGTCCCTTTCGCGGGAACAGCCCAACAGGCAATCGCCGAAATCGCCGGCCCCATCGCTGCAGAATATGAAGCTGCCATAGCCGCCGACGAAGACCTCGAAGCCGCAGATGACGGTATCGAAGCCCAAAACGGCTCTCAAAACCCAGAGCGAGCGGAGCGAGTCGAAGGTAGCGAGCCAAAAGGAGCATCTATCATGTCCACAACGTCTATGCCGCCCACCCGCGCCCTGAGCCCCGAGCCTGCCCTGAGCGAACGAAGCGAGCCAAAGTGCCCCCAGGACGACATCTTCTCCTCCCCATTATACTCCCCAGACCCCGAAGAAAACGCCCTCGCCAACCGGCTCGGAACTCTCATCAACTCCATCTGCAACCACGATGGCGTCCCTTTCGATCAGGTCATCCGCGAAGTCACCCGCAAAGGCGCCAAATCCGGTGTCGCCAACATCAGCCAGTTCTTTATGTATAAGGGCATTGACGATGCTAAACACGCTGCTGCCATGCAGCGCCTAAACGACGCCATTGTCCGCGCGGCAGAAGTCGCTCAAAGCTTTTAAAAAGGAGCCAAACCCATGCTTATAGCCAATATCGCAGATGTCCACTTCGGCCCCGGCAAAACATTCCAGGATGTAAAACGCTGCTGGGAGTGGGCGCTCTCGGACATGGCAGCCCGCGGCATTGATATCGTCAACATCGCCGGCGACCTGTTCGATAAACCCGTCATCGGCGCGTCTGCCCTCTCAACCGGCGAAATATACTCCGCCGTCATCAACCCGATCATCGGATTCCTCTATAAATCCAAAAAGCAATCCCGCGTCTATATCATCCCCGGCAACCACGATTACGGACTCCCTGGACAAGCCCACGCCGCTCAGCCACTCGAAAGCATCCCGGGCGTTTCAATCATCAACGAACCGTTCTCCATCAAACATGACGGCGTATCCATCGCCTATCTCCCATGGCTCTCCCGCGCATGGTTCCTTGCAAACACCGGGATCTCCGAATCCGATCCCGATGAAGCCTTCCGCGCCCGCCTGTCAGCAATTCTTAATGGCTTTGCCTGCCCTGAGCGACCCCGAGCTTGTCGAGGGGGGGGCGAAGGGGCAATTATACTCATCGCCCACGCTCAGGTCAAAAGCGCATGGCTCAACGCCTCCACCCAATGCGCCGGTGGCGACATGCTCCTCGACCCAGCCGATCTCGACGTATTCGACCACGTCGCGCTCGGCGATTTCCACCGCCGTCAAAAATACTACATCGGCGCGCTCTGTCAGCACAACTTCGGCGAGGAAGGAAACGTATCCGGCTACGAACTCATTGACCTCTCCGCTTCTCCGGCCCTCCCAATCTCCGATTCTACTTCATGGATCCCATGCCCCGTCGCCCCAAACTACCGCACGCTCGACATCTCCTCTAAATCCGACCTCAAGGCAGTCAAAAATGTGGGAGAATACGACCGCCTCAAACTCCGTATCCAACCCGAGTTTGAAAGCGATCTGGATGCCCTCCGCGGTCTCGCCGAAAAGGGCGTCATCATCGAGCGCGTAGCCGAACGCTCCGAACTCCTTCGCACAGCCGAAACGCTTCAGGATGATTCCCGCGACAACCCCGAATCAGTCCTCGAGTTCTGGGCGCGCCACAGCGGCGTCAATGACAACGTCCTATCCAACCTTAAATCTGAATTGGCGTCCATTCTGTCCATAAGGAGCCTCACATGAACCTAATCTCAATCACCTTAAAAAACATCGGTCCCCACACCAATACCACAATCTCAATCCCTGATGGCTTCACTGCCATCTCAGCCCCTAACGGCAGTGGCAAAACGTTTCTCCTGGAAGCCGTATTCGCCGCCCTCTGGGGAGAATTCCCATCCCGCCCGGGCTCGCTCTACGACTACCTCACCAATACCACCGGCGAAATCTCCATCAGTTGGTCCATGCCGTCCTCATCGTCCATCTACCACGCCCGCCGCACACTCAAAAATACTGGCAAAACCCAATCACAGGAAGCCCTCCTCTGGCTCGACGGCAATGACGGCGGACCAAACAAACCGCTCGCCGGACCTAAAGTCACAGACTTCGATGCCAAAATTACGGAACTCATCGGCGATAAACGCACATTCCTCGCGTCCGTATTCTCCGCGCAGAATAACGCAGGTGACCTCTGCTCAGCCAAGCCCGCCGAACGCCGCGAAGTCCTCGGCGACCTCCTCAATTTCAAACTCTATGACGAAATCAGCGACAAGGCAAAAAAAGCCGCCGCCAAAGTCGAAACCGAAATCTCCATCATGGAACAGGAAATCCGGCGAAACTCCGAAAAACTCGATTCCCTCCCGGCGCTCGAAGTCGCCCTCGCGGCAGACCGCGCCCTCAGGGATAAATTCTCCGCCAACATGGAGCGTGACCGCGCCGCGCTCGATTCCATCCGCCAGGAATCCGCAAACCTCAAAGCCGCCAATGATCAGGTTGACGCAATCAAAAATGAAATTGCGGAAATTCAAAAGGAGGAACTCCGGCTCGACACCCAGCGCGAGCGCTTAACCGCGGAAATAAACCGCGCCAAAGAACGCATAGCCAAATTGCCCGAATGCGCCGCCGCCGCCCAAAGCCTCCCCAGCCTCCGCGCTGAGGAAAAATCTATCGCAGAAGCCGCAACCAGACAGGCGGAAATCGAGAAAATCGCCGCCGAAATCAAAGCCGCGTCGTCCAATCTCGAACGCCTCAAGGCGGATACCATCGCGCTCGAAGCCGAACTTGCCGAAGAACCCCAAGTCACAATCCACATGAGCCGACTGAACGAACTCGACGAAATCGAAAAAAACCTCCAGCAGGAACAACTCGACGCCTCAAAAATCGAAGCCGCCAACCGAGAAGCCCGCGCCCGCGTATCCGGCATCCAGCGACAGATTGACGAACTAAAAAAACGCTCGGAAATCGTCTCCCGCGTCCCATGCTCCATTGATCTCGGCGCCCGTTGCGAACTCCTCAAGGATGCTATCGCTGCCAAAGAGGCGCTGCCATCCCTCGAATCCGAACTAAATCAGTGGGAATGCGCCGTCAAAGCAGCCGCCTTCGACCCCGCGCCGCTGAACGTCATACGCGCCGAACGCGCCGCGCTCCGCGGCAAAAACATACCCGCGCGCATGGAACGTATCCGCCACGCACGCGAACGCCTCCCGGAAACCAATCGCCTTATGGCTGCGGAAGAATCCAGACTTTCAGAACTACGGCAACGTCCAACGAACATATCTATTGCTTATGACCGCGCCCGCCATATCGCCGTCCAGAACGAAATACGCGCCGCCGCCGCAAAGGAAGCCCTAATTGCGTCCATCGAAGAAGCCAAAGAAACCCTTCCTGCGCTCGATTCATCCCTCAACGAAGCGTTCCAGCGCGGACGCGATCTCATTAACCGTAAGGACGACCTTTCCCGCAGGCTCGCCGGACTGTCCGACCTATCCGGCGCGCTGGCAAAACTCCGCTCCGATGAAGCCGCGCTAAAAAAACAAATCTCAGACGCCGACGCCCGCATTCAGGCGCTAACAAAAGCCATCGGCGCGCACGAGGCGCGCATCGCAGAACTCGCCGACCTCAAAGAATCATCGGAAAAACTCGCCGAGACACATAAAATAACATCCACCAAACGCGATAACCTATCCCTCCTTGCCGATGCCTTCGGAAAAAAAGGTGTCCAGCCCCTCCTCATCGAACAGGCGCGACCGCATATCGAGGCTATCTCGGACGACCTGCTCAAACAGGCAACCGATGGACGCTTCTCCATGCGCATATCCACCCAAAAGGCAACCAAAACAGCCGGTGTCGCAGAAACTCTCGATATCGTAGTCCACGACGGCGCGACCGAACGCGATGTGGCAACCTTCTCAGGCGGAGAACAAAAACTACTCCGGACCATCCTGCGCCTCGCGCTCGGCATCTATCAGGCGCAAAAGTCCGGTAAACCTTTCAAACTGTTCTGCATTGATGAAGCGTTCGACGCCCTCGATCCCGATAACGCGCAGGCGATGATCGGACTCCTCCGCGCCCTGGAATCCCACTTCGACCAAATCCTATGCGTCACCCACGCCGATAACCTCATAATGGACGCCCCCAAAGTCATCCGCCTCAGCAAATCTCCCGCCGGCGTCTCTATTATATAAGGAGGTATTAACTATGCCATCCGGTAAACACAACTCCCACGTCCGCGGCTCCGCTCATCCCAGATGGAACCCGGACCGCATCTACGACAAAAACGGTTACGTCATGATCCGCGTCGGAGCATCCCACGCCCTCGCCGATCCGCGCGGCTATGCCTATGAACACGTTCTCGTCGCCGCCGCTCAATACGGCGTCAACGCCGTCATCGGAAAAGTCGTCCACCACATCAATGGCGACTATCAGGATAACCGCATCTCAAATCTTGAAATTGATACCCGCAGCGAACACAGCGCCTATCATGTCCGCTTTCAGCCGCGCGGACACGCCGGACGCTTCGCCGCAGCAGGAAGGGGGGATTAATGCCATGCCGCTAATCGCAACGCCGCAAAAACAAAAACAACGCGAACTCTGGGCATATAAACACATCTCGGACAATAATCATGCCTATATATTACGCATCGCCCCTGATCCAAATCTATTTGATGCATGGGCGGTTAAAATCTCGCGCATCGAAAAACGCTCCAGAATCATACACTGCCAAAATGCCCCGTCACGCCATGACCTCAATCAGGCGCAAGCCGACCTTGATGCCTTTGCTCATGAATATGGCCTGCTCCCGTGTTGCCGCAAATGCGGCTGCACAGACCTCGATTGCTCCGGCTGCATCGCCCGAACGGGCGAACCTTGCTACTGGATCGAACCAGGCTTGTGCTCCGCTTGTTTTACGCTGAGCAAACAAAGCGTGTCGAGGGTAGCACTGAGCGAGCGCAGTGAGCATGCCCCGAGTTTACGATGGGTCGAAGGGTCTGCCGCGTCCATAAAGTCCATAACCCATAAAAGGAGTCTCCCATGAACGAACTTAGAAAAACTCAAATACTCGACGCCATCGCCGATACCATCCGCGGATTGCTGCGCGATGAACGTGAGGAAATATTTAAATCATTCACGCAATCATTTCAGGATCACGACGGAGAAGGCAAATTCAAATATCGGCTATCCATCAGCGCATCCATCGAGCCGGACGGACAAGGCTACGATACTCGGGCAAGCCTCTCCTACTCTGTAACAAAAAAAGCCGCCGGCAATAAATACGTCGGCGACGGACAAACCGACCTCTTGGATAACGCCTCATCCGTTTCCGACCTGAGCGAGTCCGAGCCTGCCGGGGATGAGTCGAATAAGCCTGTCCTGAGCAAACCTGGTGAGTCGAAGGAAGACCCACTCTACCCAGAAGCCCTTAAATTCGTCCTTGAACAAAACGGCGCCGCGCTTATCGAACTCCAAAAACACCTCAATATTGACTTCGAACGCGCCGCGCATCTCATTGACCGCATGGATGAGGAAGGCATCATCGGTCCCTATAAAGGCGTCAACAAACGCGAAATTATCATAAACCTTTCCAGAGAAAACAAAACGCTCTACCCCAATGGCGAAGGCGGATCGAATGGCGAAGGAGAGTCGAAGGAACCAGTTCTGAGCGCGCCCGAGATTGTCTATGATGAATCGAAGCACCGTAATTACTACTATAACTCCCCATCCGGCAGAGCCATTCTGTTTGTGGATGATGGCATATCAGACGGAAAAAAATGGGGAACGTTCTATTGCAAGCACGGAAATGGCGGATCAGGCAGCCTCAAACGTCTTAACAGCTCCAAACTTCCAATGAAAGACAATGCCAGGGATGCGCAACTCGACCTCGATCAATTCGCAATAGATCACCATCTTCAGGAATGCTTTGAACCAACCCACACGCCGCCCATTGTGGGCGTGGGCGCGTGAGGTTTATTAATCGTGTCAATTGAGTCCACATCGTCTATGTCGTCCACAAAGTCCATTGCTTGCATAAAAGGAGCCGCTCATGAATGAAACTCAAAAACTGTCCACGGATGAACGCCTCGATGCCATTGAATTCCACCTCTCGGATATCAATCGCCTCCTCCGCGCAATGATAGCCACTCACCAGAAACAACCACTATCTGTTAAACAACTGGCAACCATATTTAACCGCGATCGCTCAACAATCAAGTCGTGGATTGACCACTCCCATATCAAACCAGTGGGCGAGTCACCGGCACAGGGCGGGCACACCTCAAAATACTACCTCCTCAGCGACATCATCAAAGCCCGATCGGATACCCTTAAAAATCACAATAAAGGATAAAGCCATGACTGCAAATCAAGCACAGGTGCAGTTCCAGATTGACCCACATACCTTCTATAACCGATCCGCTCTGCAGGCAGCACTCGGCAGCGAAGTCACCGTCCGCGAATTCCTGCGCAATATCAAACCGCGCAAAAGATTTCGCGGTCTCTACTGGGGGGCGGACATCATAGACGCGGTCAATCGGCGGCATAAACTCAAAACGCCACCTGAAATCCTTGGCATGCGCCTGCCCACAAAAAGCGACCTGCCCAGCGATTTCATCCCACGCGAGGCAATATAAAATGTCCACAACGTCCAGAACGTCCACAGCGTCCACTCGCTATGAAACTTAAATTCGGATATGTCACAGTCACGCCTGTCGGCGATGACGTCTATCAGTTCGGATGCCCCGACTCCCAGACGCCCGGACGCTATATCCGCCAACGCATCCGCGCCACAAGCCAGGGACAAGTCAAGTCAATCGCCGAAAAACTCAATCGCCTGTTCCTCCAGGGCGTCGGCATAGTCAAACGCGGCGATGACCAGGGCGCCGGCGTCTCCATCTCAGAAGCTCTCCTCCTCTGCATTCAGAATTCGGGCGCAGGCAATAAAACAAAACACGACTACCGCAACTCGGCTAATATCTTCCTCCGCTGGCTCAAGGAATCCCGCACAGACCGCCACACCTCCATGCTCTGGGGAAAACTCCTCCCCATGCACATCGAATCATACGCCCGCGATCTCAAGGCAAAAGGATTAAGTTTCGAGCGTATTCGCAATCTCCTCTATATAGTCCGCGCAACCTCACGATTCATGGCGGATAACTGGCCCGACCAATACCGCGATATCACGCGCAAACTTTCCATCAAACGCGAATCCAAAAGAACGCAGGCAATCGCCCTCGAATGGGAGGACGTCGCGGCAATCGTAAATCATCCGCAATGCTTTGGACGCCTACACGCCCTTGTCCTCTGCTGCGCCCTATGCGGTATGCGCCAGATGGAGGCTCTTCACCTGCGACCCGCAGATATCATCATCGAGCGCGGCGTCGTTCTCATACGCGCCACGCCCAACCACCGCCCAAAAACGCTTCACAGCGAGCGCGATATACCCGTTCCGGAACCGCTTAGAACCGCGCTTAGGGCAGCAATGAAGGACGTTCCGCACGAGGATTACATATTCAAGTCCGGCAGGCGCGCCATGCAGGGTTGGCGGAAAGGGCAGCCATGGAATGAGGCGGGGCTGTCCCACGCATTAAGGAGGGCTTTCAAGGCGGTTGCCGCCGCGTCCGGACGCTCCATCCTGGCAACGTTTCCGCCGCGGAAACTGCGCGCCACATTCTCCACGCTTGCGCGTCGCGCCGAAGTTCCCGATATCGAAAAAAAGCGTTACATGGGGCACGCGCCGGATAGCGTCATGGAGGCGCATTACGAATCCATCACTGTCGAGGATTTAAGAACGCAGGTTGTCAAAAAATTTATGTTCCGACTGCAAAAATACTGCAAACTTTTTTCGCCTGATTTTCGCCGTCCAAAAATATCTTGCGCCAACAGCATGTGATTGTTTATTGATTCTATATACCTTTATTCATGGAGCGCCCGCATTATGGATAACGTTCTCTATTATGGCGACAACATGGACGTCCTGCGGCGGTATGTGAAGGACGAGTCGGTTGATCTGGTTTATCTCGATCCGCCGTTCAAGTCGAATCAGGATTACAATGTCCTTTTCAAGGAACACGATGGCACAAAAGCCGCATCGCAAATCAAGGCTTTCGAGGATACTTGGCGCTGGGATGAATCCGCCGCCGAATCTTTCAGAATGATTCGCCAAGCCGGTGGAAAGGTCTCCGATACGATGGAGGCTTTTCGTCTTGTCCTCGGCTATTCCGATATGCTGGCTTATCTTGCCATGATGGCTCCGCGCCTTGTCGAACTCCACCGCGTCTTGAAAACTACCGGCAGCATTTATCTACATTGCGATCCCACGGCAAGCCATTACCTAAAGATTCTCATGGATGCTGTTTTTAGTGCCGAGTTCTTTAAAAATGAAATTGTATGGGTTAGAACAAATGCGCATAATTTTAAATCGAAATATTTTGGAAGAGTTCAGGATATTATACTTTATTATACAAAGACAGATAATTATACGTGGAACCACCAATATTGTCCTTATTCTGAAGAACAGTTAAAAAGATATAAAGTGGAAGAATCAACAAGCCGTCTTTATAAAGCAGAGAACCTTACGATAACAGGAACAGGTTCAAGAAATTTTGAATGGAGAGGAAGCAAACCACCTTTAAATAGGGTATGGGGATATGACAAAGACAAATTGGAAGAACTATTATCAAACGGTTTTATATTGCTAAAAAGGGACGGCACACCACGTCTTGATGGTTTAAAGGTTTATTTGGATGAAATGCCCGGGAAATTATTAACATCTGTTTGGGCTGATATTGTTCGTATCGGAAATACCTCTGATGAGCGCCTCGGCTATCCGACCCAAAAACCCCTTGCGCTTCTGGAGCGTATCATCGAGGCGTCGAGCAACAAGGGCGATGTGGTTCTTGATCCCTTCTGCGGATGTGGAACTGCAGTTGTAGCGGCGGAAAAACTGGAAAGACGCTGGATTGGAATAGACATCACCCATCTCGCCATCAATCTGATCCGAACACGGATGAAAGACTCCTTCGGCAAGTTTGCCAAATTCGATGTCATTGGCGAACCGGTCTCCCTGCCGGATGCAGAACAATTGGCGAATAATGATCCTTATCAATTCCAGTGGTGGGCGCTGGGACTTGTCGGGGCGCGGCCCGTCGAGCAGAAAAAAGGCGCGGACAAGGGTATTGACGGTCGGATTATTTTTTATGACGATCCGAAGGAACCGGCGCGGCAGATCATTATTTCCGTCAAGGCGGGGCATGTCACCGTTTCACATATCCGCGACCTGAAGGGAGTTCTGGACAGGGAAAATGCCGCCATCGGCGTTTTGATCTCCATGCAGGAACCGACAAAGCCGATGAGGGAGGAAGCCGCATCGTCGGGTTTCTACGAATCACCCTTTATGGGAAAGCATTATCCGCGCATCCAGATACTCACCATCTCCGAAATTCTGGAAGGCAGGCGGATCGAATTTCCCGAATCGGCGAATGTCACATTCAAGAAGGCAAGTAAGGCGCACAAAAAAGAAGAACAAACCAGTTTTTAAAGCCTCACTTCACGTGCGGTTCAAGCACAAAGCGCGCCCGCTCGCGTCTAAGCATTTCATAAGGATTGACGAATTTTACTCCAAGCCCTATGCAAACATTGGGAATCTTTATCTTCCGCTTTGAATCGGACGGAATCTCGTGCGTCACAACAATACCATTGCATGTCAAGGCGTGCGCAATTAGCCAGTAATCCGCAACTTGAAGAAACGTGGCGACGGCTGATGCTTCATACTTCTCTCTTTGCACCCAAACGCTTGTTCTTTCAAGAGCAGGCAAAATATCTCTTTTAGGAGGAAGAAAAAAAGAGGAGCCGGCAATCTTCGCCCACCTCGATAATTCATCTTCCCCTCCTTTTAACTCATCGCCAACCTTCTCAATACTGGCAACGTTCCCAGCGCGATTCCGTATTATTAACCAATCCCAGAATGCCGGACAAAAGTCCATTCCGTAATGTAAATTCTTGGCTTGGATAAAAACATTGGCATCCAGAAGATATGGCGTCATCAAACATACCCCAAAGCTGAACTCAATCTGCAAAAAGTCTCATGTTTCTTAATGCCCAGCATATGAAACGCATCGCGATATGACGTTCTTCCCTCCAGCGCACTTTCCACGACCGCGCGCGCGAAACGCCTGCTTACTCGCGCAGCAGCAGTTAAATAGAAATTGCCGCCGGATCCGCGCCTCATCGTAGTCAGCCTGTCCATTTCAGCGCGCCACTCGCGCTCAAAATCCTCTCTTCCAAGCGCGCCGACATCCATCATCCGTCGCAAAATTACAAGTGTGCTGACCTTAAACTGACGAGCCAACCTTTCAACTTCCTCATGAATAGATTCCGCAATTTTCAATTCTTTCTCGAATTCGCGCAATGGAACAAGCGTTTCCGCCGCAACGCGATTGCACCATCCCTCTATATTGTGATTTGGCATAGCCGCCGCGCTCGAGTCAGACAACGCAGTAATTCCAAGCCAGATATGGGCTAATTCGTGGGCAAGCGTGAACATCTGAGCCGCCTTCGTGTCCGCTCCATTAATAAATATTAGTGGCGCATAATCATCCGCAATTGCGAACCCACGAAATTCACCCGGGTCTAATCCCCGATGAGGGTCATTACCGACAACGCCGCTCGTCATCACCATCACGCCGGCCTTGTCAACCCGCGCAACAAACAACCGCAGCGCCTCAGTCCATGTAGATAACCGGCGGCGCTCTTCTATTTCGAAGCCGACAACCCGCCGAATTTCCAAAGCCACACCCTCCACGGGATCGCCGACCTTTACGGATGCAGCATATTCAAGGCGCGACTCGCCGAACAACTCCGCATATTCCCGATACCACCCCTGGCGCTCCTGGCAAGTATAAATCGTCTCAAGCAGATCTGGACTTGGGCGGGCAATAGGCGTCCCCGCAATCGTCCTGAAATCAGGCAGTGGATTGGGCTCTTCAGGCGGAGAA
>Ga0116161_1003554_pt1 | contig 13806 bp, 15 predicted proteins | sample AD_JPNAS3_MetaG_FD_89877 | JGI IMG/M metagenome (GOLD analysis project Ga0116161, IMG submission 89877) | Active sludge microbial communities of municipal wastewater-treating anaerobic digesters from Japan - AD_JPNAS3_MetaG | ecosystem: Engineered > Bioreactor > Anaerobic > Digestate | place... | reverse complement strand
GGCAGTTTTCAGAAGTTTCAAATAATTTTTTGCTTACGTTTACAAAAGGCATGCAATTAAAAGCCATGCTCCAGTGTCTTATATCGTTCAATATTGTGTATGATATTATTGAATCGTAAGGCAACCATAATGGAAAATCACCTATCACATGAAACCATACTCACTATAATAAAATTTCAGAAAAGTGAAATAACCGAATATCATATCTATAACCTTTTATCATCACATATTAAAAATCAACATAATGGTCGTATCTTAAAAAAGATAGCGGATGATGAAAAAAAACATTATGATTTCTGGAAAGGCTATACTCACTCTGAAGTAAAACCGGACCGCTTTAAGATTGCAAAATATTATATTATTTCTCGCTTATTTGGACTTACCTTCGGCATTAAACTTATGGAACGTGGCGAAGAACAGGCACAGATTGCATACAAATCACTGGAATCCGCCATCCCTGAAATAAAGAAGATCATCAAAGATGAGCATGCACATGAAAAAGAACTGTACATATTGCTTGAGGAAGAACGTCTTCAATATGTAGGATCAATAGTATTGGGTTTAAATGATGCACTGGTGGAGCTTACCGGCACCTTAGCCGGGCTTTCATTTGCACTGGCTAATACCCGTCTTATTGCTCTGGCTGGGCTGATTACCGGTATTGCAGCTACGCTATCAATGGCAGCTTCAGAATATCTTTCTAATAAGGCTGAAGAAGCAAAGGATGCACTAAAATCTTCTATTTATACTGGCATTGCCTATATTATCACTGTTGTTCTACTGATTTTACCATATTTTATAGTAACTCATTATTTAGTTGCACTTATCATTACTGTTGTAATTGCGCTTTTAATAATCTTCTTATTTAATTACTATATTGCCATAGCAAAAGACCTTAATTTTAAAAAGCGGTTTTTTGAAATGGCTTTTATCAGCATAGGTGTTGCATGTATTTCTTTTGCAATTGGTTTTGTTATTAAACAGTACATTGGTATTGATATATAACCTTTACTGCTGTGGCATTTTATTTTTGTTCCAATCATCGTGCAAAAAATATTTTTGCTGAAATACTTTTGCCGTTTCCTCCTCCTCTTCTGTCATATCGCTTTTTTGTAACGAAACATTAAAAACATCGCTGAACGCAGGAACTATTGCATCAATAACCTTTTGGTACAATGCTTCTTTTGACTCATAGTCAATGAGTTCTGCAATGGTAATGACCGGTTTATCGCTGGTTTGCATTGCTACAGGATTAACCGCCAAATACTGAAACATTGCATCGGTATTGGTGGCAACAAGCATGGTACCGTGTTGTTGCAGCACAGTAGCTTTCCTTGTTTGCGCACTCCCCGATATTTTTTTGTTGCCCACAATAATATCATTTATTGGACGATACAAAGCGTCAATCCCCAGTGATGATAATGCCATTACAAAAGGCTGTGAAATGATTTTATACGAATCGGGTATGCTTATTCCGGAAAAGACGCCTTCAATAGGGTGGATAAGACAATAGGTAATCTCTTCATGATGGAATACGGCACCGCCACCCGTTACCCGGCGAATAATGGGTACATTATCATTTCTGCACAGTGCAACATTTACCTCGTTATCCATATCCTGAAAATAGCCTATTGTAACCGCAGGTTTATTCCAGCGGTAAAGCCTGAGTGTAACCTCCCCCTCTTTTAGGTGTTGCAGCAGCGCACTATCAACAGCCATATTCCACGATGGTTCACTCTCGGGATGAATGATAAGTCGCCATTTATTTTTCATTTTGTGTTTATGCCTCCATGGTATTATGAGCGATAGTAGCTCTGGAAAACATTTCACCCGCTCTATACGAGCTTCGCACCAGCGGGGCTGCCATAACTTTTGAAAAACCAATCGTGTACGCTATTGCTTCAATCCGTGAAAACTCATCCGGCGTATAATATTTTTGTACCGGATATGCCCCTTTATGGGACGAGCAGTACTGCCCAATCGTCATGATTTCACAACCCGTTGAGCGCACATCTCGCAGGGTTTGCACAATGTCATCAAGCGTTTCGCCAAATCCAATCATAAGCCCTGATTTTGCTGTAAATCCATATTCAGTAACTATCGCCAATAGCTTTAATGAAGCCCTGTAATTGCCCTTTGGTCGTAATGTTGTATAACAACTTTGAGCCACCTCAATATTATGGTTTATAACATCCGGTTTTGCAGCCATTATTGTTTTAAGCGATAGTTGCTGCGAATGTTTAAAATCGGGTATTAATACCTCTACCTTGGTTGAGTCATTCAGCGTGCGCACCGCATCAACCGTTTTTGCAAAATACAAAGCGCCGCCGTCATTGAGGTCATCGCGTGTAACCGATGTCACAACAACATAGGAAAGCTTGAGATTGTTAATAGCCCGCGCAATCTTTTGCGGCTCATCTTCATCAACCGGCAAAGGTACTCCTTTTGTAACAGCACAGTATTTGCAATTGCGCGTACACACATTGCCCATAATGAGAAAGGTAGCATGTCCTTTTGTAAAACATTCACCCACATTGGGGCAGCGAGCCTCAATGCACACCGTATGAAGACCACAAGCGTCAATGTGTTGTTTTACTTTTTTATACTGCGGACCTGACGGTATGGTACATTGTATCCAATCAGGTATTGATCGAGTCAGTCGTCCCATTTTAATACCGGTTTGCGTGCTGCTAAAACTGCGTCAACCTTTCGCACCGGTGTGGTAACAGGTGCTTTTTTTAGTAGTGCAGGATCTTCGGCTGCTTCTTTTTTTATGGTAAGCATGGCATCAGCAAATGCATCAAGCGTATCCCTGTGCTCGGTTTCCGTAGGCTCTATCATCATTGCTCCATGAACAATGAGCGGGAAATAAACGGTTGGTGCATGGAATCCATAATCAAGCAAACGCTTTGCCACCTCATTGGTGGTTATCCCATTGGGCAATCCTTCATCATTGATGACAAATTCATGCATGCAGATACGGTTGTACGGTACCTGAAAATGATTTCGTAATTTTGTTCGTAAATAATTTGCATTGCATACAGCATGTTCTGCAACACTGCGTAAACCATCTGAACCAAGCATCATTATATAGGTATAGGCACGCAGCATTACCATAAAATTTCCAAAAAAGCTATGAATCCTGCCAATAGATAACGGCCTGTTATACTGCAAATAATACCTATCGGCTTTTTCAATAATCGGAACAGGTAAAAAAGGAGCTAACTTTCCCACAACACCTATGGGACCTGCTCCAGGACCGCCACCGCCGTGTGGTGTGGAAAACGTTTTATGAAGGTTAACATGCATGATATCAAAACCCATATCAACAGGGCGCACCTTACCCACCACAGCGTTGAGGTTAGCGCCATCACAGTAAAACAGCGCTCCCTTGCTGTGCAACATCTCTGCAATTTTTAGTATATTTCTGTCAAATAGCCCAAGAGTATTGGGGCTTGTCAGCATCATTGCGGCAACATGTTCATTGAGAGCATCTTCCAATTTAGTAAGGTCAACATCCCCGTCACTGTCCGACGGAATTTCTTTTACCTCAAAACCGCACATGGCAACTGAAGCGGGATTGGTGCCATGCGCCGAATCGGGAATTAAGAGTATATTGCGCTTTTCACCTTTTGTTTCAAAATATTTTTTTATAATCATGACGCTGGTAAGCTCGCCATGGGCACCCGCAGCAGGCGATAATGAAAAATAGTGCATCCCGGTAATCTGGCACAGTATCTGTTGTAGCTGATACATCATATGTAATGCGCCCTGCCCTGTTTCCTCAATGGTAGCCGGATGCTGCATCGCAAACTGCGGCAGCATGGCTACAACATCATTTATCTTGGGATTATACTTCATGGTACAGCTTCCCAGCGGATACATACCATTATCAACACCAAAGTTTAAAGATGAAAGTTTCCGATAATGACGCACCACATCAACCTCGCTTACATCAACCAATGTTAAATCATCGCGTAGCATTGACTGGGGGATTTCATCAACCTGTATGGGATCACAGGCTGGAATACTATATTTATTTTTACCTTTTTTATGAAATGAAAATATTGTCTGCATGGTTACCCTCATTAAATTGTTTGCAACAGTTCAACCAGATTGTCAATATCATTGGTTGATACACTTTCGGTAACACCAAGCAAAAGGCAATCGTTAAGCTCGGGATAATAGGTATCAATGGATATTCCCAGTGCATATCCGTTATCAAGCAACCTGTTTCTGATTTCTTTTGCATTGTTAACCCGTATAACAAATTCATTGAAAAATGGTACAGTAAACACACGCTCATATCCTAATGCAACGAGCCTGTTGCAACAGTAACTGGCTAAAGCATGATTAATCCTGGCAAGCTCTATCAATTTATTTCCAACAAGGCTTAAATATATAGTAGCACGCAGAGCGCATAGCCCTTCATTGGTGCATATATTTGATGTTGCACGCTGACGTCTGATATGCTGTTCACGTGTTTGCAATGTCATAACAAAAGCATCCCTGCCTTCTTCATCCACTGTTTTCCCAACCAGCCTGCCTGGTATGGTGCGCATAAATTTGCTGCGGCAGGCCAAAATTCCTAAAAGCGGGCCTCCACATGCAGGATAATTTCCAAACGATTGCCCCTCGCCGCAGGCAATGTCTGCACCAAGACTGCCCGGGCTTTTTAATAATGCCAAACTCAACGCTTCAGTAAATGTTGCTATACATACCGCACCATGGTTATGTGCACTATCCGCAATACTTGCAACATCCTCAATAGCTCCAAAATAATTAGGGCTCTGCACAATAACGCAGGCAACATTGTCATCTATCATGTGCGATAGTTGTTCATAATCAGTTAAGCCCTGTTTATAGGGAACTATCGCCAATTGCGCATCCGATGCCCACAGGTAGGCAGAAAGAACATCACGGTAATGAGGATGAACCGTTGCCGAGCACAGCACCCTGTTTTTGCCGGTTGAACGTATAGCCATAAGCACTGCTTCGGCTAACGCTGTTGCGCCGTCATACATGCTTGCATTGGCAATATCCATACCGGTAAGCCTGCATATAAATGTTTGAAATTCAAAGATTGCAGTTAACGTTCCCTGACTTACCTCGGGCTGATAGGGAGTATAGGCAGTATAAAACTCAGAGCGCGAAACTAAATGATCAACAACAGCGGGAACATAATGATTATAGATACCAGCACCAACAAGAGAACATAGTTGTTCATTAGCATTGCCTATATGAAGTATATGCGTAAGCGCTTCCTGCTCGGATAACGCTTGAGGAAGTTGTATAGTGGGATTTTTTATTGAAGCAGGAATGTCACAAAAAAGATCTTCTATGCTTGAAACACCAATTTCACTACACATTTCAAGGATATCATCGTCACTGTTGGGTAAAAAACTCATGGCTATTCACCCTGGGCTACATGCTCTGCATAAGCAGCAGCGTCCATCAGTTCATCCAGTTCATACTTATCCTTTATATCTATTTTATAAATCCAGCCTTCACCATAGGGATCACTGTTTAAAAGTTCCGGCTTATCCTCTAACAGTTTGTTTACTTCGGTTATTCTTCCGCTTATCGGTGCATACACATCACTCACTGCTTTTACTGATTCAACAACAGCCACCTGCTCACCAGCTTTGACTTCTATCCCAACCTCAGGCAACTCTACAAATACAATATCCGTGAGCATCTCCTGCGCGTGATCAGTAATACCACATACACCGGCATACGTATCCTGCACGTCAATCCACTCATGTGTTTTTGTGTATTTAAGGTTTTCAGGTATATTGCTCATTATAGTGCTCCTACAATAAATTTATATTTTCATACACGGTTTATCTCAGCATCTTATTGTAAACAGATATTAAAGCCTTTTTCCATTATATTTATAAAATGGTCGTGCAACAACCTTTGCAGGGCTTTGTTTACCCCTGATACCTACTGACACCTCATCATGTATGGTAACCAAACCACGCTTAACCAGCGCCATTGCAATTCCCTTTTTCAATAAGGGTGAAAATCCACCACTGGTTATAGCGCCTATATCCTGTTTATTATATACTACCGGGTAATCGCTGCGGGGGATAGTTTTATCCATCATTTCAAGACATAGTATTTCACGCGGAGCACCATTTTTTTTCTGGTCTTCAATAATATCCTTTGCTATGTAATCTGATGTTGCGTTAACAACAAAACCAATGCCACCTTCAATTGGTGAAATCGTTTCACTCAGTTCATGTCCATATAATGAGTAGCATGACTCCAACCGCAATGTATCCCGTGCACCAAGCCCTGCTGGTTTTAAGCCATATTCTTTTCCGGCATCAAGGATATCATTCCACAATCGTGAAATTATATTGTTGATACAAAAAAGCTCATAGCCAAACTCACCGGTATACCCTGTCTGTGACACCAGAACAGGTTCGCCTTTATATGTTCCCGTAAAAAAGTAAAACCGCTGTAAACCTTCCAGCCTGTCATCCTTAATTATCTTTTTTAAGATATTGTATGATTGCGGGCCCTGAAGATCAATCTTTGAGGTAACCCCTGAAACATCCTGAATTGCAACATTAGTTTTACAATTCAGGGTTAACCATTCTACATCCTTTTCTGTTGTGCCTGCATTAACAACAAGATAATATTCATTGTCGGATAACATGAAGATAAAAAGATCATCAATAATGCCACCCTGCTCATTTAAAAAGCAGGTATACATTGATTTGCCTTTCTCAAGCCTGCCCATATCGGTTGGTATAAGCCTCTGTAATGCAGCTTTTGCACCACGCCCTTTTGCAACAATCTCGCCCATATGTGACACATCAAAAATGCCTGCGGATTGACGCACAGCCATGTGCTCATCAATAATTGAAGTATACATGACAGGCAGTTCCCAGCCTGCAAACTCAACCATCCTGGCACCTAATTTTATGTGATCCTCATATAAAAATGTTCTTTGTGCGGTCATTTCATTCTCCGTTTTGCAAATTCACATGCTTTCAATAAAATATCGTTAACTTCACTTACTGCCGGACAGTATGCCATCTCGGACTGCAATACATCGTCAATGCTTAATCCCCTGTTGATGGCTAAACTGACTATATTAATCCTTGAAGCTGCTCCATGGCCTATTGCCTGCGCTCCAATCACCTTTCCATGTATATCACAGAGCACCTTCATAGTCAATCGTTCATTGGACGGAAAATATTCCGGTTTTACTGTAGCACTTATCTTCCCTGCTATCACGGAAAAACCACGTTCTTTTGCTACATCTGTTGAAAAACCGGTTGCAGCAATCTCTAAATTGCCTATCACGGTAACAAACGTACCCGCAGTACCTACATAAACTGAATTGCCACCCATACCATTTTCGGCAGCAATAACACCCTGCTTGTATGCCGATGTTGCAAGTTTTACCGGCAAAGGTTTTTTATCAATAACTGACCAGCATTCAATACAATCACCTGCAGCATATACATCAGGGCAAACCTGTAGATTATCAGTAACTATCGCCCCACCTTTTGATGTTTTCAGTGAAGAGGCAATAGCCCAATCACAGTTGGGTGCAAAACCACAGGCAACAATAATGATATCTGCATTGTATTGTGCATCATTGGTAATAGCAATGAAATTATTACTTTTTTCAATGGTATTGACAGCAGCATGTAATGCAAGAGCAATATTGTTTTGTGTGCAGTAGTCCGCCACTATTGATGCCATATCACTGTCCAGCGCATTGGGCAACACATCCTTTGCTTCAATAACAGTTACCTGCAATCCGTTAACCTGTAGAGCATATGCCATTTCAAGACCAATAGCCCCTGCTCCAATAACCAGCGCCCTTTGTTTACCGTGTAAAGCACTTTTGATAGCAAGCAAATCCTGAACGGAAGAGAGCGTATACACACCATTGTTATAATATTTTTTGATATTAACAATGGGTGGCACCAAAGGCTTATAACCAGTACAAATAATTGCTCTGTCAAAGTTTACCAATTGTTCATTGTTGCCTGATGTAACAATAAGTTTATGATTTGCAGCATCAACCAATTGAACCGTTCCCGTTATCTTTTCAACATTCATGCGGTTGAGATAGATATCCTGACTCAGATGTTCATAGCTAACAATCCCTTCCAGTGCATAGGGCAACCCGCATGGATGCACAATATCCTTTTCTTTTGGATCAATGACCACAACTCGTGCTTTTGGATTAATCCGCTTTACCGTTGTAAGTGCAGAAAACCCCGCACTGCCCAAACCGGCAATAATTATTGTTGTTTGTTCCATGTAATGTACACTTTAAATAACTATATCTTCCTATGTAGTATATATATCACTTATAAAAACACACTAGTATGAAGCTATTATTTTTAAAACCTGAAAACTAACTACTGGAGAAAGCATGAATACAAATAATTTTTTTAATACTTATGAAATATATGGCATATAGTCAATAAAAAAAATTTTATTGTTTTCAGTGTTTAATGGATGTTTATCAAATTTCATTGATAAAACGGTACAATAGTATTTTATACTCTTACTACAATTATACAGGTACTATACAATGGATCAACAGGATATTTGCTGGAAACAACGATTAAGCAATTTTTCAAAGGCTCTTGATCAATTGACAAAATTTATTGATAAAGGTCAATTAAATGAGTTAGAAGAACAGGGATTAATTAAAGTATTTGAATATACTTATGAATTGGCATGGAATGTAATAAAGGATTATTTTGAATCGCAGGGCGAAACAGGTTTAACAGGTAGTCGCGATGCATTTCGTATGGCTTACAAACGAGGTATTATTGATGATGGAGAGATATGGATGGATATGATTAAAAGTCGTATTCTTACCAGCCATACTTACGATGAGAAAATAGCAAATAAGATTTCTTCATCAATAATGTATTATTACTATCCACAATTTAGAAAACTTCATGATTTTTTAAAAAAATTATTGGACAAAAATAATGCCTGATAAATTTGGACTTAGTATTGATACAATAAACAAATTATATACTGTATTTTCTAAATATTCAGAAATTGAAAAAGCAATTATTTATGGTTCCAGAGCAAAAGGAAATTACAAAAATGGATCTGACATTGATTTAACATTAATTGGCAGTAGTGATTTAAACCTTACCACTTTAGGTAAAATCATGACTGGTATTGATGATCTTCTTCTCCCCTACACGGAAGATTTATTTCTATACAATTATCTCAACGATCCGGATATACTGGATCATATTCGGCGAGCTGGTAAAATATTTTACAAAAAAAATAAGCTATAAACTGCTTCGCTTATATTCTCCTACCCTGCAATGAGCATAGCGTGTGGGGACAGGTATACGGTACTTCCCCGTACACTGCATTATAATATCTGCTGCTTCATCAATCCCTACTCTATGTCCCGGTGATACAAAAATTGGTTTTACGTTAGTACGCGTTCGTAATACCACACCAATTTTTTTGTTGTTTTTGTCATACAGGTATGCTCTGTCACCCTTAGTAATCCCCGGCTCCTCATAATTCCCATAGAGCCGTGATTTTGCACAGCCAATTGCAGGCACATCAAGTACTACACCAATATGGCTTGCAATGCCAAAGCGCCGGGGATGTGCAATCCCCTGCCCGTCAAAAATAAGAATATCAGGTTTTTCCGTAAGCTTTTCAAATGCTTTCAGCACCAGCGGTCCTTCCCTGAACGACAGCAAGCCCGGCACATAGGGAAAGGTTATGGGGTCAGAGCTAAAAACTTCATCAATGAGCACAAGCGATGGGTATTCAAAAACTGCGATGATGCAAAAACCAATGTTTTGTGGGGTCAGAGCAATATCAATACCAGCAACAGTGGTAATGGTATCAGGCTTCCCTGCTGTTATTACCGTTGTGGCAAGGTTTTCCTGAATGGCTATTGCTTCAGAAACGGAGCATTCCCAGCGGTGATAATTCATAAAGGCTCTGACCCCCATGCATTACATAGTTATATCATCAAAATTTGTCAAGTCAAGATGCTGGCATATTTTTATTGTGTTCGATAGCTCATGGTATTACCTGGCATCGGCAAGCTGCTATACCTGCAGGGAATAACATGGATAGTGTTATGCTCATAGTATTGCATACTATGTAAACTTATAACATTGCATCTATGGTTGATATGATTAATTTTTTAATGAAAATACATGACAACAGTATAATTTATGGTTAACCGACGACAATAGCTCTATAATTAATGTAAAGAGAAACAAAATCTTTGACTACAAAGAGTATTGTACTATGTACAACATGGGTACACTGATATGAAAAAAGATGAGATAAATAAAAACGTATTATCAATTAGTTTACAACATAATTGTCTACCGTGCTCACTTTCGTTGTAGGTTAGCAGGCATGCACAATGTTATACTCCTCCTTGCATTGGTTAGCCTTATGGGAACACCCTATACGGTACTTATGCCCGTTTTTGCCAAAGAAATACTTCATGGAGGATCACATACTTTTGGTTTTCTCATGGGGGCTTCAGGGCTTGGCGCTTTGATGGGTGCAGTATACCTTGCTTCCAGAAAAAGTGTGTTAGGGCTATGGAAGATTATTCCTTTATCAGCAGCTATTTTTGGTTTTGGGCTCATTGCTTTTTCATTATCCCGCATATTTATTCTTTCTTTACTATTAATGGTAGCCATTGGACTTGGGATGATAACACAGATGGCATCAAGCAATACCATTTTACAAACCATTGCCGATGATGATAAACGAGGCAGGGTTATGAGCTTTTATTCAATGGCATTCATGGGCACAGCACCTTTTGGCAGCATCTTAGCAGGATGGCTTGCAGATTTAATAGGTGTTCCCAATACTATCGCAATAAGCGGTGTGACATGTATTATAGGTGCTCTCATCTTTGTAAAAAAACTTCCAGAACTGAAGAAGGGTGTTCGGTCAATATACGTCAAACTTGGTATTATTCCCGAAATATCAAGGGGAATTCAAACTGCAACTGAATTAACCGTACCTCCTCAGGAGTAAAACTATCATCTTGACTCTATCACATTTTTTATTCCAATATTTACCAGTGATTGAGTAAACGTAATAGACATCTTCCGTAGCCCATAATATGTAATTTTGGTGCCATAGAAGTCTGTTGCTACTTTATCAGGTGTTACTGCAGCGCTGCAATGTAGCATGTCCTGAATCGTCATCCTCTGAAAATGGATGGGATTGTACCAGAGATCATAATTCTTTTCCCATATACGTTCTATAAAAATCATAATCAGGGCTCTGACCCCATTATCCTTACGCAAGGAGCCGATCTTTGCACCCAGCTCATCGATAATCGTTCTGTTAAGTGCATTCTTCACTTCATTTCTGTTGATATAACAACAAGCTACTGCATCTTTTACCTGTGTTTCAATGTATTCCATGCTGACCTCATGGTTATATCATGGATTTAAAGCTACCATCAAGAATTTCAGGCTCCGGATTGATATAGCTAAGATTATATGCTGCGCTGAGCCACTGCAGGCGCCGGGCTATAAGGTTATGGTCAATACCCGCTGCTGTTTTAAAAGGGCCGGGCTGATTCATGCCTGCTTCCTGGCCCCTGTCAATATCCTCAGCACTCCGGGCAACCTTTTCTTTTAAAACGCGTATAGCTTCATTCAACTGTACCGCTAACGGGTCAACCGGCTTTATGATATCTGTTTTGTGCGAGGTGTCTATTATAGCCTTACCACCCTGCCACGCATAGATGCCCTTACCTGTTTTCATCCCCAATTCATTTTTCTTCATACGATCGGTGATAAATCTTCCCGGCTTCCATTGTGGCGATAGTTATCGGTATGAGTTTTTGAGGCTAAAAATTTTTTTACTGTCAATGAAAATCCCATGCAATGAGAAAATGATGAAAATTGCACACATAATAGCATATAACCATATACCGTATACAAAATAATTGTGTACAATACAAAACATAACATGATAGTATGGCAACACACCTATAAACAATAACTATCGAACATGAGGATTATGCAATGAACACTACGCTTGATGTCAAATCGCTGGAAAACTGGCTATGGGAAGCCGCCTGTAAAATTCGTGGACCAGTTGATGCACCTAAATACAAGGACTACATCCTGCCGCTCATCTTTTTTAAGAGGCTTTCGGATGTGTTTGAGGATGAACTTGACCGATTGTCGCAGGATTATGGCTCAAAGGAAACTGTCGAAAAGCTACTTGCTCAGGATCACAAACTTGTTCGTTTCTATCTTCCCAAAGATGCCCGCTGGGAAGCTGTTGCAAACCATACAACCAATGTGGGAGAACATCTTACCAACGCTGTTCGCTCTATCGCACACGAAAATGCCAAGCTTCAGGGCGTGGTGGATACGGTGGATTTCAATGCTACAACTTCCGGGCAGCGAATTCTTGGCGATGATATATTGAAGGAACTCATCAACGTGCTGAGCAAATACCGCCTTGGTTTAAATGATGTTGATGCTGACATACTAGGGAGAGCCTATGAATACCTGCTGCGAAAATTTGCCGAAGGTTCCGGTCAGAGCGCGGGCGAATTCTATACTCCTGGCGAGGTTGCCATCCTGATGTCGCACATTCTCGATCCTGAACCTGGTAATGAAATCTACGATCCCTGCTGTGGTTCGGGAGGACTCCTCATCAAGTGCTTTCTGCGCTTCAAGGAAAAATACGATGCTAATCCATCCGTTGAACCGCTCAAGTTCTATGGACAGGAAATACTGCCTTCAACATTTTCAATGGCAAAGATGAATGCTTTTATCCACGATATGGAGGCAGAAATAGCACTCGGTGATACGATGAACCGACCTGCATTTCTTACACCGGAGGGCTCGCTTAGGAAATTTGGCCTTGTTACTGCCAATCCGATGTGGAATCAGGATTTTCCGCAATCTGTTTATGAGAACGATCCTTACAATCGATTCGGTTATGGTTATCCGCCTTCTAACAGTGCCGACTGGGGCTGGATTCAGCATATGTTTGCATCGCTTAACGACAAAGGGAAAATGGCTGTGGTGCTTGATACAGGCGCTGTTTCCCGTGGAAGTGGTAATGCAGGCAGTAACCGCGAGCGGGATATCCGAAAGCAGTTTGTAGAAAACGATTTTGTGGAGTCTGTGCTGCTACTGCCCGAAAACCTGTTCTATAATACAACAGCGCCAGGGATAATCATGGTTATTAACAAAGCTAAACCGCAGGAGAGGCAAGGAAAAATACTGCTTATCAATGCTTCGAAGCTCTTTATGAAAGGCCGGCCAAAAAACTTTTTACCCGATGAAAGTATAAAACAAATTGCAGATAGTTATCTCAACTGGGAAGAAGTAGAAGGTATCAGTAAGATTATTACAAATGGTGAAGCAGCCCGAAACGATTATAACCTGAGCCCCAGCCGCTACGTTGCTCAAAACGGCGAGGACGACACCCTTGACCTTGAGGATGCCATTGTGCAACTAAAGGAGGCAGAAGAAGAACAAAATGAAGCAGACAAAAAAATGAAAGCAATTTTAGAAGAAATGGGATTATGGAAAGGTCACTAAAAACGATAAAAGTAAAATATAAATTACCAAATTGGTTATTATGTTTTTTGGCAATTTAGCGATTAGTCAGCGTTTAAAAAGGGAAGAAAGAAAATTATGAACGAACAGCAAAATATAGAATTCAACTCTCAGATACGTAAACTTTAAAAGGAAGGAATCAACAAGCGCATAGGCCCTGCTACAGGTGGGCACTGGGAGGTGGTGGAATGAAAGAAAAATATTTAACTTT
>Ga0116161_1003538_pt1 | contig 13855 bp, 10 predicted proteins | sample AD_JPNAS3_MetaG_FD_89877 | JGI IMG/M metagenome (GOLD analysis project Ga0116161, IMG submission 89877) | Active sludge microbial communities of municipal wastewater-treating anaerobic digesters from Japan - AD_JPNAS3_MetaG | ecosystem: Engineered > Bioreactor > Anaerobic > Digestate | place... | reverse complement strand
TCAGCACCCCGATCTGGCCGGCTACCTGCCCTTGAACAGCGGCGACTCTCTGAATTATATTTTTTCACCCGCAGGCTTGTTTACACGTATTGAATTGCCCATTGAAGAAATTCTTTCCAGGCTGGAAGGGAAAAACATCAACAGTGCCAGAATAAAAGCGGTGGTCACCCATCTTGACAACAGCAAATGGGGGATGCTCCCACCCGACAACCTCTTACTCCTGAAAGAAGAAGACATCCACGATTTTTTTGCCGGCTACAACAACGCCGATAAACTTTACTCCTTTTTAGCGGACTACAATACCCGGAACGATCTTTTTTCTTTTGATTTAAGTTCCTTTCTGCAAAAAACCGTACGCAACGACAGCAGCAACTTTAAGCCCTATAACAAATTGCTGATGGTTCCTGTAAGCAAGATCAGATTGAATAATGTCTCGACAAGTACGCTTTTTTTGGTTCAAAACATTTTGCCCAACGCAGCCAAGATTCGCAGCGCAACACATCCCCAAAAACCCATGAAACTTGAGATTGTTTACAGCAACAAACTTGAGTAAAATTACAAATTGAAGGATAAAGGCAATAAGCTTGCGACCGATTCTACCACAGCCACTTCTTTTTCTCCGGAAAGCAGCAACCTGATTGCTGTATTTTGTCGCCGTTCGCTTTCAAGTAAAGCCTGCCTGCAACTTCCACAGGGGCTGATCGGATTTTCAGTGAACATTCCCTCTTTACTGGCCGCTACAGCTAAACTGAGAACTCTGTGTTGAGAATGGGCTGCATTGGCGTAGAACAGCACCACACGTTCAGCACAAAGCCCCGAAGGATAGGCGGCATTCTCCTGATTATTGGCCGCCAATATTTCGCCATTGTCGAGTAACAAAGCCGAGCCCACTTTAAACCCCGAATAAGGCGCATAGGCTTCTAAACTGGCCCTTTTTGCGGCTTTAATCAATTCTTTTTCCTGCTTGCTCAATTCATCAATGGAACAAAAGGTTATATTTGTCTTTATTTCTTTTTTGTACATCTGAGCAGATTTTTACATCTTCCACACAAAAATACCATTTCTATGAGCAGAATTACACTTTTAACCTTATTTATTTTAAGCTTTCTTTATCTCCCCTTACAGGCACAGGAACGCCTGAAGCCTTATGAAGACTATATCCAAAAATACACCCCGCTGGCCATGACACAACAAATCGTATACGGCATACCTGCCAGCATAACCCTTGCACAGGGCCTCCTGGAATCGGGGGCGGGCAACAGCACTCTGGCAAAAAACAGCAATAACCACTTCGGGATAAAATGCCACAACGACTGGAAAGGAAAAACCTATTCCCATTTTGATGACGGAGAAATGAGTTGCTTTAGAAAATATTCCAAAGTAGAAGAATCCTACAAAGACCACTCCATATTTTTAAGAGAGAGAGCGCGTTACGCTTTTTTGTTTGAATTGAATGTAAAAAACTATAAAGCCTGGGCCAAAGGCCTAAAAAAAGCAGGTTATGCCACAGATCGGCATTACGATAAGAAACTGATAAAAATCATTGAACAATACGATTTGAACAAAATAGATAAACTGGCACTCAACAAACGACGGGCAAAAAAGCTTATCCGAAACTGGGAAAAGGAATATCCTGAAGAAATCGCGAAGGCCGAAAAATCCTCCGTCCAAACGGAGTCAAAAGATAGAACTCCAAAAGAGAAATCACCAAAGGTTGAAAAAAGCAGTAAAAAACAAGAACCCGCATTCGGCAAAAAAAGCCAAGCTGCCGAAAAAGCCAAAGATTACAGCTACATTGCCGAAACGAGCAGAGAAAGACAAATTCAGCGCAACGAACGCAACGAGCGCACCGACAACCTGCCCCACGTTATTAACGCCGTACAAAACCATACGATTTTATATAAAGGTCTGACTCCATATATCATTGCACAATACGGGGATAACTTCGATAATATTTCCGATGAATTCGGCTTAAACCCTCAACGTCTAAAAAATTGGAACGAATGGCCTCCCAGGTATAAAATTTCGGTGGGAGACATTGTTTTCCTGAGTAAAAAAGCTCAGTCATGGGACGGCGAAGACGGCATCTATGTGGTTCGCGAAGGAGACAGCATGCACAGTATTTCACAACAGTTCGGACTTCGGGTAAGCGCCATTTACCAACTCAACGGCATGGAATTTGGCGAAAGTCTCGAAGTAGGTCAGGAATTAAAATTGAGGGCCCAGGAATAAAAAAAATAGCAAAGCTTTTTATACCTTTGCACCCCAAATAGTGTCAATTCCCCCATTATGCAAGAAAAAATTGTCGTACTCGATTTCGGGTCTAAGACCACTCAACTTATTGCCAGGCGCATCAGAGAGCTTAAAGCCTTTTGTGAAATCTATCCTTACAATAAATTCCCCGAAAACACCGATGGTATTAAAGGGATCATTCTGTCGGGTAGCCCTTATTCTGTTTACGACAAAAACGCCTTCGACTTTGATTTAACTTTGGTAAGAAAGAAATTTCCTCTGTTGGGTATTTGTTACGGAGCACAATGGATAGTCCACAAAGCCGGGGGGAAAATAGAAGCTTCCAAAAACAGAGAATACGGCAAAGCTTTTTTTGAATCGGTCAACACCAACGATCCCCTGTTCAAGGGCTTTAATCCCCTGGCTCCTGTTTGGATGTCGCTGGGAGACAGCATCACCCGGCTGCCCGCCGAATTCGAAAAGATCGCTTTAACTGCGGACATCCCGGTAGCTGCATTCAAGGCCAGAGGAGAAGCCACCTGGGGCGTTCAATTTCACCCCGAGGCGCTCCAAACCGAAGAAGGCAGTAAAATTCTGAACAACTTTCTGGATATTTGCGACTGTGCCAGAAACTGGACTCCTGCATCGTTTATCGAATCGACGGTGGCAGAATTGAAACGAACCCTGGGAAACGATAATGTAGTCTTAGGCTTGTCCGGTGGGGTGGATTCCTCTGTCACGGCCTTGCTGCTCAACAAAGCCATCGGCAACAATCTTACCTGCATCTTTGTAGATCACGGGCTTTTACGCAAATACGAATTTGAAACGGTATTGAAAGATTATGAATCTTTCGGATTGAACGTGATCGGTGTGGAAGCCAAAGAAAAATTCTATCGCGAATTGGCCGGTGTCAGCGATCCCGAACAAAAGAGGAAAATCATCGGCAAAGGATTTATTGATGTTTTCGACGAAGAAGCCAAAAAACTGGATAATATTAAATGGCTGGGCCAAGGCACCATTTATCCGGATATTATCGAATCATTGTCCATTACAGGAACAACTATAAAAAGCCATCACAACGTAGGCGGCTTGCCGGAAGTAATGAAACTTAAGCTGGTTGAACCGTTGAAACTCCTGTTCAAGGACGAAGTTCGCCGCGTTGGCACCGCTTTGGGTATGCCCGAGAGATTTATCCACAGGCATCCTTTCCCGGGACCCGGATTAGCTGTGCGTATTTTATGCGATATTACACCCGAAAAAGTACGCATTCTGCAAGATGCCGATCATATTTTTATATCCTTGCTGCACGAGTGGGGTCTCTACGATAAAGTCTGGCAGGCATTGACTGTCTTGCTCCCTGTCCGCTCCGTCGGTGTCATGGGCGACGAACGCACCTACGAGAATGCGGTAGTTTTACGGGCTGTTACTTCGACCGACGCCATGACGGCAGAATGGTCTCCATTGCCTTACGATTTTTTGGCTAAAGTGTCCAACGACATCATAAACAAGGTAAAGGGCGTGAATCGCGTTACCTACGACATCAGCTCGAAACCCCCTGCTACCATAGAGTGGGAATAAGCATCAGGGATTCATATTGATCAGACCGCCGTTACCGCTGCCCGTCATCGTAATTTTAGGGTATCCCAGGTAATAAATATTACCGCTGCCGTTGACAACAATGTTCAGCTCGTTGCTCACGTTAATGTAAGCGCAACCTGAGCCGTTGACGCGGATGTCGTACCTTTTGGTAAACAAGTCGCCGGCCCTGAGTTCCCCGGTTCCCTCTACCCTGAGATCCACATAATCGCAAACTCCTCTCAGGTTGATACCGCCCGAACCGTCTATGTCAATGTCCAGTTTTTCCAAAGAAATACTATCGACGGTACAAACCCCGCTACCATCGATGTCAATATTGGTTTGTCCTGATTTGACGTATGGCGCATTAATATTACCGGAGCCGGAAATATCCATAGTAAGGTTCTCACATTCTGCAGACTCGTTGTAAATGATTTCTCCGGAACCCGACAAGGATAAGGTGAGATTGCCGGAATGTAATTCATCAACGACCATCCTACCCGATCCGCTGAGTTCCGCAAATTTAAGCAAGGGAGTGCCCGCGTAAATTTTAATTGGCATGTTATTAGCAATCAACACATTGTTCTTCTTGTCTATAATCAGCTTATTCCTTACAAATTTTGTAACTACGTATTGCAGAATATTTGATTCACACTCTACTTCCAGTTTGCAACTATCGGCATAATATAAATACAATTCGAATTCCCCTCTCGCATCCACTTGGTTAAAAGAGCTAGTGGAACGCATTGCTTTAACAAGCACTCCATCGCCTTCGATTCTGGTGCATGAGCAAATCAGACTCATGGTAAAAAAGATTGCACCTAAATACTTTAACATAAGATTTCGTGTATTAATAAATGAAGCCTTCTTTGAAAGAAACACTGTTCGGATTAATACGTGCACAATGTTCGTCGGATTTAGCGAGGCTATGACGCTTTAAAAGAAACCTTGTTCGGGTTAATACCCGAACAAGGTTTCCAGCTCTAATTTAGTTACCGGTCCATACTGGGCCAGGCGATCGAAATCTACCTCTTTTTCGTCGCCTAATACACAATAGCTGTACGAACGGTTTTTAATCCATTGCTGCTGGAAGATTTTCAAGTCTTCCAAGCTAAGATCGGTCAGACTTTCATACAAATATTTGCGCGAATCTTCTTCCAATCCGTAATCGAGGGCATCCAGGTAAGTCCAGAGTATGTTGGAACGTAAAATTCTTTCGGTGCGCAGTCGGGAAAAAAGACCGTCTTTGGCAAGTTTGAAGGCAGCTTCCGATTCGGGCATATCTTCGATGATTTGATAGAAAGCTTGCAAAGCATCGTCCATCTTATCGGTTTGCGTCGCAATGATGCTGATCATGGAATAGGGACGCCCGGCTCTGGAAGGGGTCACGTAAGCGGCCGCGGCCATGTAGGCCAAGCCTCTCGCTTCGCGCATTTCCTGAAAAACGATAGAGTTCATGCTTCCCCCAAAATATTCATTGTACAATGTGGTCAAAGCTTCCTTTTTCGGATCAAATACTTCCCCATTGTTGGAATACATAGACAAATAGAGTTGTTTGGCATTGTACTGGGCAAATAGGACCTGATTGTTCTCGGTCAATAAATAGGGAAATTCTTTGGGGGCCGGCAATTCGAGCAAGCTCCCCGGCACCCGGTGTTTTTCTTTTAGTACGCTTATCAATTGTTCTTTTGAATCCGGTCCGTAGTACAATACTTTATGACTATAGGAGGTCAGTTTATTTAAAACTTCGATTAATTCCTCGGGTTTAAGATTTAACAGCTCCTGATCACTCAAGACATTCGTTGCCGGAGAGCTGGCCCCGTAAACAGCGTAATTACGCAACATGTTGAAAATACGGCTTTGGCTCAATTTGGCATTGGCTCTATCTTTGAGGACATCCTGGATCATATTGTCAAATGCCTGTTGATTGACCTGGACATCAAACAGTAATTTTTCAAGTAAACTCAAGGCTTCGGGCATATTTTCTCCCAGTCCCGTCAGTCGTATCTGCGCTTTTTCGGAACCGACAGACAAATTGTAAGAACAAGCCATTTTGTAGAATTCGCTTTTAATTTGTTCTGCAGTATATTCAGAAGTGCCCAAATAATTCAAATACGAGAAAGCCAAGCCCAATAAATTGTTGGTGTTGTTGCCCATATCAAACCAATAGGTCAATTCAAAAAGATCATCGCTTTGATTTTGAATATATAATACGGGAATGTCGGCTTGTAAAGAAAAACGCAAAAAATCTTTTTTGAAATCCAGAAAGACAGGCTGTATGGGTTGTACCCTCGCCTGTTGAATTTCTTTCAGGAAAGCACTGGCGGTATCGCGGTTAGTCAGAATGGGAGTGATTTCGGGTTTTTCAATCTTTCTTTCGTTGGGATCGTTTCCCTGACGTTTGTAAACCAAAGCATAGCCCTCGTTGAACCATTTATTGGCGAAAGCCACGACGTCTTCTTTGCTGATCTTGCTCAGATCGTCCATCCGCTTAACTTCGTCCGCCCAATCCAAGCCATTAATAAAGGCCCTGACATACATGTCGGCGCGGCCGTTATTGCTTTGCATTTCTCTGATTCTGCTCAACTTTAAATTGTTGATACTGGCCTCGAGCAAAAAATCATCGAAGTCTCCGGCTTTCAATTTAGCCATTTCTTCCAACAACAAGTCCTTGACTTCTTCGAGACTCTGGCCTTCTTTGGGCCTGCCCTGTATGATATAAGCGCTGTAATCGGCCATTTCATAAGCCCCGGAAAAAGCGTTCAGCACTTTCTGTTGCTGGATAAGGTCCAGGTCGATTAAGCCGGCTTTACCATTGCTTAAAATCATATCGGTCAGGGTAAGTAAATTAAAGTCTTCGTGGCCAATTCCAACGCAAGCCCAGCCTAAGGTGACATTTTCGGCGTCGTTACCTAAAACTTCACAAACAACCGGTTCGCTCAAGGCCTTCCCTTCTTCGTATTTAAGTTCAGGTATAAAAGCAGCTGGCTTCATTTCTCCAAAATATTTTTTTATCACCTGAATCATTTCTTTGGGATTGAAATCTCCCGAAAGGCAAATGGCCATGTTATTAGGCACGTAATAAGTGTTGTAGTAATTCTTGATGTTGGTGATAGAGGGATTTTTCAAGTGCTCCTGAGTACCGAGTACCGTTTGAGTGCCATAAGGATGATGCGGAAAAAGTATGGTCAGTACCTTCTCGTACACTTTACGAAAATCGTTGGTCAGAGACATGTTTTTTTCTTCGTAAACGGTTTCCAGTTCCGTATGAAAACCACGAATCACACTGTTTTGAAAACGGTCTGCCTGTATTTTTGCCCAATTCTCAATTTGATTGGAAGGAATATCCTCGGTATAAACAGTCATATCAAAGCCGGTGTAGGCGTTGGTTCCCGAAGCGCCAATGGCTGTCATGAGTTTATCATACTCGTTGGGGATAAAAAATGTAGAGGCTTCATAAGAAAGGCTGTCGATTGTTTTGTAAATAGCCTTGCGTTCCGCTTCGTCCGTCTTGGACCTGTACTCTTCGAACAGGGCTTCAATCCGGTCAAGTATCGGTTTTTCTCGTTCGTAATCCATTGTCCCGAACTGCTTGCTGCCCTTGAACATGAGGTGTTCAAAATAATGGGCCAAACCTGTGGTCTCGGCAGGATCGTTCTTTGCTCCAACTTTGACTGCAATATAAGTTTGTATGCGGGGCTCGTCTTTATTTACGGTCATATACACTTTGAGGCCGTTGTCCAAGGTGTATATTCTGGTATTCATTGGATCTCCGGCTACACGCTCATAGCCTTGGTCGCAAGCGCTAAAAAGCAATATCAACAGAGAAGTCAGGCTTAAAATTTGAATTGTTTTCATAAGGACAGGATTTATGGATATTAGCTTATATTGTGCCAAAAGTAATGTTTTTTTTCGTTCCTTTGCACAGATTATTTTATTCTTTGATAGAATGAGATTTGAAGAACTCGATTTAGAAGAAGAACTCCTCGACGGATTATGGGCTATGAATTTCCGGGAATGCACACCGGTGCAGGAATTGGCCATTCCTGTTTTGCTCGAGGGTAATGATCTGATCGGCTGCGCCCAAACGGGTACCGGCAAAACAGCAGCCTATCTTCTGCCTATCCTGAATAATCTTGTATTGGACAACTACGCACACGATGCTATCCGGGCTGTGATTATGGTGCCTACCAGAGAATTGGCCCAACAAATAGATCAGCAGGTGGAGGGTTTTGCCTATTATTTACCGGTCTCATCCATTGCCGTTTACGGAGGGAACGATGGTATGGTGTGGGAACAACAGAAAAAAAGCCTCGATATGGGTGTCGACATTGTTATTGCCACTCCTGGACGTTTGCTTTCGTATATAAAATTGGGATTGATCGACCTGAGTCAGGTCAAATACTTTATCCTCGACGAAGCCGACCGCATGCTCGACATGGGATTCATCGACGACATAATGCTTATTATCAAAGAATTGCCTGCTAAACGACAAACCATGTTGTTTTCGGCAACCATGCCTCCAAAAATCAGGGAGCTGGCAAAAAAAATAATGCATCAGCCCAAAGAAATACGACTGGCCGTTTCCAAACCCAACGAAAACATCGATCAATCGGCCTACATTTGCTATGAGCAACAAAAACCCGAATTGGTAAATATCTTGTTCGGCTCTATGCAGGCGGGCGAAAAAGTACTCATCTTCGCCTCTTCCAAAATCAAGGTAAAAGAAGTCTACCGCATTCTGAAACGTCTGAATCTTTCCGTTATCGAAATGCATTCCGATTTAGAGCAAGCCGAAAGAGAAAAGGTAATGCTCAGTTTCAAAACCGGTAAAATCAATATTCTGGTAGCAACCGACATTGTTTCCAGGGGGATAGATATTGATGATATTGCCCTGGTAATTAACTACGATGTCCCCCACGACCCGGAGGACTACGTCCACCGCATCGGACGTACCGCCCGCGCAGGCGAAAAAGGCAGGGCCGTCACCTTTGTTTCCGAGCAGGACCAATACAAATTCCTGCAAATTGAACGCTTTCTGGAAAAAGAAGTGTCAAAAAACACTCTCCCCCAACAATTGGGCGAGGGTCCTCCCTATCAACCGCAAAAATCCGGACGTGCCCGGTTTATTAACAAACTGAAGTCCGGAAGCAAAAAAGCGACAACACAAGGTAGGAATAAAAAAAGCGGCCCCCGTAAACCCTTCAGGGCAGGAGACCGCTCTAAACCTAAACAATAAATTTCGCTTAGTTTTCTTCCTCAACAAAAGTATCTGGAATCTGATCGATTAAGGAAGAGGCCTTTTCGATATCCTCTTCCATCACGTGCAGTAATACAGTAGAGCTGGCTGAAAAGAAACCGGGTGTAAACACACTGTTTTCGTTGCTCAAAAAACAGGCTATCCCGTTGGATTCGAGCATGCTCTTGACAATGTTGGCTTCAGTGGCAGTATTATATCCCCTTAGTACCACCGATTTTCGCTGATCTTTTTCCATAATGCTCGATTTAATGACTTACCTGTCGCGATTTGAGTCCGGACGACGACGTCCACCCCTGCCTCTTGCGGCATCATCTCCGCCCTGGCGCTTTTCGGGCCTGGGGCGACGCTCCCTTTCGGGGCGTTCTTCGTATCCTTCGGGTTTTTCGAGCAATGCCTTGTGAGATAATTTGAATTTTCCGGTTTTGGGGTCTATATCGAGCAACTTCACATCTATCTCGTCTCCTTCGTGCAGGCCGGCTTCTTCGACCGTTTCCAGACGCTTCCAGGTAATCTCTGAAATATGCAGCAATCCGTCTTTTCCGGGCATAAATTCAACAAAGGCGCCATATGGCATGATGGAACGAACTTTGCCCCGATAAACTTCTCCGGGTTCCGGCATAGCCACAATGCTTCTGATTTTCATTACAGCATCGTCGATGCTCGCTTTGTTGACAGCAGCAATTTCTATCCTGCCTTGACCGTCAATCTCATCAATAGTAATAATGGCACCGGTTTCTTCCTGCATTCCCTGAATAATCTTTCCCCCCGGACCAATGACGGCACCGATGAATTCTTTGGGTATCCACATGAGTTCAATGCGGGGAGCATTGGGTTTGAGTTCGGGACGGGGGGCCGGCAAAGTTTCAGTAATCTTTCCAAGGATATGCATACGGCCTTCCCGAGCCTGCATCAAAGCCTTTTCCAATATTTCGTAAGGCAGTCCGTCCACTTTGATATCCATTTGAGTGGCCGTAATACCGTCTTTGGTGCCGGTTACCTTAAAATCCATATCTCCCAGATGGTCTTCGTCTCCCAGAATATCCGACAAGATGGCGAACTTTTGGTTATCGGTAATAAGTCCCATGGCAATGCCGGAAACCGGTTTCTTTATGGGTACCCCTGCATCCATCAGGGCCAGGGTTCCGGCACATACCGTAGCCATAGACGAAGAGCCGTTCGATTCCAAAATGTCGGAAACCACGCGGATCACATAGGGATAATCTTCGGGCAACATCCTTTTCAGGGCACGGTGAGCCAAATTGCCGTGGCCGATCTCTCGGCGTCCCACCCCGCGGCTGGCGCGGGCTTCGCCTGTTGAAAAAGGAGGAAAGTTATAGTGCAACAGAAATCTTTCGGTGCTTTGGTTCAGGGCATCGTCCACAATTTTTTCGTCGAGTTTGGTCCCCAGAGTAACCGAGGTAAGTGATTGGGTTTCTCCACGGGTGAAAATGGCAGAACCATGACAGCCGGGTAAACAATCTACTTCCGACCAAATGGGGCGAATTTCCGTGGTCGTTCTGCCGTCGAGACGTTTGCCTTCGTCGAGGATACTGCGACGCATGGCTTCTTTTTCCACTTCGTGGTAATAGCGGGAAGTCATTTCGGCTTTTTCCTGAGCCGTTTCTTCGTCCATAGAGGCTACATATTCTTCGTATATTGCCTTGAAGTTAGCCGCTCGCTGATGTTTGTCGGGATTGGCCGAAGTAGCCTCCGCGTAAGCCTTGGCATAGGTCTTATCCCAAATATCTTTGCGCAATTCTTCATCGTTTTCTTCGTGACAATACTCGCGTTTGACGGTTTTACCGGCCATTTCTGCCAATTCAAGCTGAGCACGGCATTGAACTTTGATGGCTTCGTGTGCAATTTTGAGCGCTTCGAGCAAATCGCTTTCTTGTACCTCGCTCATTTCTCCTTCTACCATCATGATATTCTCGAGGGTGGCACCTACCATAATATCCATGTCGGCTTTTTTGAGTTCGGCCGAAGTGGGATTCAATTTAAATTCCCCGTCGATACGAGCTATGCGGACTTCTGAAATGGGGCCGTTAAAAGGGATATCCGAAACAGCCAGAGCAGCCGAGGCAGCCAGTCCGGCCAAAGCGTCGGGCATATCCCCGTTACAGTCGTTATCGGCAGAAAAAAGAATTACGTTAACAATGGTATTGGCATGAAAATCTGCGGGGAACAAGGGGCGTAAAGCCCGGTCGACCAAACGCGCGGTTAAAATTTCAGCATCTGAGGCACGTCCCTCTCTTTTTAGAAAACCGCCGGGGAAACGTCCGGAAGAGGCGAACTTTTCTTTATACTCAACCTGTAAAGGCATGAAATCGGTTCCGGGGACTGCCTCTTTGTCGGCACAAACAGTAGCCAACAATACAATGTTGTTCATACGCACAACTACGGAGCCGTCTGCTTGTTTGGCCAATTTGCCGGTTTCAATGGTAATGGTCCTTCCATCGCCCAATTCAATTGTTTTGACAATCGGTGTCATCATAAAAATTTTGTTTAAATTGTCTCTATGGGCCTTCATCACCCATTTTAATCACTGTAAAAATCCCGCAAATGTAAGGAAAAATTCACTACTTTTGCCGCTTTATTGCAATTAATTCTCAATGAATCAGCTCTGAGTTTTTGAAAGTTAGTTTCTGACTGTTCAAAAGTTGCAAACAATATGAGTAAGATACAAGCAAAAGAAACCTGGGGCACCCGAATGGGATTAATCCTTGCTATGGCAGGAAATGCCGTTGGATTGGGCAATTTTTTGCGTTTCCCGATACAGGCCATACAAAACGGAGGCGGAGCTTTCATCATTCCCTATCTCGTTTCGTTCGTACTCTTGGGTATCCCTTTGATGTTGGTGGAATGGAGTACCGGCAGGTTTGCGGGACTAAGGGGACATCATTCCTCCCCCTTTGTGCTTCAGAGCCTCGATAAACGACCCTTTTGGAAATACATCGGGGTCATCGGGCTTTTTTCCAACATAGTGATTGCCTCGTACTATTGCTACATCGAGAGCTGGACACTCTCTTATGTCTACCACTCCATAACACGCACCTTCGACGGGATGACTGAAATCCAGGTTTCCGGATTCTTCGATGATTACCTGAAAATTAGCACCTCAACTACAGGCATCCCCTATGAATCGATTCTTTTTTATGTTCTTTGCTTAAGCATCAATATTTGGATACTGAGCCAAACCCTCCGCAAAGGCATCGAAAGAGCAGCCAAATTTTTTATGCCCCTGCTGGTGGTGTTCGGTCTTTTTCTGGTAATCAAAATAGTCAGTATCAAAGCCGGCGAACAGGGGGCCATTTACGATGGCTGGGTAGGTCTGGAGTTTTTATGGACACCCGACCTCAGCTCTTTGTCCAATCCCAAAGTATGGCTATCGGCCGCCGGGCAGATCTTTTTTACCCTCTCGCTGGGTATGGGCTGCATACAATGTTATGCCTCTTACCTGAAAGAAAAGGACGATGTAGTACTCAATTCTATGACAGCGGGTTTTATGAACGAATTCGTCGAAATTGTCATCGGTGGATCCATCATTATTCCCATTTCCATCGGTTATTTTGGCATAGACAAAGTGATGGATTTATGCCGGATTGGAGGTTTTGGTCTGGGATTCCGTACCATGCCCTATTTGTTCGAACAATGGGGAGATGTCCTGGCCAGTCTGGCGGGGATGGCCTTTTTCGGCTTACTGTTTGGGGCGGGAATTACTTCCTCGTTAGCTATGGGAGCGCCTATCGTCGGCTTTTTAAAAGATAATTTCGGCTGGTCGAGAAAGAAAGGAGCGCTTGCCTTCGGCAGCATTATCCTAGTATATGGAATTCCGACGGTGCTGTTTTTCTCCAAAGGAGTATTCGATGAGTACGATTACTGGGGAGGTACCGTTGCCCTGGTGCTTTACGCCACTGCCGAGATCATCTTGTTTTCCTGGATTTTCGGAGTAGACCGTGGCTGGAAACTCATTCACCAAGGGGCTGAGCTACGCATGCCCCGGATTTTTAAATTTATACTCAGGTACATTACTCCAACCATGTTGATACTTATTCTGCTGGCTTCCGCAATAAAACCCAAAGACGACGATTGGAGTTTACTGAGCCTGAAGGGCTGGGAACTGGATAAAAACAGCATCATCGGGGAACTGCTCCACAAAGACATCGGCCCCAACAACACCTGGTTTGCCAAGGAATACTTCGCTGAGCACGACGGTTTGGTGCATAAAATCACAGCAACGGAAAAGGGAAATAAACTCGAAATTCTGTCAGCCAGCACTATTAAGAGCTATCAGCTGTCGGGCAGCCATACGCTAATGGTTTCCGAAGGAGACAGAATCAAAGCAGGAGAGGCTCTTTATAAGGGGAAAATCGTAAATACCGTCTTTTATATTGACAGTGCCAGAATCGGTCTGTTAATCTTGTTTCTTATGCTTTGTTTTTTTGTTTGGAAAGCCGCCAACAAAAAACCTCATCATTACATTGATATAGGACAACCAAACCAACAATGAATACTACCGCTTTGTTAATCATGCTGAGTTCACAGATTGGTGTCAGTCTGTTCCTGGCCTATTTTTTGTACCGGATATTTAAATCACGGGGCAATAAATCTAAACAGAATCACTCCCGAAATAACGCATAACCTTTTGTGAATATCCCTTGGAAACAGGGATCGATTTAACCTTTTCCGAATCAAGGTCAATGTAAATACCTTCTTTTTCTTTGCGGATTACCTTTACCTTGTCCGAATTGATAATATAGGATCGGTGACAACGCATCAGAGAGCTGT
>Ga0116161_1003531_pt1 | contig 13871 bp, 7 predicted proteins | sample AD_JPNAS3_MetaG_FD_89877 | JGI IMG/M metagenome (GOLD analysis project Ga0116161, IMG submission 89877) | Active sludge microbial communities of municipal wastewater-treating anaerobic digesters from Japan - AD_JPNAS3_MetaG | ecosystem: Engineered > Bioreactor > Anaerobic > Digestate | place... | reverse complement strand
TTTGGGGGGTCTTTTTGGCGGGTTGGTCAGAGCCGTGGCCGCCCGCGGGCGGCCACGGCTCTGACCAACCCGCCAAAAAGACCCCTTCCGGGCCAGGGCCGGGCGGATGCGGAGCGTGTCAACCGGCGGCTACCCGGACGACCGGCCGGGCCGCGCCAAGTACGGTTGTTAGTACCAGGCACGAGCGATTCAAGTCGCTACTACCAAGGGCGCAAGTGAGGTCAGACATGCCTCGTAGAGCGTTGCTACTGATACTGCTGGCCGTCTACACCCTCGCGGGCACGCTGGGCTACGCCGGCCCCACCCTGGCACAGGCGAGCGACCCCGTGGGCCAGCTCACCCTGCGCTGGACGATGACGGTGCAGGCCAGCGACACCTTCACCAAGGACTATCGCACCGATTGGCCCGAAGACTATGAGTGGGAGACGGAGGTAGCGACCGACCAACTCACGCTCGTCTACCAGGGCCAGTGGACCTGGCAGGTGACCCGCGACGACGCCGACCGCGTGCAGTTGGACCGGGGGCAGGGACGATACGACGTCGCAGCCTCCGGGGGCGGCAACCAGCAGATCGAGTCGTGGGAAGGACCCAGGGGCGTCTACTGCACCCAGGGTAGAGGGGGCTACTGGGTGCCCGCGAGCTACAATTCATCCACCCAGTGGACCTACCAGGCCACGAAGGGCGATGATTGGCACGTCTACGCCGCGCTCTCCCGCCAGGGTGACGAGATGGCCTACCGCGTCAATTGGGACTGGGACCAGCAAATCTCACTCGACGGCGCGATGACGGAGAACAGCAGGGGCTGCACATCGTCCAGTTCCAGCGAGCCATGCGGAACATCGACTTTCTATGGGGGCTGCCCCGGCGCCGGTGGTGCCGAGTCGTACGCCATGATCTTCGTGCTGGGCCAGGCCATGCGGGCCTGGGAGGAGCAAGAGGTGCTGCGGGGCAAGGTGCGCCCCCAGGACTGGGGCTTTTCCGCCTCCGGCAGGGCCGCGTTTCGCCCCGAGCCGATCGTCGAGAGCCAGACCACAGAGGAATACAAATCTCAGCGGACCATGCAGGGCTCGGCCGCGCTCGAGTACACCCTCACCTACGAGCGCGAGCCTACGAACCTGGAGGCGGTGATCGTCGTCCCCGGCGAGGGCGAGTACGAGCGCTGGCTGCCAGAGGCCGGCCGCGACGAGGACAGCATCGGCAACCAGTTGCGTGTCGAGACCGAGCTGCGCTACAAAGACAGGCCCGACGAGACCCCGTTCGAGAAGGCGACCTTCCGCTTTCGCCTCACCGAGACCTCGCGCGAGCCGGGCGTCTGCCTGAACGCGCCGGCCAAGGACCAGGCCAAGGATACGTTCGACCTCAAGATCGACCAGGACTGCAACCCAGACCTCGAGGTCGGCGACGAGGGCCAGAGCGCGTCGACCACAGAGCCTGCCAGGGGGGCCGGCGTCACCATCTCTTGCTACGATTGGGGCGCCTACGGACGCCTCCAGGTCACGGCGACCACCGAGGATGGCCGCCTCCTCGTGGCCCACCTCGACGGGCAGCCCGAGCAGGAGCAGCTCACCATCCCCCGCGACGACAACGACAACCACATCGCCGACTCGTGGGAGGAGAACGAGGGGGTGCTGGGCAAGAACTACCCTGCCGGCTGGGACGGCTCGCCCATCCCCCGCAAGCAAGAGTCAGATGGCGACGGCATCGCGCTCTATGAAAAGTACCGTGGCTTCGAGTTCGGCACCGGCAGCCGGGTGCGCCACGAGCGCCTGGTGGCCCTGGCCAAGCACGTCTTTGTCTACGACCCCGATGGGATCGTGCTGTCGACGACGGCCGACCCCCGCAGCGTGGAGAGCAGCCTGCCCAGGGTCTCGCAGTGCCGCGTGCGCTTTGTCGACGGCACCCACTGGACCGGCCCCGGCGAGAGTGGCAGTGACAAGCGCCTCGTCAACTTTAACACTTCCGGCTTTGGCCACGCCGTAGACCAGCATGCCATCGACGTGCGGCTCGACGCCAGCGCGACGCCCATCGACCCGCCAGAGTGGGCCGCAGCCTATGCGGCAGCCGCGGGAACTGCGTATACCGGCACCGTGGACGGCGCGCGGGGCATAACCTACCCCGACTATAGCACCGGCCGCAACATGGCATCGCCGCAAGACACCTTTCGCGTCGTGATCTTTTCAAACAACATCTGGAAAAGCATCCAAGATGCCGTCACGTTCCATACCAAGGCCCTGCCCCAGTTCGCCTCGGCCGCTGCCGGCGACCTGCAGCGTGAGGCCACCCGTTACCTGGCTGAGCACATGGATCAGGCGAGCGAGCTCTACCAGAAGCAGATGGCGCGCGTGATCAGCCACGAGGCCGGCCACGCGCTGGGCGTCGAACATCACGACCCCACTATCTCGGGCGACAAGACCTGCGTGACGCGCTACCAGAGCCGCAGTGATCGCCCGCGGAACGCCAACGACCGCTTCGAGCTAGCCTGCTACGACCCCTGGCCCCACAAGTTCTGTACCAGCGGCGCCAACTGTTGGGGGCAAGTACAGGTATCGGACAGACCCTAATTCGGACCCCCGAACCTGTTCGGGCCAACCCGGCCCCCCGAACTTGTTCGGGCCGGCCCCCCGAACTTGTTCGGGCCAACCCGGACTCCCGAGCTTGTTCGGGCCAACCCGGCCCCCCGAGCTTGTTCGGGCCAACCCGGCCCCCCGAGCTTGTTCGGGCCAACCCGGACTCCCGAACTTGTTCGGGCCGGACCCCCGAACCTGTTCGGGCCAACCCGGCCCCCCGAACTTGTTCGGGCCGGACCCCCGAACCTGTTCGGGCCAACCCGGACTCCCGAACTTGTTCGGGCCAACCCGGCCCCCCGAGCTTGTTCGGGCCAACCCGGCCCCCCGAACCTGTTCGGGCCAACCCGGACTCCCGAACTTGTTCGGGCCGGACCCCCGAACCTGTTCGGGCCAACTCGTAAGGAGGCTGCATCATGACCCATCGTACCCACCCACTGCTGCGCTTGCTCATCATCGCCCTGGCTGCCATTGTGATCCTGCAGCCGGCAGCGTGCAGCCTGGCTGCCAAGGCGCCCGGTGCGAAGGAGCCGGGCGCAGACGGCGCCTCAGCACCCGCCGGCCGGCAGGCCACAGCAGCGCCCGGCCAACAGGCCACCACAACCGCCGGCGAGGCCGCGCTCGACCCCGCGCTGCAGGCCTATCTGCAGGGCTTTGCCGGCACCTGGGATTCGACCTACGGGCTGATGACCCTCACCGTCAGCGGCAACAAGGTGAGCGGCAGTTACGAGTACAGAGAAGGCAAGATCGAAGCGACGCTATCGGCCGACGGCCGCACCATGGAGGGCTGGTGGACCGAGCTACCAAGCCGCCAGCCACCCGGCGATGCCGGCCGCATGACCTTTGCCTTGCTGGCTGACGGCACCATCGACGGCCAATGGTGGTTCGGTAAGGATGGGGATGGCGGCGAATGGATCGGCACCCGCGTCGCCGCGCCCGGCAGCGACGAGCCCCAGCCGGAGGAGACCGACGAGCCCAGCGACGAGCCAGAGCCGGGCGAGACCGACGAGCCCGAGCCCGAAGAGACCGATGCGCCCTCGGCCGGCACCGTCCGCCCGCCCAGCGAGCCCGGCCTCACCGTAAGCTCTAACCCTAATAACGACCTGCTCTTCTACGTGACCAAGGATGACCTCAGCCGCATCTACTACTATGGCGCCAAGGATGGCCCCGCCATGCGCCTCAGCCACATCACGCTCGACGATGGCGCCGGCAACCAGAGCATCGTCATCTACAACAGCCAACTGCTGCCGGTGCAGTGGATCCTGCCCGCGCTGACCCTGGCCGTCTACCCAGCGCCCGACGAGGAGGCGCCCGAGGCCGCAGCGGGCGCCTGGTTCGACCCCAGCCGGGCCTTCCACGTCGTCATGGGCGAAGAGGAAAAGACACTGACGGCCGACATCCGGCCGGGTGACCTGGCGGTGCTGATCGACGACATGGAGGCGGCGGCCGGCCAGAGCTTTCGCGGCGCCCGCGCCTTCCTGGCCGAGCACGACGTCACCTTTGATGAGTTGGTCGGGCTGGCGCAGAAGGGCGGCCCCGATCAGCCCCTCTACATCGCCGCGGCCGCCGGCTTTGGCGCTGCCGCCGCCGCGCTGGGCATCGAGCAAGGGGGCAGCACCGCGAGCGCGAGGCGCACGCCCGGCCTGGCCGCGCCCCACGCCGTCGTCTTTGGCGAAGCCGCCAAGATCGGCGCCAGCGCCCTGGGCGGCGTGTTGGCAGGCGCGATGGGCGCTAGCCTCGACCCCGGCGACGGCCCGGGGGTGGGCGTGCTCCTCTGCCGCGGCGCCGCCAAGTACGGCGTGTGCCACTACATGTTCTATCACGGCAACCGGCTGAACGACTGTGTGGCCAACTGCCAGACCTCGCTGGGCTGCTTCACCGATATCTGCATGCCGATGGACATCTCGGCCGAGTTGGCCTCGAGCCTCGGCGGCGCCATGGCAGGGCGGTAGCAGCTCGGACTCCCGAACTTGTTCGGGCGTGCCCGCGGCCTGGCGCCAGATCCTCGCCAGGCTGGCAGGGCCGTAGCAGCTCGGACTCCCGAACTTGTTCGGGCATGCCCGGCAAGCCCTGGCCACGCGCTGCCCCCAGACCTGACACACCGATTCCCAAGGGGGCAAAACGATTGGCAAAAACTCGGCAGGCGGCCCTCGTGCCCTGAACTAACCCGACACCTCGCCCGGCGCTCGCCGGCGATCGGAAATCGCGCCTGGAGGGCCTGCGGCCGGTCGTCCACCTCCGTGGACGAGGCCTGGAACCTGTCGGCGCAGGCCGACAACCGGCCGCAGGCCCCCTTGGGCACGCAGTGCCTCCTGAGCCCCGGTTTCCAACCGGCCGCGGGATGTTCCGGTCGTTGATCCAGGGTCCGAAATCGGGCCGAGTCTTTGCCAGAACATGCGCCCGGATTGCCCACCATGGAAATCGGTGTGACAGGTCTCCGAGACCGCAGGGTGGTGGCCCCGCTGCCGTTCCCCCGTCGCGGGGGAATTGGGCTGTCTTCGCCCGCACAGCATCGCTCGCTTGCCACTTCTTGGCCGTACAGGGCGTGGTCGGGCGACCCAATTCCCCCGCGACGGGGGAACGGTAGGGGGGGCCAGCCCCGGTATGGGCAGGCCTCTGCCGGGGTTTTTGCCGATCGCCTTCCCGCCATGGGAATCGCTGTGTCAGGTCTGGCCGGTGTGCCTTCCGGATTGACGCCACCTTCTCCGCGCCCTATCATAGGCCGCATCAGTGCCTCAGACCTGACAGGTCTCCGAAACCTGTCAGGTCTGGGGCCGGAGAGAGGTGCTGCCATGCCCCGCGAGATGGTCACGATCGACGGCAACGAGGCCGCCGCCCACGCGGCGTACAGGACCAACGAGGTCATTGCCATCTATCCCATCACCCCATCTTCCCCCATGGCCGAGCACGCCGACGAGTGGAGCGCTTTTGGCGAGAAGAATATCTGGGGCACCGTGCCGCAGGTGATCGAGATGGAATCGGAGGCCGGCGCGGCGGGCGCCGTGCACGGCGCGCTGCAGGCCGGCGCGCTCACCACCACCTTCACCGCCAGCCAGGGCCTGCTCCTGATGATCCCCAACATGTACAAGATCGCCGGCGAGCTGACGCCCACCGTCTTTCACATCGCCGCGCGCACCATCGCCACCCACGCCCTCTCCATCTTTGGCGACCATTCCGACGTCATGGCCACCCGCCAGACGGGCTGGGCCATGCTCTTTTCCAACTCGGTGCAGGAGGCGATGGACCAGGCGCTCATCGCCCAGGCGGCGACGCTCGAAAGCCGCGTGCCCTTCCTGCACGTCTTTGACGGCTTTCGCACCTCGCACGAAGTGCACAAGATCGAAAAGCTCGCCGACGACGACCTGCGCGCGCTGATCGACGACAACCTGGTGCGCGCGCACCGTGAGCGCGGCATGTCGCCCGACCGCCCCTTCATCCGCGGCACGGCGCAGAACCCCGACGTCTTTTTCCAGGCCCGCGAGGCCGCCAACCCCTTCTACCAGGCGGTGCCGGGGATCGTGCAGGGTGTGATGGACCGCTTTGCCGCGCAGGTGGGCCGCGCCTACCACCTGTTCGACTATGTGGGCGCGCCCGACGCCGAACGCGTGATCGTGCTCATGGGCTCGGGCGCCGAGACGGCCGAGGAGACGGTGCGCTACCTCAACGAGCGTGGCGAAAAGGTCGGCCTGGTCAAGGTGCGCCTCTTTCGGCCCTTCGCCACGGCCGATTTCCTGCGCGCGCTGCCATCCAGCACGCGCGCCATCGGCGTGTTGGACCGCGTCAAAGAGCCGGGGGCGGTCGGTGAGCCGCTGTACATGGACGTCTGCACGGCGCTGCGGGCCGCCGAGCAGGAGAACCCCGGCCTCGCGGCCAACAACCCCACGGTCGTGGGCGGGCGCTACGGCCTCTCGTCGAAAGAGTTCACCCCCGCCATGGTCGTGGGCGTGTTCGACAACCTGCGCCAGGGCCGGCTGAAGGACCACTTTACCATCGGTATCGACGACGACGTCACCCACACCAGCCTGCCCTACGACACCGAGCTGGACATCGAGCCGCCCGACGTGGTGCGCGCCATCTTTTGGGGCCTGGGTTCCGACGGCACCGTGGGCGCCAACAAGAACTCGATCAAGATCATCGGCGAAGCCACCCCGGGCTACGCCCAGGGCCACTTTGTCTACGACTCGAAGAAGGCCGGCGCCCACACCATCTCGCACCTGCGCTTCGGCCCGCGGCCCATCCACTCGGCCTATGTTATCAAGCGCGCGGGGTTTGTGGGCGTGCACCAGTTCGGCTTCCTCGAGCGCTTTGACATCGTCGGCGGCGCAGTCGAGGGCGCCACCCTGCTCCTGAACAGCCCCTACGAGCCGGGCGAGACGTGGGAGCGCATCCCGCGCCCGGTGGAAGAAGCGATCATCCGCAAGAAGCTCAGAGTCTATGCCATCGACGCCAACGCCGTGGCCGCCGAGATGGGCCTGGGCAACCGCATCAACACCATCATGCAGACCTGCTTCTTTGCCATCAGCAACATCCTGCCCCGCGAGCAGGCCATCGCCAGGATCAAGGAGAGCATCCGCAGCACCTATGGCCGGCGCGGCACGGTGATTGTCGAAAAGAACAACAGCGCCGTCGACGCGGCCCTGGCGCGGCTCTACGAAGTGCCGGTGCCCGCGCAGCCGACCGGCACGATACAGCTTCCGCCGACCGTGCCTGCCGAAGCGCCCGAGTTCGTGCAGCGGGTGACGGCGCGGCTCATCCAAGGCCGCGGCGACGAACTGCCGGTGAGCGCGCTGCCGGTCGACGGCACCTGGCCCAGCGGCACCACCCGTTGGGAAAAGCGCAACCTGGCCCTCGAGGTGCCGGTGTGGGCGCCGGAGGTCTGCATCCAGTGCGGCCGCTGCTCCACCTACTGCCCCCATGCCGTCATCCGGGCCAAGGTCTTTGACGAGGCCGCCCTGGCCGGCGCGCCGCCGAGCTTCAAGAGCCTGCCCGCCCGCTTCCGCGAGCCCGAGCTGGCCGGCAAGCGCTACACCATCCAGGTGTCGGTGGAGGATTGCACCGGCTGCGCGGTGTGTGTCGACGTCTGCCCGGCCAAAGACAAGCGGGCGGCCGGCCGCAAGGCCATCAACATGGAGCCCCAGCTCCCGCTGCGCGACGAGGGGCGCGCCAACTGGGCCTTTTTCCGCACGCTGCACGAAATCGTGCCGCCGGGCATCAGCTACACCAGCGCCAAGAACGTGCAGCTCCGCCAGCCGCTCTTCGAGTTCCACACCGCCTGCGCCGGTTGCGGCGAGGCGCCCTACCTCCGCCTGCTGAGCCAGCTCTTCGGCGACCGGCTGCTGATCGGCAACGCCACCGGCTGCACCAGCATCTACTCGAGCAACCTGCCGGGCATGGCCTGGGCCTACAACGACCAGGGCCGCGGCGCAGCCTGGAACAACTCGCTCTTTGAAGACAACGCCGAGTTCACCCTGGGCCTGCGCCTGGCGGTGGACCGGCAGGCCGCCTACGCCCGCGAACTGGTGCAGGCGCTGCGCGGCCTGATCGGCCCCGAGCTCGCCGACGGCCTGCTGAACGCCGACCAGTCGACTGAGGAGGGCATCGAAGCGCAGCGGCAACGGGTGAAGGCGCTGCGCCAACAACTGCACGGCCGCGACCACGGCGCCGTGCGCCACCTGGAGAGCGTGGCCGATGTGCTGGTGCGCAGGAGCGTGTGGGGCATCGGCGGCGACGGCTGGGCCTACGATATCGGCTATAACGGGCTCGATCACGCCATGGCCACCGGGCGCAACTGCAAGTTCTTGGTGGTCGATACCGAGGTCTACTCGAACACCGGCGGGCAATCCAGCAAAGCGACCGACCTGGGGGCGGTGGCCAAGTTCGCCGTGGCCGGTAAGCGCACGCCCAAGAAGGACCTGGGCCTGATGGCCATGACCTACGGCTATATCTACGTGGCGCAGGTGGCCATGGGCGCCAGCGACTCGCAGACTATCCGCGCCTTCCAGGAGGCCGAGTCGTATGGCGGGCCGGCGCTGATTATCGCCTACTCGACCTGCATCGCGCAGGGCATCAATATGGCCCTGGGCATGCATCAGGAAAAGTTGGCCGTCGAATCGGGCCATTGGACGCTCTACCGCTACGACCCGCGCCGCCGGGCGGAGGGCCAGAACCCGCTGCAGCTCGACTCCAAGGCGCCCAGCGTGCCGCTGCGCGAGTACTATTACAACGAGAACCGCTACCGCATGCTTGCTCAGAGCGACCCCGAGGTGGCCGAGCAGCTTTTGCAGGAGGCGCAGCGGGCCGCCATCGCGCGCTGGCACAAGTACGAGCAGCTTGCCGCGCTGACCGTCGACGTCGGCGCCGAGGCGCCCAGGGGCGAGGCGGCGCCGGCGACCGAAGCCGCCCCTTCGTAGTAACGGCGTTAGCCGTTGGCCCGCGGCGTGGCGCCACTACAAGGGAGGGGACGAGCGGCTAAAGCCCAATACCTTTCGAACAAGGCAGTAACCGTAGTAACGACTCTGGTCGTCGTCAGAATGGCGGCCAAGCCGGCATTGCAGCGCTATCCGACGGGTCCGACGCGTTGGATGACAACAGCCCGTGTCGCAGGCATGCACGATTGGCCGCTTGAGACTGGACGACCCATGTCGTTACTACGGTGTGTCCGTTTTGAAAGGTATTGGGCTGAAGCCGCCACTACAAAGGAGTGGCGATAAAGAGGAGGAAGGACTCATGGACCTCTCCACAACCTACCTGGGCCTGAAGCTCAAGAACCCCATCGTGCCCTCGGCGTCGCCCCTGTCGCGGCACCTCTCGAGCATCCGTCGCCTGGAGGACGCCGGCGCCTCGGCGTTCGTCATGTTCTCGCTCTTTGAGGAGGAGGTCACGCTCGAAAGCGAGCAACTCGACCACTACCTGAGCTACTTTACCGAGGCCTATGCCGAAGCGCTGACCTGGATGCCGGCCGAGCGCGAGTACCGCATGGGGCCGGTGGAGTACCTGGAGGGCCTGCGCCGCGCCAAAGAGGCGGTCGGCATTCCCGTCATCGGCAGCCTCAACGGCGTCTCCACCGGTGGCTGGATCTCGTACGCGCGCGAGATCGAGCAGGCAGGGGCCGATGCCCTCGAGCTGAACCCGTATTGCATCTGCACCGACCCGCAGCAGGATAGCGCGGCCGTCGAGCAGGGAGTCATCGACATCGTGCGCGCCGTGCGCGAGAACGTCGCCATTCCGGTGGCGGTCAAGCTCAGCCCCTTCTACAGCTCGACCACGCGCATGGTGCAGCGCCTCGCCGAGGCTGGGGCCAATGGCGCGGTGCTCTTCAACCGCTTCTACCAGCCCGACCTGGACCTGCAGGAACTGACCGTAGTGCCGCACCTGGTGCTGAGCACCTCGCAGGAGCTGCGGCTGCCGTTGCGCTGGGTGGCCATCCTCTCTGGCCGCGTGCCCATCGACCTGGCCATCACCACCGGCGTGCACACCTACGAAGACGTGCTCAAGGGCCTGATGGCCGGCGCTCGCGCCACCATGATGGCCTCGGAACTGCTACAGAACGGGTCCGGCCGCATCGGCGAGATCCTGCGCGAGATGAGCAGTTGGATGGCCGAACGCGACTATGAGTCGGTGGCCCAACTCCAGGGCTCGATGAGCCAGCCGCGCGTCGAACACCCAGGCGCCTTTGAGCGCGCCAACTATATGAAGGTGCTGCAGTCGTGGCACCCCGACCCCGCCGGCCGGCTCTTCAACGAGATGCTCGTCTCGGCCAAGACCGAGGCGCCTCACCTGTAGCCGCGGCATCGTGCCGCGCGGGAGAGTCTCACCGCAGAGGCGTAGAGGACGCAGAGTCGGTCTGTCATTGCGAGTACCCTAGGATTGCCGCAACCCTGCGGCAGGCGGATGACGTCGCACTGTAGCCGCGGCATCGTGCCGCGCGGGAGAGTCTCACCGCAGAGGCGCAGAGGACGCAGAGTCGGTCTGTCATTGCGAGTACCCTAGGGTTGCCGCAACCCTGCGGCAGGCGGATGACGTCGCACTGTAGCCGCGGCATCGTGCCGCGCGGGAGAGTCTCACCGCAGAGGCGTAGAGGACGCAGAGGTAACCCGAATCACCTCTGCGCCTCTGCGGTGAATCCCCGTTGCGTGGGCTCAACTGGCGACGAGGCCACGTTGCAGGCTGATCAGCTCGCGGATGGCCGGCTCGGCCATGTCGAGCATGCGCTCGAGCTGCGCGCGCGAGAAAGGCTGCGCGGCCGGCGCGTCGACCTCGACGATGAGCCCGTCGCCGTTCACAACGACCACACAATCGACATTGGCACGGATATCCTCCTCGGCGCAGGGGTCGAGCAGCATCTCGTCGCCGGTCAGTGCCACGCTCGTGGCGGCAACCGGCGCCCGCAGCACCGAAGGAGGCACTGACCGCTCGCGCACCAAGCGCTCCACGGCCAGCGCCAGCGCCACATAACCGCCGGTAATGGCCGCGCAGCGTGTGCCGCCGTCGGCAAGGAGCGCATCACAATCCACGATGATCGTGCGCGGGCCGAGCAGGTCCAGGTCCACCGCCGCGCGCATGGCGCGGCCGATGAGTTGGGCAATCTCAGTATCTCGCGCCGAGATGTGCCGCTCCGTCCGCTCGCGCGTGGAGCGGGGCAGCATCGAATACTCGGCCATCACCCAACCCTGCTCATAGTTGGGCCGCCACGGCGGCAGCCTCTCCTCGACGGTCGCCGCGCAGAGCACGCGGGTGTGGCCCATGCCGATCAGCACCGAGCCGTCAGCGTACTCCTGGTAGCCGATCGTCATCTCGGTCGCACGCATCTCATCGGCGGCGCGCCCATCCGGTCTCACCAGAAGTCCCTCCCACCGGCAGAGTATGGCATTGTCAGCATCTCCCCGCTGGGCCCTGGCCTAATGCGACAACCGTACATGACCTGAGAGCCGTGGCATCCAGGCGTCACGCTCGGCACGGATCCCCCTCCAGGCCGCGGCCGGGCGGCAGCGGAGCGGTCAGCCGGTAGCCACCTGGAGCGCCTGCGCTTCGCCATACGAGGGGCAATACGCTGCCGTACCAGCAAGCTGCGGACCGCGCCTGCAGGCCAGCTCGTACATAGATTACTGACAATTCATTGACAAAAGCAGGCAAAACGTGTATAATAACTCGTACCGAAGACAGCAGAGCCTGGCTCCACTTTCGTTTCTGGGCGCATTCCAGACCTGAGGGCTGGCGCTCCGCCAACCATGGCGGAGCCCTCGACCTTTTCTCCTGTTACGTTAGCACCGGTTCGCTGCCGGGGCGTGCAGCGATGCCGTTGGGTGGCTCGAACCCCGTCCGTAGCGTGTGGCTGCGAGGTTGGGCAGTCGAGCCCTTTTGTACTGTGCGCACGGGAGGAGGGCGGTAATGGCGCTCGAGAAGCGAGAGGGCAGCGGCCCTGCGGACCTGCAGGAGGCCGGCCGGCCCGAGGCACCGGGAGTCCCACTGTCTGTCGACGACGAGCAAGAGGGCGCGGCGGGCCAGGGGGCACCGGCCGAGGCTCAGACGCCGGACCCAACGATGAGCGAAGCCCTGCTGGCCGAATACGACTATGAACGGCCAAAGCGCGGCGATATCCGCAGCGGCGTCATCGTCTCTATGCAGCCCTCGGAGATCATCGTCGACATCGGGGCCAAACGCGAGTGCATTGTCGCCGGCAGCGACTACCAAAAGCTGGTAGGCGAAGCGGCGGTCGAGTTCCATGCTGGCGATGAAGTGTCGGTCTATGTCATCAAGCCCGAGGACCGCGACGGCCACCTGCTTGGGTCGCTCTACCTGGCACAGATGGAGAGCGACTGGACCCGAGCCGAAGAGTTCGAAGCCTCGGGCGAAATCTTTGAGGCGCGGGTGAGCGGCCAGAACCGCGGCGGCTTGCTCGTGCCCTTTGGCCGCCTGCGCGGCTTTGTTCCCGCCTCGCACCTGGTCGGACCCAGCAGCCGCGATGGCGACCAGCCCGTCGCGCTGACCCACTGGATCGGCAAGACGTTGCCGTTCAAGGTCATCGAAGTCAACCGGCGGCGCAACCGGCTGATCCTCTCCTACCGCGCAGCCCGCAGGCAGTGGCGCCCGCAGCAGCGCGAGGGCCTGCTGGAAACGCTGCACGAGGGCGACACCCGCAGGGGCGTCGTCTCGAGCCTGGCCAGCTTTGGCGCTTTTGTGGACCTGGGCGGCGCCGATGGCCTGATCCACATCTCGGAGCTGGCCTGGTACCGGGTGGAGCACCCGAGCGACCTCCTGAGGGTGGGCCAGGAGATCGACGTCTATGTGCTGCGGGTCGACCCCTCGCGCGGCCGTGTGGGCCTGAGCCTGAAGCGGCTGCAGCCTGACCCCTGGACCCTGGTGGAGGGCAAGTATGCCGCGGGGCAGGTCGTCCAAGTCCGCATCACCAAGCTGGTCGATTTCGGGGCCTTTGCCGAGGTCGAGAAAGGCATCGAAGGGCTGATCCACGCCAGCGAGCTGGCCGACGCGGCGCCCGCCCGCGTGGAGGATGCGGTGCAGCCCGGCGAGGTCCACCTGGCCAGGGTCCTGCGGGTCGACGCCGAGAACCGGCGCATCGGCCTCTCGCTGCGGGCAGTGGCGCCTGAGGAGCACGCGGCTCAACAGGAACAGGCGCCCGACGCGGCGGAGCCCGACGAGCCCGACCTGCTCGACGAGATCGACCTGCCCGCCGAGCCCGCCGAGCCCGCCGAGCCCGACAACGGCACAATCTGAGCCAGGCGTTCGGGGCGTCATCGCGAGTCCCCTAGGGCTCGCCGAACCCTGGGCCAGGCGCACAAAGTCGCACCGTAGCCGCGGCATCGTGCCGCGCAGTAGAGTCCCGCGGCCTACGTCACGAGCAGCAGTCCCCCAGGGCTCGCCGAACCCTGGGCCAGGCGCACAAAGTCGCACCGTAGCCGCGGCATCGTGCCGCGCAGTGGAGCCCCGCGGCCTACGTCACGAGCAGCAGTCCCCTAGGGCTCGCCGAACCCTGGGCCAAGCGCACAAAGTCGCACCGTAGCCGCGGCATCGTGCCGCGCAGTGGAGCCCCGCGGCTACGGCCCCGCGGCCTACGTCACGAGCAGCAGTCCCCCAGGGCTCGCCGAACCCTGGGCCAGGCGCATAAAGTCGCACCGTAGCCGCGGCATCGTGCCGCGCAGTGGAGCCCCGCGGCCTACGTCACGAGCAGCAGTCCCCTAGGGCTCGCCGAACCCTGGGCCAGGCGCATAAAGTCGCACCGTAGCCGCGGCATCGTGCCGCGCAGTAGAGTCCCGCGGCCTACGTCACGAGCAGCAGTCCCCCAGGGCTCGC
>Ga0116161_1003526_pt1 | contig 13888 bp, 9 predicted proteins | sample AD_JPNAS3_MetaG_FD_89877 | JGI IMG/M metagenome (GOLD analysis project Ga0116161, IMG submission 89877) | Active sludge microbial communities of municipal wastewater-treating anaerobic digesters from Japan - AD_JPNAS3_MetaG | ecosystem: Engineered > Bioreactor > Anaerobic > Digestate | place... | reverse complement strand
TAGCCTGCGGATTCGCTCAGTTTTTCGCTCTTGTCGAATGTTGTTTCTGCCGCGATGATGTAGAGATAGTATGTTTGATTACTTTCATTCATATTACAATATTGCAATGCGTTTTGCCATCTCCGCTTAATAAGCGTTCAATTTATCTACAGCTGATGGTTTATTTCCGGTTTGACACTTTATTTGCAAATATACATAATGATATAATGAGGCTTGATAAATGAGTTACTTACTTTTCATGGATGAAAGCGGCCATGATCACAAAAATACTCCATATAAAGTTCGAGGCGGAATTGCTATTCCTGATAATGAATTATGGTCTTTTGTTCAAGGCATGCAGAATCTTGAGAATCTTTCATTTGGTGATCGTTTATATAATTATGGGAAAGAAATAAAGGGGCACAAACTTCTTGATAAAGACCGGTTTAAGTGGTCAAATCAGGATGAATGGTTTGAAGATTCTTTAAGACGAAAACTTGCTCTTGCATTTTTGAACCGCGGGTTGAAGAAAGAAAAACCTCATAGAAATGAATTTACTGCTTATGGCCAGGCATGTCTGACCATGATAAGAGGTATTTTTAAACTGCTTGATCAGCATAGGGCAGTAATTTTTGCTTCAGTGATACCTTCAAATTCAACAAAGCCTGCCGGATTTAAGTTTGATGATTATCTCCGGAAAGATCATGTTTTTTTGTTCGAAAGATATTTTGATTTCTTAGATCAAAATGAAACACAAGGACTATTGGTTCTTGATGAAACAGATAAATCCGAGGATAGACGTTTTGTTGAAAAAATGAACCGCTATTTTCTTAAAACACGAACCGGAATTCTTCGTTCAACAAGAATTATTCCAGTTCCGTTTTTTGTAGCATCTGACATGTCTTATCTTATTCAAGCGGCAGATTGTGTAATATATCGTATTAATTGGGGATTCAGATTGCCGGTTTCAGGAATGAATGCGGAAGCACGTGTTGACATTGTGAATGAAAGTTATGATTGGATTCGAAGACTACAGGCTCGAATAGAAATCAATAAAAACGGATACTGCGGTTGTGAATGGGGAATAACTTATGTTCCGGATCCATATACGGGGAGAGTATAAAAAAGGAGGTAACGCTCGCGGCTCACAACAAGTGCTTCGCCGGGACAGAACCTCCGTTAACAATAATACACTGAAACAGGATTTTGTCAAATTATTAATAATTTGTAATGGTATTATTTGCCGGTTATTTTTGTCTCGTTTGCTTGTCGGAAGATTAAATCGGTCTATTGTCATGCTTGCGATAGACCGACTCTGAGCAGGGACGGCGATATTATTACTTTGCAGAAGACTTTTGGAAGAATCCTCACTCCCGGCCTCTCTCCTTTGATAAAGATTTGTCCTCAAGCCGGACGGGCTGCAAAGGCTTCGATTTCTCCGAGTGTCGGGATATCACACAAGGCTATGCCTTATGAATCTTTTTTTCTGCATGGATCATGCAATAATTTTAAAGGGCATTCCATGCCCTTTATCCGGTTTTCGCATGGTGTCATGTGATACACAAAAGGTGCTCCGCACCTTTTAAATCCGTTTGCCGATTTCTTTTGTCTTCGTCACAAAAGAAACCGGCGAAAGAAAAAGACGTCGCTCAATCGCCGCGCGGCTTTTTTCGCTTCGATTTTCGCACCGCTTTCAGCGGATTGCGAAAGCTCAGCTTATTTGGTATCTGCCTTCGGCAGATGTTTTATGTGTTGTTGATGTCATTTATATTTTTCTGAGGCACTTTGTATTTATTGATAGAGAATCCTCACTCCCGGCCTCTGATAAAGGAGAGAGGTGAAAGATAAGAATCAATTGCTTCGTCATGGTTTTTGATTTTTTTTGTAAAAAAACTTCCGACCTCCACCTTTGAGGTGGATGTTTTCGAAGAGGGGAGGGGAATTTTGGATTTGACATTTGAGTAATATCTTTAATAAATAATGTGAGTAAAGAGATTTTAAGACGATAATCCGAATCTATTAAGATTTATAAAAATGAAAAATGTTGAACTAGCAAAATTATACGAATTACGAACCTTAACTGTTATGTGTCATTATTTTTAGGAGAATAATATGGCTCTATTCCTTAATAAGAATAATAAATTAGAATTTATTGAAGAAATTCCGTTTAAATTAGAAAAAGAAATTCAGTCTTTATGTGAAACGAATATGTCAAAATTACTCGGAATAGATTTCGTTAAGAGTGAGTTTGCGATCGGTGGTTTTAGGATTGATAGCTTGGCATATGATACTTATTCTAAATCATTTATTATCATTGAGTACAAGAGAGACAAAAATTTTAGTGTTATTGACCAGGGATATGCCTATTTATCCTTAATGTTGAATAATAAGTCAGATTTTATACTTGAATACAACGAGACTATCGGAAAGAATTTAATCCGAAATGAAGTCGATTGGTCTCAGTCTAAAGTGATTTTTATAGCACCCAGTTTTACGAATTATCAAAAAGAAGCGATAAATTTTAAAGATCTTCCAATTGAACTTTGGGAGATTAAAAGATTTTCAAACGGTAATGTGTCTTTCAATCAAGTTGTTACAAAAGGTTCAGTAGAATCAATAAAGACTATATCACAATCGAATGATGAAATTGAATCAGTAAGCAGAGAAGTCAAAATATATACAGAAGCCGACCAATTAGAATGTGGCTCTCAGGAAACAATCGAACTTTATGAAAAACTTAAATCGTATATACTTAATATCGGTGATGATATCATTGTCAGACCGACAAAACTATATATCGGGTTTATCATTCATTCAAATTTTTGTGATGTTGCGATTTTAAAGAAATCGATTAAAATCTGGCTCAATATTAACAAGAATGAATTAGATGATTCTAAAAAAGTAGCTAGGGATGTTTCAACAATTGGCCATCATGGAAATGGGGATTATGAAATCCAAATCAGTGATGACGAAGAACTTGAATATATAGTAAGTCTTATAAAGCAAAGTTATAATATTTCAAAGAAAAAACAAAATGACATATAATAAGATGGAGACGCTCCGGCGCTTGTGATGATTAGGTTAGATGTCATAGACATTTATGGACGAATATAGGAGAAATCGTAAATAAAATAATATATGAAGAAATTTAAATGGCGATCAGAGGACAAAAAAGCAAGTATGATTGGTGTATATCTGGAAGCTGTAGAACTTGCGAAAAAAGGCTTCATTGTTTCACCAACTTCAAGAAATGCACAAGGCGTAGACTTGCTTATTGAAACAGATAAGGATGGAACTAAATGATATTTAATTTACTCGATAAACGAATTGAAAGAGTTACGGGATTAAAATTAAATGATATTGGATGGAAAGAAAAAGATTTACAAACATTGATTTTTAATAATATTGAAAAAATATTTGATGATCAAAATTTATTATTGATCATGCAATCACATGCTTGGCAAGAAGAGCCGGATTTAATGGCAATTGATGATAAAGGTGATTTGTATATTTTTGAATTAAAAGCATGGGAATCTCAATCCATTAATCTGTTGCAAGCTCTTCGCTATGGACAAATATACGGTCAATACTCATATGACTCATTAAATGAATTATATAATCGAGATTTTCCTGAAAATGATAATCTTATAGATTCAGTAAATGACAAATTTGAAACAAATTTGTCAGAAGATGATATTAATAAACGACAACACTTTGTGATTGTAACGAATGGACTTGACTATAAAACAAGAGAGTCGATTATATATTGGCGCAACCAAGGATTAGATGTTAAATCATGGATTTATCGTGTTTATAACATAAACAATAATCCAATATTTGAGATAAATAAATTCGAATTGAATGATGATCCATATTCCGATGTTGAAGAAGGTTATTTCATCCTGAATACGAATATTAAGAATAGTGAATATGATGACAAAGATATGATTAATAATAAGAAAGCTGCTGCTTTTTTCGATCCATGGAAAAGAAATATTGAAAAAATTAAAAAAGGAAATATTGTATTTCTATATCGTTCAGGATCAGGTATTGTTGCGTATGGGATTGGTAATGGAAAAGTTGAAAAAGCAAATTATCAAAATAAAAACGAACATAAAGATGAAGAATATTATATGCGCCTTGAACATTTCAAATTACTGAAAAAACCTTTGTCTGCACAAAATATAAAAAATACAACAAATATTAATCATCGGTTTATGTCGACAATGTTTAGTATTGATAAAGAATCGGGTAAAAAGATTATTGAAGTAATAGAGAAAAAGCATTTGTGAATTATGATAATCGAAATAAGATTTGTGTAAATTGTGCAATGATGGTTTTCACATGACACATTTCTCCTAAACAATCCTTTTTTTGCCGTCTTTGAGCTGATTACTATCAGTTTATATTGTTTTTTAAAAAAATACCGACCTCCACCTTTGAGGTGTAGGTTTCTATGCCAGAGCGGGTTAGAACTGATATATCAGTATATAAAAAAGAATTGCCAGATCAATTAAAGTATTTTCTGATTTAATCATCTGATGTGATGAGCGGTTTTATGAATATTACTCAAATCGAAGAAAATCTGCAAAAATTGATGAAGTCTTTTAATAAGGAGACTTTTATTTTTGATCTGCTTCTGTCCTATGGTCTGCCGAAGGCTTCTATAAGCCGGCTGCAGAACGGCAATTTGAACCTTTCAAAAAATGAAGGTGAAATTTCGTGGAAGAAAAAGGTCTTTTTCCGCCCGGTCAAAAAGGCCGACCTTCAGGCAGAATTAACAGAAATAGAAAAGAATATAAAACACGAACAGCGTTTTGTCATTGTTACTGATTTTAAGAATCTGCTTGCCCTTGATATTAAGACACGCGATAAGCTCGACATAGAATTGAAAGAGCTTCCTAGGCGATTTGATTTCTTTTTGCCGTGGGCGGGCATGGAAAAAGCCCAGCATGTTAATGAGAACCCTGCCGATGTAAAAGCCGCGGCTAAAATGGCTAAGCTTTTTGACGAGATTAAAAAAGATAATCCTGATAATTCTCCAGAATTTATTCATGGCATGAATGTCTTTTTGTCGCGTCTTCTGTTCTGCTTCTTTGCCGAAGACACAAATATATTTGCCGAAAGTCAGTTTACCAATTCTATTGATTCGCATACTCAATCAGACGGAAGCGATCTGCACGATTATCTCGACAAGCTGTTTGAGGTGCTCAATACTCCTGAGAATAACAGAAAAGGTCTGCCCGCGTATCTTAACGCGTTTCCTTATGTAAACGGCGGCTTGTTCGCTAAAAAGATGCCTGCTCCGAAGTTTTCGCGGCGCAGCCGTCAGGCTATTATCGACGGCGGAGAGCTTCAGTGGAAAGAACTCAATCCCGACATTTTCGGATCGATGTTTCAGGCTGTGGTTTCGCCCGATCAGCGCGGAAATTTAGGTCAGCATTATACTTCTGTTCCGAATATTATGAAGGTAATTGAACCTTTGTTTTTGAACGAACTGTATGATGAATTTGAAAAAGCAAAGTCGAACCAGAAGAAATTGAACGCGCTTCTTGAGAGATTAGGAAAAATTAAGATTTTTGATCCGGCATGCGGAAGCGGAAACTTTTTAATTATCGCTTACAAGGAACTTCGCCGTCTTGAAATGAAAATTCTGACTTACGAACAGAATAAATATAAGATCGGCGCGATGGTGTCTTCGACTATCAATCTGTCGCAATTTTTCGGCATCGAGATTGACGACTTCGCGCATGAAATAGCACAGCTGTCTCTCTGGCTTGCAGAACATCAGATGAATGTTGAATTTTTTAATCAGTTTGGACGCACCAATCCGACATTGCCTTTACGTGAAGCCGGAAATATAGTCCGCGGAAATGCCTGTCGCCTTGACTGGGAAGAAGTCTGCCCTAAGCAGAAAGATGATGAGATTTATGTTATGGGGAATCCTCCATATCTGGGTTCAAAAGAGCAAAACTCAAATCAAAAAAGTGATTTAGATTTAGTATTCAAAGATTGGAGTGGTTACAAAAAATTGGACTATGTAGCCAATTGGATAAAATTAGGCATTGATTACATTTATCAATCTAAGTGCAAATGCTCATTTGTTTCAACAAATTCAATAATAATGGGGGAACAAGTACCAATATTTTGGCCATATCTATTAGAAAAGAATGAAGAAATATTTTTTGCTCATAAATCTTTTAAATGGAATAATAATGCAAAAAAAAATGCAGGAGTTACTGTTGTTATACTTGGAATCCAAAATTATAACAACAAATCGAAAAAATATTTATTCGACCAAAATAGGAAGTCTTTGGTTAATAATATTTCTCCCTACCTTACAAGTGGTTCTAGTTTAATTATTTCACCTAGACATAGTCCTTTATCATGTTTGCCAATTATGGAAAGGGGAAGTCAACCTACTGATAATGGTAATCTTATTTTTAGTAAGGTAGAATATGAATATTTTATAAAAGTATATCCTAAATCATGTCATTTATTTAAAAAATATATGGGAGCAGATGATTTACTCTATGGTATAGAGCGATACTGTCTTTGGTTGGTTGATAATGATGATTGGAAAAATTATTCTGAATTAGTTAAAAGAATTGAAGCTTGTAAAAATTTTAGACTAAACTCAAAAAAAGAAGGTACGCGAAAAAAGGCAAGCATACCGCATTTGTTTGATGAGATAAAATATCGAAATTCGGAATCAATAATTTTTCCAGTAATTACTTCGGAGAAAAGAGAATATATCCCAATTAAATTTTTGAGTTCTGATTGTGTAATAAGCAATAAAGGACAGGCCATATACGATGTTAATTATTGGATATTTTCTGTTTTAACTTCAAAAATTCACAATGCTTGGACTCAAGTTTTTGCTGGCAGAATGGAGACGCGAATTCAATATTCAAATACGCTTTGTTACAATACATTCCCCTTCCCCCCAATCACGGAAACGCAAAAAGAAGAACTTACAATGTGTGCTTTACGCATTCTCTCCGAGCGCGAAAATCACCCAGAGAAGACTCTTGCAGAGCTTTATGATCCAGACAAGATGCCGGACGGTTTACGCGAGGCGCACAGAGCCAATGATCTTGCTGTCGAACGCTGTTACAGAAGCAAACCATTTGAAAGCGATGAAGAGCGGCTTGAGTATCTCTTTAAACTTTATGAGCAGATGATAGAAGAAGAGAAAAATGCCGGCAGTTTATTTGCCGCAGAGCCTAAACCGAATAAATACAGAACAAGGAAATAAGATATGCCTGATTTAGTACGAGTCACATACGGACAAACCGGTCAGAGTTTGAAGATGAACCCGATGGGTATGCGCGACATGCAGGAGAAGGCGTATCAGTCGAGAGACGCGCGTTTTCTTCTTCTAAAAGCGCCGCCTGCTTCGGGTAAATCGCGTGCGCTGATGTTTCTTGCTCTCGACAAGCTCCGTCATCAGGAAATTAAAAAGGTGATAGTTGCGGTACCCGAACGTTCAATCGGAGGTTCTTTCAGTAAAACCAATTTGAAGATAAACGGTTTCTTTGCAGACTGGGAGCCTGATGATAAATATAATCTCTGCACACCGGGCAGTGATAACAGCAAAAGCAAGGTTAAGTCTTTCCGCGATTTTATGGAAAGCAGTGCAGAGATTCTTATATGCACTCATGCTACACTTCGTTTCGCGTGCGATGAACTGCCTGAAGAAAAATTTAATGATTGTCTTCTTGCTATTGATGAGTTTCATCATGTTTCTGCCGATGTCAATAACCGTCTGGGCGATATTCTCCGCGGAATCATGCAGAAGTCTACGGCACATATAATCGCAATGACCGGTTCTTATTTCCGCGGCGACAGCGTTCCTGTGTTAAAGCCCGAAGACGAAGCGCGTTTTACAAAAGTAACTTATAATTATTATGAACAGTTGAACGGATATAAATATCTCAAATCGCTTGGTATCGGTTATCATTTTTATCAGGGAAGATACACTGATGCGATTCTTGAAATACTTGATACAGATAAAAAAACAATTCTGCATATTCCAAATGTAAATTCTGGCGAATCGACCAAAGATAAACACAGCGAGGTCGATTTTATTATAGATTCAATCGGCACAGTTGAAAAGCAGGATTCGGATACAGGTGTTATTTTCGTTAAGCGCAGAAGTGACGGAAAAATTCTAAAGATTGCCGATTTGGTTGAAGACACACCGAGCGAGCGCGATAAGATCGTTTCATATCTTCGCTCAATCAAATCAGTCGATGACATGGATTTGATTATCGCGCTTGGAATGGCAAAAGAAGGTTTTGACTGGCCGTATTGCGAGCACGCGCTGACTGTCGGATACCGCGGTTCACTGACGGAGATAATTCAAATTATTGGAAGGGCAACAAGAGACAGCGAGAATAAGACGCATGCACAGTTTACCAATTTAATAGCAAAACCTGAAGCCGAGAATGATGTCGTAAAAATATCCGTAAACAATATGCTCAAAGCCATTACGGCTTCTTTGCTGATGGAACAGGTTCTTGCACCAAACTGGACTTTTAGAACAAAAATTTCGGATGATGACAAGGAAAAACCCGGCGAAATTAAAGTTAAAGGATTCAAAGAGCCAAGCTCGAAGCGCGTTAAAGACATAATCGAATCAGACCTAAATGATCTAAAGGCGACTGTTTTGCAGGATGATAATGTTCAGGCTGGTATAATGGGTTCGATTGATCCTAAGGTCATGAATACGGTTTTGATACCGAATGTTATCCGCGATAAATATCCAGATCTTGATGAAGAGCAGACAGAAGAATTGAGACAATATCTTGTTCTTGAATCTGTGATAAAAAATAATAACATAATCGATCTCAAAGAAATTAAAGATGCGATTAGAAACAGCGAAGTTGTTCAGAATGCTTTAAAACAGAATGAAAGCATAAGCACGATAAAATCAGAATTAATTCCGAAAATTGTAAATACTGTATATCCCGGTTTAACTGAAGAGGAAGCCGCTGCTTTCGGAAACATGATAGAATCTATTCCGAAGGCAAATGACAAAAGCGATTCTTCATCCGCTGACAACCGCTTTGTCCGCATGGCTGATAAGTTTGTGAATATTGACGACATTCATATCGATCTTATCGATCAGGTAAATCCGTTTCAGAAAGCCTTTGAAGTTATATCTAAATCTGTTGATGCCAAGGTTTTGAGAGTCATACGCGATACAATCGAATCCACCCGTATCAAAATGGACTTCGAAGAAGCGCGCATTCTTTGGCCTAAGATTAATGAATTTGTAAAAACTTACGGCAGAGAACCTGATCTTGGTTCAAACGATCCGCTTGAAAAGAGAATGGCTGAATGTATCATCTATCTAAAAGAGGAAAAGCGTAAGAAGAATGGGGCAAATGGACAAGGATAAAGCATTAGAGGAAATCTTCAATAGCGATTCTTTAGGTATTCTTAAAGTTGTTCCGAAGAGTTCTCCACGCACTGCGGATGACCGTTTAGTCTCGTCGTTTATGGAGATCATTGATTTTTATGAGAAGAATAATATGCAGGAGCCGAAGTCTAATCCTGATAAAGTTCAGGAATTTCAAATATATTCGCGTTTAAAATCATTTAGAGAAAATGCCGATAAAAAATCTGCTCTCGCTCAGTTTGATAAATATGATTTATTGAAATCAGAAAAGAAAGAATTAAAAACTTTTGATGATATTTTCAGCGATGATGATTTTGATCTGCTTGATAATAATTCAGAAGGTTTGTATGATTTCAAGCATATTCCAAATGAACGCGAAAGAGCAGACGCGGATTTTGTCGCACGCCGTAAGCCCTGCAAAGATTTCGTAAAGTATGAAGCTTTATTTAAAGCGGTACAGAAAGATTTATCATGTAATAAACGAAAATTGATTCCGTTTAATGAGAAACAGCTTGAAGAAGGCAATTTTTTTGTGCATAACGGAATTCTGCTTTTATTAGATAAGACAATAGATTTGAAGCTGGATAAAACAGGCAAGATTGACGGACGAACCCGTGTTATATTTGAGAATGGTACAGAATCGTCGATGAAGTTCCGCTCTTTGGGAAAAAATCTTTTTGATAATGGAAAGGGTGTTACAGAAAGCTCTGATAAATCTAATAATAATTTTGCAGAAAATTTCAGCTCTGTGACAGAAGAAGATGAAGCATCCGGTTATATCTATGTTTTGAAATCAAAAAGCAATGACGAACGGATATCATCGATTAAGAATCTTTATAAGATAGGATTTTCTACGACAGAAGTTGCTGATAGAATTAAAAACGCAGATAAAGAACCAACATATCTAATGGCTCCGGTTGAGTTTATTGCAGGATGGAAATGCTACAACATGAATCCGCAGAAATTCGAACAGCTCATTCATAACTTCTTCGGCAATTCTTGTTTGGATATAGATGTTTTTGATGAAAAGGGAAAACGGCACAGTCCGAGAGAATGGTTTGTTGCGCCGCTTGATGTTATAAAACATGCAATTGAATTGATAATAAGCGGCAAAATTCTAAATTACAGATATGATCCGACGAATGAGATTATTTCGGATAAGGTATAACAATCGAACTAATGTCAAATGTTCGTCTCGAGCTTGTCGGGTATGTCTGGAAAATTTTTGCATGGTTGATTAACTTGAAAAGCAGGCTGCTGAGCGAAAAGAGCCGGCAAAACAATTAATTCAGTCGGTTTTAAGGGTAGAGTTTGAGGGTAAGTCTACTATTTCCGATAATAAAACACTGGAGGTGAATAATGCCTGATGAAATAAAAAATTATAATGTATTCAAACACGGTTCAACTTGGTTGCGGGCCGATTTTCATCTTCATACCAAAGCTGACAAACAATTTATCTATAAGGGTGAAGAGAATTCCTTCCTAAATGACTATGTTACCATGCTAAAACAGAAAGGCATAAATGTTGGAGTTATTACCAATCACAACAAATTTAACAAGGACGAATTTATCAACCTGCGGAAAAAAGCTCGTAAGGAAGAAATATTCCTGTTACCCGGTGTGGAACTTTCTGTAAATGACGGAGCAAACGGTATACATACCCTTGTGGTCTTTTCTGATGAATGGATAGCAAATGGAAATGACTATATCAATCCGTTTATCACAACAATGTTTCCCGGCAAATCAACATCTGAATATGAGAACGAAGACGGTAGAAGTGATAAAAATATCCTTCAAGTTGTAGAAGAACTAGAAAAAACTAATCGGGATTACTTTTTGATATTTGCCCATGTTGAACAACGGAGTGGTCTTTGGGAGGAAATGAAGGGCGGTAAACTTGGAGATTTCACACAGAAACGATATTCACTTATACGCAGTAAATCTTTAGCTTTCCAAAAAGTTCGGACTCGAGATGATAGAGAAAAAGTAAAAGAAATTTTGAATGGCTGGTACCCCGCCGAAGTAGAAGGCTCTGATTGTAAGTCCATAGGAGAAATTGGTAGTAAAGATGGTGAAACCTGGCTCAAAATAGGCGATTACACCTTTGAAGCGGTCAAATATGCTTTAGTAGATTGCCAAAACAGGGTGCGCTCGTCTACTCCGGAACGATTCAAACATTCCCACATCAAAAGTATTTCCTTTGAAGGTGGCACCCTAAGCGGGCAAACCGTCCACTTCTCACCGGAACTCAATACCCTTATTGGTATCAGGGGAAGCGGCAAATCTTCCATTCTTGAAGCGGTTCGTTATGTGCTTGACTATCCCTTTGGAGAAAAAGCCACTGACAAAGAGTATAAGAATAAACTTGTGGCACATACACTTGGCAGTGGAGGAAAAGCAATTATTACTGCAATAGATCAATATGGTAGTGAATTTCAGATCAGGCGGATTCTGAATGAATTTCCGGAAGTCTATGTCAATAATAAGCTACAACCCGGTGTATCCATTCGTGAAACGGTCATCAGAAATCCTATTTATTTCGGGCAAAAAGATCTCTCTGCTAGCGGCGAAGGTTTTGAAAAGGATCTGGTGGAAAAACTGGTTGGAGAAAGTCTCTACGACATCCGTCGTCAGATTGAAGAAAAAAAGCAGATCGTTTCCGATACTGTGTTGAGACTCCAAAAGATTGCCAATATTGACGAACAAATAGCAGATTATACACAGAGAAAGCAGGATGCTGAGTTTAACCTGGGTAAGTTTAAAGAATATGGTATAGAAGAGAAATTTGAAAAACAAACCGATTTTGATACCGATGAGCGTAAAATAAAACAAATACTGGCTGATATTGATACTTTTAGAACCGATCTTGATAGTTTTATCAGTCAGCATGAAGATGAGCTAAGAAATCATCAAATCTATACCTCCCAGCAAAATCAGAGCTTTTTCAGTGCCTTCTTGGAAGAATTCAAGAAAATCATTGCCATTTTAGATAGGCAGAAATCTGACAGTTCAAACATAACGGCGATTAAAACCGCTTTAGGTGAGAAGTTTACGGATTTTTCCCAGACTAAGAAGACTTTCACCGATGAATTCGCTGAAACCAGAAGAAAAATTGAAGCAGAGCTCAAAGAAAAAGGTGCTGTTGCACTTAATTTGGAAGAATATCCCACACTTAAAGGAAAGATTGATACTGCCGTAAAAATGCTGGATGCACTGCATAAGCAAAAGTCGCAAGCTGCAAGTATTAAAAACGAATTATTACAAGCTCTTACCGAGCTGAATAACTTATGGCAGCAGGAATTTCAAGCAGTCAAGGTTCAGTTGGATAAAATCAACAATAAACAATCATCCCTGACTATCGAGCCTGAATTCAAAGGTGATAAAACCGGATTTCTTTCTTTTATGAAGAACGTGTTTAGGGGTAGCGGAATCAGAGAAAATACCCTTTCCTCGATTGTAAATGAATACTCAGACTTTGGTACTCTATATCGGGATTTCGAAAATGCTAGAAAGAAGGCCGGATCATCCCCTGAGACCTTCGAAAAGTACTTTTTTGACAACTTGAAGGATCTACTTGTTTATCAAGTGCAGAATAAATTTACTATCAAATATCGTGGCAAGGAGCTTCAACACCATTCTTTAGGACAACGAGCTTCCGCACTTATCCTGTTTGTGTTGAATCAGCAGGAAAACGACTTGATTATAGTAGACCAGCCAGAAGATGATCTTGATAATCAAACTATTTATGAAGATGTGATAAAACTGATACGAAACCTCAAACCTCATACCCAGTTTCTTTTTGCTACCCATAATGCTAATTTTCCAGTATTAGGTGATGCGGAACAGATTCATTCCTGTAGATATGAGGATGATAAAATTACTATCCATGCCGGAAGCATTGACTCACCAGTATTGCAGAAAGAAATTGTAGATATAATGGAAGGAGGCGAAGATGCCTTCAATAAGCGTAAGGAGATATATGGAATATGGAAACCTCAGAACTTATAGAAATAATTGCTCGTGGAGAAGATACTAGAAATCAATACAAGGAAAACTTTCATAATGTAGATTCCCTCGCCGCTGAAATAGTAGCATTCAGCAATTCAGGCGGTGGGAAAATATTTATTGGAGTCGAAGATAAAAACTGGACAGTAACTGGCCTGACAAAAAATGATGTGAGTCGCTTGAATCAACTTATTTCAAATGCAGCGACACAATCTGTAAGACCGCCAATTAATCCTATAACAGAAAATGTAAACCATCCAGAGGGCCTTGTTACCGTTGTTACTATTCCTGATGGAATCAGCAAACCCTACATGGATAATAGCGGAGCAATATGGGTCAAAAGTGGTAGCGACAAAAGAAAAGTTACCAGCCGTGAAGAAATTCAACGCATGTTTCAGTCTGCCGGTTTACTCCATGGTGATGAAATTCCCGCAAACGGATTATCCGTTAGTGACATTGATTTGCCGTTCTTTGAAGACTTCTTTAAAAAAGAATATG
>Ga0116161_1003523_pt1 | contig 13894 bp, 10 predicted proteins | sample AD_JPNAS3_MetaG_FD_89877 | JGI IMG/M metagenome (GOLD analysis project Ga0116161, IMG submission 89877) | Active sludge microbial communities of municipal wastewater-treating anaerobic digesters from Japan - AD_JPNAS3_MetaG | ecosystem: Engineered > Bioreactor > Anaerobic > Digestate | place... | reverse complement strand
GTGATTAACTGGTAGGGCTTGAAAAATGGGGATTTAAAGGGGAAAAGCGCAAGCTTTTCATACATTGTTTCACCGATAATGAAAGTCGCAACAAGCATTACGGTGTTGATGATGATCAGATTTTTGATAACCGGGGAGAGCATCCCCCAAAAGCCGGGACGGCTGTATCCTTGATTCATAAATATTTCTCCAGATCTTTAACTGTAATAACAGACATGCACTTACGCCCGTCCGGTGTCAGTCCGGGCTCCTTGCAGTCGAATAACTCATCCACCAATATCTGTGCCTGAGCGTTGGATATGGGACCGGCATGGCTTCTTGCTGCCGAAATGGCCAATTTCCGGGCTAAAGCCTCACCATATTCTGCAAAATCGGCAGAAAATGTTTGCTCTTTTAGCGAAGCGATCAGCGAATCGACTAGAGCAGCAGTATCTCCCTCTGCTACTGAATATCCCGGAGGTACTCCATATACCGCAACTGAATTGCTTCCAAAATCGCGGATATCAAATCCCAACTTAGAGAGTTCGTCCAGATGCTCGGTGAGGGTGAGATAATCCTCGCTCTGCAGATCGATGCTCCTTGGAAAGAGCGTTTGCTGGGTCAGCGGCTTCTCATCCGAGATCAAATCCAGATAACGCTCATACCAGATGCGCTCCCTTGCCCTGGCGATATGTACCAGCAAGATTGCCTCGCCGTATTGCGAAAGAATGTAATTGCTTCCGGCTCTTATTATCGCTCCATGCGAGATCTCCCTCTCCTCAAAGAGCATCCGCTCCTCCTGTTCTTCTCCAATGGGACGAATTCTAGAAGGTACGGTCGAAAAATCCCTGCCCTTTTCTATGTCGAAGGGATTGAATAAGGGGTCATAGTCTATCCTGGGCATTCTAATATGTTCCCTACCGTACTCCATCGAGCCCTGAGTAGGCATACTGGGGATTTCCGGAACCCCTTCCGTGTCAAAATCTATGCTCGGTACAAAAGAGTTCTTGCCGAGCGCCTCTCTGACAGAAGCCATCACTATCTCAAATATCATCTGTTCATCCTCGAACTTTACTTCGCTCTTAGTGGGATGAATATTGACATCCACTCTATCCGGAGGGGTCTCAAGGAAGACAAAATAGGTGGGCAACATCCCTTCGGGAAGGAGTTGCTCATAAGCCTTCATCACCGCCTTATGCAGGTAGGGTGAGCGGAAATAGCGTCCGTTAATGAAAAAATATTGGTTGCCGGGGGTTTTGCGGGCTGATTCGGGCTTGCCTACGTGGCCGCTTATCTTGACTACCGATGTTTCGGTGCCAATCTCTACCAAAGAGTTGATCATGTCACGACCGAAGATGTCGTGTATACGTTGTTTTGTGTTGTCGGTAGCACGGAGATCATAAAGTACCTTGCCATTTGAGAACATCTTGAATTTGAGTTCCGGCCTAATGACGGCCACTCTTATGAACTCCTGAATAATGTGCCGTAGTTCGGAATTGTCTGACTTAAGAAATTTTCGTCTGGCGGGTACATTGTAAAAGAGGTTTCGTACCTCGAAGCCGGAGCCTATGGGAGAGGAGGTTTCGTGGCTTGCGGTGATATGGGATTCGCTCACCTCTACCTGCCATCCTATATCGCTTCCGGAATGCCGTGTTTTGAGGGTTACATGTGCCACTGCCGCAATGGAGGCGAGAGCTTCGCCCCTGAAACCGTATGTGGAGATGGACTCAAGATCTTCGGCACGGTCTATTTTGGAGGTGGCGTGGCGCTCAAAGCAGAGTTCAGCATCTGCGGGGGTCATGCCGGAGCCATTGTCGATAACCTGTATGAGGGTCCTGCCCGCATCGGTCACTATAAGTTGAATCGTGTCTGCTCCCGCATCAATGGAGTTTTCCATTAGCTCCTTGACCACAGAAGCGGGGCGACCAACAACTTCTCCTGCTGCTATCAGATTGGATATGTTGGCGGGTAATAGCTTTAGCATATTATTTAAAAAGTTGACCAACACCGATGGCTATATAGTACAAAGCCACCAGCAGGGCTACGAAAGTTACCAGAGTAATTAACTTTTTTACTTTTTTATTTTCAGCCTGGCGGCGGTGTTGCTCAATGCCTTTGCTGAATGAGCCCCGAATACTCGCTCCGGGCACATACTCTCTGGTTGATTTGGCACCTTTACTATCCGTTGTCTCTTGCGATGGATCGAAGGGAGTGCCGTCTGGGTTCTTTCCATACTTTTTATAAATCTCCGCTATACGCTCCTTGCGCTCATCATAATAGCGTGGAGTGTAGTGGAAAACCCGGTGAGAAGGTGTCCTGAAAAAGCTAAGGTTGAAAAATCCCATAATTGTAACAAAAATGTCAATTGAATATTTAGGACAAAGTTAACATATTTTTTATTTTTGTAGAAAAATAGGAGGTTTCTATGGAGATTCGTGTCGGTAACGGTTTTGATATACATGAGCTTGCTCCCGGGCTGCCCTTGAGGCTCTGTGGGGTGACTATTCCTGCGGAGCAGGGATGTGTTGCCCACTCTGACGGAGATGTGGCAATCCATGCTCTTTGTGATGCACTGTTAGGTGCCCTTGCTCTCGGCGATATTGGAAAGTATTTCCCCGATACTTCGGATGAATACAAAGGTATCGATAGCCGCATACTGCTTAAGCGCATTTATGAAATGGTCAAGGAGCGTGGTTGGAGTATAGGCAATATTGATATAACTATCATGCTGCAGAAACCCAAATTGGCTCCTTATATCCTCGAAATGAGGGAAATGTTGGCCTCTGAGATGGATTTGGATGTGGAACGCATTTCAGTTAAGGCGACTACTGCCGAGAAGCTCGGATTTGTGGGTCGTGAAGAGGGAATAGCCACTTTTGCTACAATTTTATTGCTCAATTGAGAAATATCTCTATATTTGCACTCCCAAACACTGACCTATTGTGTAATGGTAGCACAGCAGATTCTGGTCCTGCTAGTCTAGGTTCGAATCCTAGTAGGTCAACTTCTTTCACCCTTTTTTCTTACAATTATAATATGAAACGTTTATTTGCAGTAATGCTGCTATGCTTTGCCTATGCAGCCCTCTTCTCTATTGTCGCAGACGCTCAACGCATGGAGAACACCAATACCAACAAACAGTTTATTCCCGACAAGTCAAATCATGTGCGCAACGAGGTTGTAATCCCCGATTTTGGGGGCTACAAGGTACTTAAAGGTGACTTTCACATACACACCGTCTTTTCGGACGGTTTAGTGTGGCCTACTTACAGGATTCAGGAAGCCTGGCGTGACGGACTTGACATCCTCGCCATTTCCGATCACATAGAATACAGGCCCCATAGCAAATATATGAATGCCGATCGCAACGCTTCCATGAAAATTGCCGCTCCTGAGGCAGAAAAACTGGGTATATTACTCGTTCCTGCAACTGAGGTGACACGGGAACAGGGTGTTATAGGCCATTTCAACGCGATTTTCATTAAAGATGCCGAGCTGATGAATCTTGAGGATCCCAAGGATGCATTGCGTGAGGCGCGCAGACAGGGAGCATTCATTTTCTTCAACCACCCCGGCTGGAAAATGGACACTCTTGTGTTTTCACCCTTCCAGAAAGAATTGTTGGAAGAGGGGCTGATAGATGGAGTAGAGGTGGTTAACGGATTTGAGTTCTATCCGCGCGCAATATCCTGGTGTAAGGATCTGAACTTGACACTTTTTGCCACTTCCGATGCTCATGATCCGGTTCCCGTTTATTTCAAGTATGATCGCAGGGGAGCGGAGGACGTGCGCTACAGGCCCATGACGCTGGTGCTTGCGAAGGATAAGAGTCTCGAGGCGGTGCGCGAAGCACTTGATGCGAGACGCACAATCGGTTCTTACCATGGCTATCTTATAGGCATGTTTGATCTGCTCGAAGGGCTTTTTGATGCATGTATTTCCACTGAAAAACTTTCCGTTGTTGGAAAAAACACCAACTGGCAGCTGCGCAACAACTCTTCTTTGATATTCCGTTTCAGAATAGGTGGCACGGACTATATTCTGCTTCCCTTCACCTCCTGTACTTTGATACGCACCTCCGACATCACTTCCGTTGAGGTCACCGTGCTCAATATGTACCATTACGAGAACACACATCCGGTATTTACATTGGAGCTTAAGTAACGGGGAATATACTTTTTTTTGGCTATTTCGTTTTTTTGCGTACTTTTGCACTCCCAATGGCGAGATAGCTCAGATGGTTAGAGCGCATGATTCATAATCATGAGGTCCCGAGTTCAATTCTCGGTCTCGCTACTAAAAAGCCGACTGTTTTGGTCGGCTTTTTTGGTGTGTGTTGCGGGGTTCGAGGTGCGGGGTGTTAAATGCCAAATTGCCGAACAAATTTGCGCCAAATTACCGAAAAGTGAATAAAGACCTATTTTTACTGACAGTTTGGTTGCATAGTGCGACCATTTTGTCAGTAGGAGCCTTAAAATTGTCAAGTATTTCGCTCAATTTACTTGACGATATGCTTTAATTATCCGACAGTTTTACTGTATCATTCCGTCTTCCAGTTGGATTATGCGGTCGCCGTAGGTGGCGAATTTGTCGTTATGGGTTACCTGTATGATAGTCATGCCTTCTTTGTGCAGTTCTTTTAGGGTTTCCATAATCATTATGCCCTGTTTGCTATGAAGGTTTCCTGTGGGTTCGTCTGCGAGAAGCAGTTGGGGTTTGCCAACGATGGCGCGGGCAATCCCGACCAGTTGCTGTTGTCCGCCTGAGAGCTGTTGAGGGAATAGGTCCTGTTTGGCTACAATCCCGAATCGGTCTAGCAAGTCGGCAACCATTGCCTGACGTTCTTTCTGTTTTACACCTTTGTAAATGAGTGGAGTTTCAATGTTTTCATAGACTGTCATCTCTTCGATAAGATGATAGGCCTGGAAGATGAATCCGACAAAATCGCGGTGATATTTTCCCCTGCTTTTTTCGTTTAGTTGCGCAACATCGGTGTCATATAGCCAATATTCGCCTTCGGAAGGGTAGTCCAGCATCCCGATTATGTTAAGTAGAGTGGACTTGCCGGAACCGCTAGGGCCCATAATGGTGAGAAATTCCCCCTCTTTTACCTCAAGATTGATATCCCTCAGCACAAAAGTGCGCTGAAACTTCGAATCGTAATACTTGTTGATATGTTTTAGTGTGATCATTGTTTGTGGGCTTTTAGCTGTTGGCTGTTAGCCGTTGGTTTTTTGTTTGCTAATTGCTAAAGGCCAATGGCCAATAGCCAATAGCCATTCAAGCTACTCGTAGCGCAAAGCCTCCACGGGATTCCTGCTTGCGGCCCTCCAGCTTTGCCAGCTGACGGTCAGAAGTGCGACTATAAGGGCGATTATGCCGGCCAGGGCGAAGATCCACCAGCTTAGGGCGGTTTTGTAGGCGAAGTTTTCGAGCCATTTATTCATGGCGAGGTAGGCCAACGGAGTGGCTACGACGAAGGCAATTATAATCCATTTGACGAAACTCTTATTAAGCAATGCCAATATTTCGCCAACGGTGGCGCCGTTGATTTTGCGGATGCCGATTTCCTTAGTTCTATATTGGGATGTGAAAATGGAAAGTCCCAATATTCCTAAAACGGATATGATAAGCGACAACATGCTGAAGAGCGATATCATACCCACCTGACGATCTTCTTTAGCATACAGCAGATTGAGTTTATCATCCAGGAAATAGTGTCTCATAGGCTCTTCAGGGCTTAGTTTGTCATATACATTCTTAATATAATCGACTGCAGCCTTTGTGTCTTCCCCGGTTAGCTTTACATTTACCCATGACATTAGGACAAAGGTGCCTGGATGATATCTGAATACGAAGGGGTCAACATTTTCGCGTAGCGACGTGAAGTTGAAGTCTTCAACTACTCCTACCACCTGGAAGGGCATCGGATTTCCTGCGTTATCGTATTTCATTAGAGTTGAACCGAGTTCCAATCCGAATTTCTTTTTAGCAGCTTCGTTTATTATTATGCTGGAAAACTCGGCCTCACTCTCTTTTATAAAACTACGTCCTTCCAACAAGTTGAAATTCATCATATCCAGATAATCTCTTTCCACAAACCAGAGCCAGGTTTGAATGAATTCATCATTGTGGCGAAAACCCTCCATATTTGACGGGATTCCGGGAATGCCACTCGACAAAGAGACACTTTCTACCATAGGATTCTGCTGCAAATCGGATTTAAACGCATCTATATTGCTCAACAAATCAGCGGTAGGATAGATTACCATTGCATCCTCCTTATCGAACCCCAACGATGTATTTTTCATATAATCAACCTGCTTGACAGTAAGCACCGACACTGCAATGAGCAGAATAGTCGCTGTAAATTGTACTACCGTAAGCCAACCGCGGGAAGTCTGACGGGCTATTGAGTGGCGTTTTTTGACGGCATCCATAGGTGCAACTTTAATGCTGCTGAAAGCGGGGAATAATGCTCCTATAATACCGACGGCCATTGCAACGCCAAATAGTATAAACAACACAGGTATTGCTGCTTCAAAATCCAATAAATACTCAAATAGCTTAATTCCAAATTGATTGTTTATAGCGCTGGCAATAAATAACGCAACAATAAAGGATAGAGCTGAGACCAATACGCTTTCCAAAACAGTTGTTATGACAACCATACGGCGGCTATTTCCCAGAATACGCGTCACTGCAATATTTTTCATGCGCTTTGGCAGCGTTGCAGTGGCAAAATTCACATAGTTCAGGAGAGCTATGATCAGAATAAATATGCCTACTGCAAAGAGTGTGTTTACTGAAGATTTGTTGTTTGTATTAAATAAGGGATTCTCGGCAACATCTTTAGCGAAACGAAGATCCGTCAGCGTACGAGCTATAATTGTGGTTTTTTCGTTGTCTTTATTATAGAAATTATACTTTTCTTTGACAATATCTATTTCGTTGATGCGCGTTTGAAACTCCGATGCTGATGTGCCGGACTTCACTTTGACGAATTCGGGGAAATTGACTACTCCCCATGTTTTGTATGAATCTGCAACCCAGCCGGTTGTGGGGAATGAGAGAATAACGTGTTCATTGAAAACCGAGTTTTTCTGCGGAGTGCGGAAAACGGCAGTTACCGAATACTCTTCGCCATTGGTTTTGAACGTTTTTCCTAATACATTATGCGTTCCCCAAAGCTTCTCCGCAAATGCTTCTGAAACCATAGCTGTATTCGGTTCAGCAAGTGGATTCGCACCATTTGAGTTAATGAAATCAAATGTAAATACCTCTGTCAAATATTTATCGGCAATGGCGTAGTCTTCGTAGCTTCTTTGTTTTGTGCCGTTAACTTCCCACTCGAAAAGAATTTCACCCCATTTTCCCCATGGCATGTATGTGGTTGTGGCTACAACTTCCGGAAGCTGTTCGGCAATAACATCTTTGGTCTGCCCAACCATATAAACAGAAGTTTTCTCTTTATCCGGTGACTTTATTTCGAGTCTATAGATATTCTCTGCATCTTCATGATAGCTGTCGAAGTTATACTCCGTCCATACATACAGCATAATAAGTATAAAAGCACTAAATGCCGTAATCAACCCTATGAAATTGAATATCGTAGAGATCTTCGACCCCTTCAGATTTTTGTATATTAATTTTAGCGTATTCATTTTGTTCTTTGCTTTTAGTCGTTAGCTTTTTGTTTGTTTTTAGCTTTTAGCCGTTAGCTGTTGGCTTTTTGTTTTGTTAATTATTGTTTTTGTAAATAATTATCTTAGTTCTATACTCCATTATATTACTTCACCATCCTACCTGCTAATTGCTAATTGCGCTACTCGTAGCGCAAAGCCTCCACCGGATTCCTGCTTGCGGCTCTCCAGCTTTGCCAGCTGACGGTCAGGAGTGTCACTAAAAGGGCGATTAGGCCGGCCATGGCGAAGATCCACCAGCTTAATTCTGTTCTGTATGCAAATCCTTGAAGCCAGCGCGACATGGCATAATAAGCGACGGGTGTTGCTAAAACCATCGAAACCAAAACTTTAATGAAAAAACTTTTATTTAGCATTGTTACCACCTCTACGATGCTTGCACCGTGTATCTTGCGGATACCGATCTCCTTCACCCGTCGCTCAGTTATTTGTATTATTTGTGCCAACATCCCTAAACAAGTAATTATAAAGGCTACAATGGAGAAGAGACTGAGCGCTTTTGCGGCAAGCTCCTCTTTTTTGTAAAGTTGGTTGTAATATTCGTTGTAGAATTGAAAGTCAAGTGGCTCTTCAATCCCTATCTCTTTCCATGTTTTCTCCATTTGAGCAAGCTGTTCGCCAAATTTTCCAGGTAATAAACGCACATTCAGCGCGTTATAATAAGAGTCGGAATAGAAGAAAGCGACAGGACCTACCAGGCTATGCATAGAATTATACTGGAACTCATTTACCACTCCGATTACATCTCTATCCCAGAGTTTACGTCCCTCGAAATTATCCCATCCCAGCTCCCTAAGAGTCGTTTCTGTAATAAGCACAGCACTGCCTATATCCCCTTCCGTGCCGTTTCTGCCTTGCAAAAGCTCTATTTGAAAAGTTCCGAGAAAATCGGCATCAATATGCATTGTATTGATCAGCACTTCATTATCATCATTACCTTTAAAGCCGCTCCTCGACCACCCCGTTCCGGGACCGTGTGAAGTGAGTGTTAAATCGGTAATAAAAGGCAGTTTGGAAAATGCCTCTTTAATTACGGAAGCATTAATGTTGCTATAATCATTGGGCAGCGTAATGCGCAATAATTGTTCGGTTTTGAAGCCGTAGTTGGCCGTTTTTACGTAATCCAACTGCTTGCTTATCAATAATAGACTTGATAGTAAAATTATAGAGATAGCTAGCTGTGCTACCGTCATTACTCTGGACAACGAACTGGCTTTAAAGCGTTTTTGTGATTTGCCCAGCAGCGAGGTGATATTTGATTTCCAAATAAGACTTACCGGGAACCAGGCTGACAACAAAATTATGAGCGCCAAACCGACAACTGCAATTGCGAGCATTGAGGGCTTTAGCAACCACATGATATTAAGCTCAACCTGAAACAGCTTTTCTGCCAAGGGTAGTGCTATAGTTGTAAAAACAATTGCGAGTATTAAGGAGAAAAATATCGATAAACCCACCTCCACCAAATAGTAGCGGAATATCTGCCCCTTTCCTGCGCCTGTAGCCATACGGATCCCCATCTGTTTAAGCGTTTGTAATTGCTTGGAAATGGTATAGTTTATATAGTTGAAGAGCGACATAAAGAGTGTCAGCAAGGCTATGGTAATGAAAATCCATACCATTTTTTTGTTTCCTGCTTTATGAAAAGCCATTTCACTTTGTTCTGAATAATAGATCTCCTTCACAGGTTGCAGCATCACACTCTTAATCTTGGTCCGGTTTTCCGGAAAATGGTCGTTCAACTTCCGAGTTAATGCCTCTATATCAGTTCCCTCCTTTACTCTCAAATAGATTTCCCTTATCAGATAACAATCATTCTTAATGCAATTTTGCGCAAAACCTATCTCCGTATAGTCGTCATTCAGGTAGATGTCGGCTCCGAAAGTGGCGGTAGAGGGAATATCTTCAGCAATTGCACTCACAATGAAGTCAATCCCGAAAAAGTTTACAGGTTCGCCAACTATGTTGTAATGCCCGAAAACCTTCTCGGCAGCTGATCTGGAGAGTATAACCGAGTTTTTCTGTGCAAACGGCCTGTCAGTCGAGGAGAAAAGAATATCGATACCTGCAAAAGCGAAGAAATCGTTGTTAGTGCTCATCATCTCGTGTGCGACTCCATATTTGTTTCCTACTTTAATGTTGATGCCCATATTCATATCCTCAGCCGAGAAATAAACCAGTGGCGCTATCTCCTCTATCTCAGGGAATTGGTCTTTGAGGGCGGGCAGGATGGCATGATCGAAAAGCACTTCATTCTTAGTAGAGTCCCTCAATCTGTAGGTTCTATCCGCACTTGGAAAAAACGAGTTTACGCTGCTCTCACGATAGACATAGAGTGCGATAATTATACAAACGGTAAATCCGATTGCAAAACCGAATATATTGAAAGCCGAAAAGAGTTTATTCTTCTGCAAACTCCTAAAAGCTTGTTTTAAATGAATCATCACTAATTATTATTTTTTTTACTCAATACTCAATACTCAGAACTCCGGACTTTCCTCCACTACTTTTCCGTCGAACAAGTGAATCGTGCGGTGTGCGAAGCCTGCGTCGTGCTGGGAGTGTGTTACCATGATGATGGTGGTGCCTTCGCGGTTGAGTTCGCTGAGCAGATCCATCACTTCGCGTCCGTTTTTGGAGTCGAGGTTACCTGTAGGCTCGTCGGCAAGGATAAGTTTGGGGTTTGCAACCACGGCCCTGGCGATGGCTACACGCTGTTGCTGTCCGCCTGAAAGCTGCTGAGGGAAATGTTTTTCGCGATGTCCGATATTCATGCGCCTTAGCACCTCTTTCACCATCTCTTTGCGTGTAGCAGAGGGAATTTTAAGATAGGTGAGGGGAAGTTCCACATTTTCAAATACATTCAGCTCGTCAATCAAGTTGAAGCTTTGGAAGACGAATCCGATATTTTCTCTTCGCAAATGTGTGCGTTGGCTCTCTTTATAATGTCCTACCTCTTCGTCGTTAAAGTAATAATTTCCGCCGGTAGGATTGTCAAGCAAGCCGAGAATATTTAAAAGTGTAGATTTTCCGCATCCTGAGGGGCCCATTATGGCAACAAACTCTCCATCATTCACCTGAATATCCACATCGAGGAGTGCTGTAGTTTCCACCTCTTCGGTGCGAAATACCTTTGTCAATTTTTCTGTACGTATCATAATCGTTTATAAATGTTTATTTTTTTTATTCGTATCAAAAGTTAAAAATCGGTACGAGGCAATAAACCTCATGCCAAAAAAAAGCAACTACAATGCCGTGTTTGCAATTAGTTGAAAATCAATAGTTTGAATTTCAAGAACACTTTCGGAGTGTAAAAATATTAGACAGTAGAGTGTCTTATTTTTTGACAATTTAAAAGGATATGCTACTTTCGCAATAACTCTATTTTGTAAATTCTTCCAAAAATGAAAAATAGCCGCATTCTCGTTGTTGACGATAATGAAAGTGTACTAAGCGCACTAGAATTACTATTACAACCTCTTTGTAAAGAGTTAATTACCTCAAATACCCCCAATAGGATTCCCACCCTGCTAAGATCCCATTTTGACGTTGTGCTGCTGGATATGAACTTTTCTGCCGGTATCAATACCGGAAATGAAGGGCTGTATTGGCTTAAACGCATTTTGGAGCATGATCCCAATATTTCAGTAATAATGATCACTGCTTATGGTGATGTAGAATTGGCAGTAAGGGCAGTAAAAGAGGGAGCAGTCGATTTTGTATTGAAACCCTGGGAAAACAGTAAGCTGCTTGCAACCATAAACGCAGCTATTCAACTTCGCAACTCGAAAAAAGAGATTAAATCTCTGAAGGAAAAAGAGCAAAATATCAAATCGGCTGTCAGCAGACACTCATCTATTATAGGTGAGTCACCCCGATTTAAGGAAGTGCTGGAAATTGTAAGAAAAGTGGCTAAAACCGATGCCAACGTGTTGATTACCGGAGAAAACGGAACAGGCAAGGAGGTTATTGCAAAAGAGTTGCATCAGCAATCGCTTCGCAGTAATGAACTTATGATCAGCGTTGATATGGGTTCGCTCTCCGAAACTCTCTTTGAAAGTGAGCTTTTCGGACATGTGAAAGGCTCTTTCACAGACGCAAAAGAGGACCGTGCCGGAAAATTTGAGGTAGCAAAGGGGAGTACTCTTTTCATGGATGAAATAGCCAACCTGTCGCTCCCATTACAGGCAAAATTGCTGGCAGCATTACAAAACAGAGAGATAGTCAGGGTGGGTTCCAATAAAAAAATCCCTATAGATATCCGTCTCATTTGTGCCACAAATGCCAATTTGCCCGAATTGGTGAAAACCGGACAGTTCCGTGAAGATTTACTCTATAGAATAAATACCATTCAGATAGAGATTCCGCCTTTGCGCGAGCGCATTTTGGATATTCCATTACTCGCCGATTTTTTCCTGAATCTTTATCGTAATAAATACAAAAAAGAGAATTTGATAATCAGTGCAGACGCTAAAGAAAAAATGAGCAGGTACACCTGGCCGGGCAATGTGCGCGAATTGCAGCACACTATAGAAAAAGCTGTTATTTTAAGTGATAACAATATACTTGATGCCGATGATTTCTTCTTTGACAAAAAATATGAGGAGTCCGAAAAAATGTTCGGCACTTTGGAGGAGATGGAAAAGGCCATGATTGAAAAGAGCCTGAAACTTCAGGAAGGTAATCTGAGTGCTGTTGCTGCTCAACTGGGCATCACCCGTCAGACACTCTACAATAAACTGAAAAAATACAACTTGTAAGATGTTTAGGAATACATTCATTCGTTTTATAGCAAATATCCTATTGCTTATTGTCTTTTCGGCACTCTCAATGTGGATATTGTTGAGCTCTGCATCCAACATGTATCTCATATTATCACTGTTTGCTATAGCTGTAGTTGTTTACAGGATCATAAAATTATATAATGCTGCCCCTGAAAAAATCGCCTATTTTTTCAACGCAGTAGAAAACGAAGATTCAACGCTCCATTTTCCTGAAAAAACACTTCATAAGGCTAACGATGAGATGAATAAGAGCCTGAACCGTATCAATAAGTTGATACAGGATGCAAAATTCAGAAATAGGGAACAGGAACAATATTATAGCCTGATGCTGGAACAGGTAGCGACCGGAATAGTGGTTATGAATGAAAACGGAAATGTGTTACAAGCCAATTCCGCAGCAAAAAGTCTATTGAATTATCCTACATTTTACCATATCGAGCAGCTGAAACGCATTGACGCCAACCTCTTCAATACATTTGAGCGTTTGATCAACGGCGAAACTCATCAATTCCTGAAGCTGACCTATAAAAACAATATCACTCAACTCTCATTGAGGGCCACTTCATTTCCCGGTCATGGGGAAAACTTACGCATAATCTCAGTACACGATATCAGCCATGAGTTGGATGCAAAAGAGCTCGATTCCTGGATGAAACTTATCCGAGTGCTGACGCACGAAATAATGAACTCCATTACCCCAATTACATCGCTAAGCGAGACCTTGTTGCGCTACTATGCCTTTTCGGATGACTCCCCGGCAAACATTAACGATAAGACCATCTCAAACACCATCAAAGGGCTTGAACTTATCAACGAAAGAGGCAGCGGCCTAATACGTTTTGTCGAATCCTACCGCAAACTGACCAAACTTTCCAAGCCTATATTGCAGACCTTCTCGCTAAGAACCTTCATAGACCATCTCCTGATGCTGCTCTCACATGAAGAACACTTCAGCAGAATCAAGTTCTCGGTGAAAATCAATCCGGAAGATCTGAGCGTTGAAGCCGATGAAGCTCAATTGTCGCAAGTCTTCATTAATTTAATAAAAAATGCAATACAGGCGGTGGAAAAAGTCGATGCCCCTCAGATAGAGATTTCAGCCCTTAAAAAAGAGGACGGACATACACAAATCTCCGTTCAGGATAATGGCGAAGGCATTCCTGCCGAAATAATTGAGCAGATTTTTATCCCCTTCTTTACCACTAAGGAAAATGGCTCCGGCATCGGACTCAGCCTCTCACGCCAAATAATGAAAAACCACGGCGGCACCCTCGACGCCCACTCCGTACTGGGCAAAACGGTGTTTGTGTTGAATATGTAGCGGAAATTAAAAATTAAAGTCTTGTGTCCTTGACAGTTTTACTATTTCTTTTTTATTTTTTTTATAAATAAAAAATCCAACAAATGCCACAGCAACTAATCCTAATC
>Ga0116161_1003520_pt1 | contig 13904 bp, 12 predicted proteins | sample AD_JPNAS3_MetaG_FD_89877 | JGI IMG/M metagenome (GOLD analysis project Ga0116161, IMG submission 89877) | Active sludge microbial communities of municipal wastewater-treating anaerobic digesters from Japan - AD_JPNAS3_MetaG | ecosystem: Engineered > Bioreactor > Anaerobic > Digestate | place... | reverse complement strand
ATGGGAGGCATTCTAATATGGATACTCGTTCCAATTCTTTGCTACTTCTTAGTACCTCTTACACCGGTAGTTAAAATCTTTCTTTTAGGATTTCTCCTTTACGGTCTTTGGGGATTTATAGATGTCGTAATTTTTACCAACGGATTTAAAAATAATGCAAGAATGAGAGCTTTCCAAGAAACATTTGAATGGAGGTTGGGAAAGCTTGCATTCGCAACAGTAATGAACATTATCATTATGTTCCTCTTCTACAGAACAGGTGCTTTCGAATCCATATCCTTTTTAAATATTGCAACCATAACTGTAACACCTTTGATAGTCATACTCACTGGTGGACTCTGTCAGTTAGCAATTTACTCAGCAGAACTAACCGATGGATTAGATGGTTTAATGATTGGAATCTTTTCAATCATAAATATGTCCATGATTACACTCCTTGTTATACAAGGAAAAAACGAATTTATCCCAATACTACTTATCCTTCTTGGTGTTCAACTCATAGACCTTTACTTCAATATCCCTCCAGCAAGATTCTGGAATGGTGGACCAGGAGCAATGCCTCTTGGATTTACAATGTTCTTTGTCGCACTAGTTACAGATAATCTTTTACCTTATTTTGCCATGTCCTCAATAACATGGGGAATTATGGCTTCCAGTGCAATACAAATAATTAGTATGAAGTTCTTCAAAAGAAGAGTCTTTAGAATAGCTCCAATACACCATCATTTCCAAGCGAAGGGTTGGCCACAATACAAAGTAACAATGAGATTCTGGCTATTTACAGCCATTACAGGAATAATTGGAATATACCTAGGAATACTTTAATCGCACTCCACAATACCAAAATTACATGAGCAAGCTTGTCCTGCTTCAGATTGAAGCACATCTCCATTACCATAAAGCTTTTCCTTGTAAACACAAACACCCAAATCAAATATCTGTCCTAGATCGTTTTGAAAATATAATTTAAAATCATCTGTTAAAACAAATCTTCTTTTGTGAGTACAAACTTTCCGTCAATTTTACAAACCTTGCTGTAAAAAGATGGGTCTCTGTTTGTTAGTACAGTCAATGTTAAATCATTCTCTGAATATTTGTAAAATCCTACCTGGACAGGTGATTCCTGCTCTTGCCCACACATAGCTTCTCTCTCAATAACAACAGTTAGAACTCCAGAAGTATATCCAACATCAACAGCCTTGATATTGTCTGTATCTAACTCTTCTTTATCTAAATAGTTTAAAAAACTACTGAAATATTTTAAACCAGTAGAAGAGTAATTTTCTAAAGATATCAATGAGCTATCGCTATTACACTGCACACTTCCATTCTTTGAACAGTAACAATCTGTTCTTCCATTATAGTTTGGAATTAACTGTCCAGAAAGGTAAATCTCTTCATCATAGGCACATGTCCCAAAACCTAGGCTCTTTCTCATCGATATTGACAATGCAATAACAGAAGATACAACCAAAAATATAGTAATAACTACCAACCAATTATTTTGTTTTAACTTTCCCATGACGGACATATTCTACCACATTACAAGCTTCAAATTACAATCTATGTATCTTGTAGTAAACAGAGGGTAAATATATGTTAAAATCCATTTATGCATGACTCACACATACATTTGAACCTTTGTCCTCTTCAGGAAAATATTGAACAGATTATAAATGACTTCCAAAAAGAGAACGGAAAGCATATTCTCACTCAAAGCACTGACCTCTTGGATTACAGGGAGAACTTAGATATATCTAAAAGATATTCAGATATTGTTCAACTTGCACTTGGATTACATCCGACCGTTTTTGAAGAGTACACAGTCCAAAGAAATATATTTAAAGATATACAGAAGAAATCGCTTAAAATGATTGCAGATTTTGAAGATATATTCGAAAAAAACATCCTAGCTATATCTGCTGTAGGAGAAACAGGATTAGATTATTACCAATTCAATAACGACCAAACAGTAGATGAAGATATTAAAGAAGAACTCTGTGAGATACAAGAGATGTCCTTTACTAAGCATATACAATTAGCCCTGAAACATAACCTACCTATGAGTATTCATGCCCGAGATATGAATGGCAGTACTGAGTGTCTTGAAGATGTTTTAAGGATAGTAGCACAGGAAGGCAGAGGACAACTAAAAGGAAGCTTCCATAGCTATACTGGCAATCTTGACTTATTAGCGGATATTCTGGATATGGGATTTTACATTGGGTTTAATGGAATCATTACATACAAAAGTGGAGAGAATGTTAGAGACATCCTAAAAGAAGTTCCGCTTGAGAGAATTCTTTTTGAAACAGACGGACCATTCCTACCACCTCAATCTGTAAGGAAAGATAAAAAATTAAAAGAGAAATATGCACAACCGAAAGATATTAAAGAAATAATACAGATGGCTTGTGAAGTTAAAAATACAACATACGAAAAGATGGAAAGAGTTACAGACGAGAATTATGAAAGATTATTTGTTCTCTAGGATAACTACATACTCACCGTGAGGATTCTCTTTGAAGTCATCAGTCTCTATCTCCTTGCTAACTTCAGAGATATTTCCATAGAAAAACATCTCTCGCATTTTAGATATGTCTTTAGCAATACCAACTTTCTTCTCTCCAAAAACATTTTTTAGCATATCCAACAACTTGATTAATCTCTTTGGAGATTCGTAAAAAATTAAAGATCCTTCAATATTTACATATTCTTGTAAAAGCTTCTTTCTTTTAATATCTGACTTAGGAAGAAATCCTAGAAAGGCAAATCTATCTGTAACAAGCCCACTTATGGAAAGTGCTGAAGTTAATGCACTAGGTCCAGGGATTGAAACAACATCGTACTTCCTCTCTCTAAGTTCTCTAATTAGTTTAAAACCTGGATCAGATATGAGAGGAGTACCACAATCTGAGATAAGTGCTAAGTCCAAACCCATATCTAATTTCTCAAGTATCTTTCCCAACATCTTCTCATGGTTTTGATCTCTGTAAGAGATTAGTTGTGTTTTAATATCATACCTATTAAATAGTTTGTATGATTCCCTTGTATCTTCTGCAAGTACAAAGGTTACTTTTTTGAGAGTATCTATAGCTCGGAATGTAATATCTTCCAAATTTCCAATTGGAGTAGCTACTACATACAACTTTCCTTTATTCATTTGATATCATCTGATTTACTTTATCTAGGTCAATTATACTACTATTCATCCCTTTCTTTATATCCTCCGAGGATATGCTGTCTTCAACTTTAAAAGGTCCTACATATGTTCTTCGTAATTCAATAGCAGTTGCATATGTGCCAAGTTTAATTCCTAAATCGTTAATTAAAGTCCTAATATATGTTCCAGTAGAGCAAACAATCCTGAACTTTACTAATGGCCAGTTGTAACCTACTATCTCAAATTCACCAACAGAGATATCTTTTGGCATTAATTCGAACTCTTTCCCTTCTCTTGCTAAATCGTATGCTCTGACTCCAGAGACTTTCTTTGCAGAGTATCTTGGAGGCAATTGGGAGATATTTCCGATAAAATTTTCTTTAATAATTTTCTCAACAGCATCTCTTTCCAATGGAGTAGGGTTGTCGTTCTTTTTGAGTATTTCACCTGTTCCATCTTGTGTATCTGTCATGTATCCAAATTCTGCAGTTACAAGATACTCTTTTTCAAATTTATGAATTTTGTTCATCAGTTTTGTAGCCTTACCCAAAAGTATTGGTAGCACTCCAGTAGCAAATGGATCAAGTGTTCCAGCATGCCCAATTTTTTGTCCTCTTGGAAGAACTTTTTTTAATTTGTTAATAACTGTGTAAGAGGTTATACCTTCCTGCTTGTCTATTACAAGAATTCCATCTATCATATACATATATTCTAAGTTAGTTAAACAATGATATCACAATGTTAAATGGTATTACTTTGGGAATAATAATTGTAATTACAATTTTTGTATTCCTTTTTATTATCTCCTTACTTACAAACATTCTATTAGCTCCAGTGATTAGAACACCAAAAAAGGTAATACAGGAGATTTTAGAGGTTATGAATCTTACTAAGGAAGATACTTTTGTAGATTTTGGGTGTGGAGATGGTAGATTAGTTTTGGGTGCGTATGAGCAAGCAAAGTGTAAGTGTATTGGTTATGATATTTCTCCAATTATGTTAATGCTTGCTAAGACAGCAAGAGTGGTAAGGTATCCTCTTTCAAAGGATATTATTTTTGAGGCACAGGATATATTTCAGGTAGATATATCTAATGTTACAAAGATATATTGTTTTTTAGATGAAAAGAGTATGGATATTTTAAATGAAAAGCTAAGTAATTTTGTAAAGGGTGGGGGAGAGGTATATAGCTATATGTATGATATAAAGGGATTAAAGAATGAAAAGAAGATAATACTAAGTAATGGTAATACACTGTATATGTATAGAGGTGTTTAGGGATCACTAAGATATATATTTAAATATAAGGTAGTGATCCCTTTGGATCTAGAGTTAAAGGAACATTCCCGACAAAAGTGCAATTGAAAGAACAATTGGAATTACACTTATTAAGAAGAAAACCACATCAAGGAATTCCCTTTTTTCTTTAGCGATTAATTGCCAAAGTTCGATCGAGAAAGACAGGAGGAAAAGCAGTGAGGTAGTGAAAAAGAAGTAATTTGACATTACACCTTTGACGACTTCCGTCACATACCAGATTAGAATTCCAGCATAAATAATTATTTGGAACCAATTCAGGATTTTCCTTTCTTTCCGTGTACCAATTTGAAGTGCATTCCCAATGATTAATATTACCATGACACCGACATAAAACCAGATAAATCTTTCCATCTTTTCTTCTCCTTTTTATTTTCTATATGTTTTTTTTGTACTACCAAATATACCTTCCACCTATGTATGAAAAACATATTTGGTAGACAAAATAATTACATTAGAAAATATCTAGATCCTTTTTAAAGAACAGTATCTATATGAATTAAATCAATATAGATGTATATATTATACTATAGGACAACTTTTAATTCAATTCTCCACTAAACAAGGTATAATATCCATATGCCAATATACGAACCATTAGCATCAAAATATAGGCCAAAAACCCTTGATGATTTCATTGGTCAACAACACCTTGTAGGGGAAAATGGACCAATTAGAAAATTCCTTAAAACAGGAATTATCCCCTCCATGATATTCTGGGGACCACCCGGAACTGGTAAAACAACCCTTGCATACATAATATCCCTTAATCTTTACTATGACTTCCACAAACTACAAGCAGTAACAGCTGGTAAAGATGCACTAAGGAAAATTATTAAAATTGCACTTAACAACCAACAATACGGTAAAAAAACAATCCTTTTCTTAGATGAAATACACAGATGGAACAAAGCACAACAAGATGCACTCCTACCATATGTAGAAAAAGGAGTCATCATACTAATTGGTGCTACAACAGAAAACCCTTCTTTCACAGTAATTAGTGCATTACTCTCTAGAACTAAAGTATTTATATTCAACCAACAAACAGAAGAAGATATATATCTCTTACTTAAGAAAATCCTTAAAAAAGAATATCCACATATTAAAGTAAAGAAAAAAGTCTTAAAAATGATGAGCAACCTCTCCAATGGAGACATACGCTCTGCAATGAATATATTGGAAATGGCAGCTACACTTGTTCAAGAAGAAAAAACCTCTGAGATTACAGAAGAAATACTCAAAAACACAGTACAAAACCCAATCTACTATGACAAAGATGGAGAAGAACACTTCAATATCATATCCGCAATACACAAATCCATGAGATCATCCAATCCAGACGCTGCAGCATACTGGGTTGGTAGAATGCTCGCAGGTGGAGAAGATCCTCTGTATGTGGCTAGAAGATTACTAAGATTTGCAAGTGAAGATATTGGAAACTCTGATCCACAAGCATTAATACTTGCGAATTCCGTGTATGAAGCATGTCAAAAACTTGGAATGCCAGAGTGTCAAATATTTTTGACTCAACTTGCCATATATCTCTCTAAAGCTCCAAAAGATAATACTGCATATGTAGTAGAAAACATGGTAAAGAAAGATATCGAGGAGTATGGAAATCTTCCAGTACCATTAAATATACGAAATGCTGAAACAAAACTGATGAAAGATATTGGATACGGAAAGGACTATCAGTATGACCATGATTTACCAAACAAAAAATCTACCCAACAGTGTATGCCAGATAAATTAAAAAACAGAAAATATATTCCCGAATAACTACACTATTCTGAATTCAATGAAGAAAGTATTCTTAACTCTTCTTTCTACGATTTTCATTATAGCCAGTAAAAGAGATTGAACTTCTTCCTCAGTCTTACTTCTAAAAGTAGTATCTCCAATACTAAAAAGTAATTGTTTAGATGGTATCCCTTTGAACTTTAGATTCTCAATATCTTTTTTATAAATAGTTTCTGTATTAACAGATAAATCCAAAGGCTCTAAGTTACTTTCTAGGTTAACAAACGAAAGAGCCCTATGCAAAGTCTCAACTTCATATTCATTTAAAATTCCATTACAATATCCAGGTTTTGCCTCCTCTGTATTCTCAACTAATCTGTATCTAGAATTTGGGATTACATTAGTATCAAGAAACATATCTTCGAAAGATTTAAGCCTTTCGTTAAAATCAACCCTTTCACTGTTTTCTTTTTCAATAGGCACATTGTCCATATCCCATAATTATACACTAGCCTCCTTGTCTAACAAAACATTTACATATATAATTATTTCGTTATGACATCCATAAAAACAGATATAGAAATAATAGACCGCATACTAAACAAAGGAGTCGAACAAATACTTCCTTCAAAAGATGCACTTAAAGAAAAATTACTCTCTGGGAAAAGACTAAACATTTACCAAGGATTTGATCCTACAGCAGATACACTGCACATTGGACACTCTGTTGGCATGAGAAAACTAGAAGATTTCAGAAAACTTGGGCACCATGTAATTTTCCTCATAGGAGACTTCACTGCAAGAGTAGGAGACCCATCAGATAAAATGGCAACAAGAAAAACACTCACCAAAGAGGAAGTTGAAAAAAATATGGAAAAGTATGTCGAACAAGCTTCACATATTATAGATATGAACAACAGTGAAAATCCAGTAGAGATAATGTACAACAGCAAATGGCTAGAAAATTTGACCTTCGGCGAAGTTATAAATCTTGCCAGTGAGTTCACAGTCCAGCAGATGCTCAAAAGAAGCATGTTCCAAAAAAGACTTGAAGAAGACAAACCAATCTACCTAAACGAATTCCTTTATCCTCTGATGCAAGGATATGATTCTGTAATGATGGACATAGATGTAGAAGTAGGAGGCAACGATCAACTTTTCAATATGCTCTCTGGTAGAGATATGGTCTTTAACCACCTTAAAAAAGAAAAAATCGTTTTAGCAGGAAAACTTCTTGAATCTAATGACGGCATAAAGATGGGTAAATCAATGAATAACATGATACGTATGGATGACAAAGCTGAAGATATCTTTGGAAAAGTTATGGCATTTACAGATGATTTAATTGTAATCGGTTTCGAGATATTAACATCGGCATCTATGCAAGAAGTAGAAACATACAAAAACAGGTTAGATGCTGGAGAGAATCCAATCAATCTAAAGACGGAATTAGCATACAGGGTAACTGCAGAAATCACATCAGAAGAAGATGCTAAAAAAGCAGGAACATACTTTGAGAACATTTACCGAAACAAAAACGATGACGAAAATATTCCAGAGGTAACAATCTCTCAGGAATCATTACCACTCGTTGACCTAATAGTTGAAGTAGGACTGGCAGAGAGTAAATCCCAGGCAAGAAGACTAATAGAGCAAGGGGCAGTAAAGATAGATAACGAAAAACAAACAGATTGGAATATGGTAATTTCTCTCTCAGAGAATAATCCTTTTACACTTAAGGCAGGACGCCAACTATGTAGAATTCTCTACAAGAAATAACTGGGGGAGACAATATTTAAAATATCCACCCCCAATACAAGAATGGGGGGTTTTTTTAATATGAGCAAAATTGAAATTTTAAAAGAAGAAATACTAAAAAATTCACCCGAGAATTTCAAATCTTTAATAAATGATGCCATATCTTTTGCACAACAAGCTCATAAGGGAGAAAACCGCAAATCTGGTGAAGACTTTATCATCCATCCATTAAATACTGCATTAACTGTGGCAAAGATTGGATTGGATACCGACACCATAATTGCCTCCATTTTACACAGCCTTGCACACAAAGAGGATAAGATGGATGAAATAAAAAAAATCTTTGGAGAAGATGTATATAGTTTAATTAAACAAACAAAAAAAATTCACGATGCCACCAAGAATACTCGGACTCCAGATGAAGTAATTACGAAATACATATTAAATAGATCAAAAGACATACGACCAATCATAATCAAACTTGCTAGTGCACTACACAATGTTCAAACCATACAATACTTACCAAAGGAGGAGTTAAAAGATACATTGAAAAAAGTTTTCAACATCTATGCTAACCTAGCAGAATATCTCAATTTCAATACTATTAAAAAAGAATTAGAAGAGAATGCATTTAAAGAATACCAACCATTAGAATACGAGAGCATCACAAACAAGATGGAGAGTCTAGGTATTAATAACGAACTATTAGAAAGATATAAAGCAACAATAGAAGAACAAATAAAAGATTTAAATGTAACAGTACAAGGAAGAATCAAAGGCAAATACAGTATATACAATAAGCTAAAGAAATATGAGAAGGAATGGAAAGACCCAAATATTGGTAGTCTGACAGATATAATCGCTTTTCGAGTCGTGACTCAAAGTATTGATGATTGCTTTCTTGTTTTAGAAAAGATAATGGACAATGCTGAACTTAACACACAACTTTTCGACGACTATATTAGCAATCCAAAACCAAATGGATACCAGGCAATACATTCAATTGTTAAATTTCCAAAGATAGCAGATCTGGAAATTGAAATCCAAATTCTTACTGAAGTAATGCACTACACTAATACATATGGCAAGGCATCACACATAGCATACAAGGCAAGTCAGAGTAGATTTGCACAACCAACAGATGTGTACTCATGGGTAGAAGATGTACATAACAAGATAGAAAGCCATATTAGCAGAAGAGAATTAGAAAGATCCATCCCCATTGAATGCAATATATTCGAAAATGAAGTATATGCCTTTACTCCAAAAGGTGAAATTATACTACTTACAAAAGGGGATACAGCTTTGGACTTTGCATTTAAAGTCCATACCCAAATTGGAAACAGTGCAGTAGGAGCAAAGATAAATGGAATTGCAGGGAAACTAGATACAGTCCTAAAAACAGACGATGTGGTAGAAATTAAGACACAAAAAGACAAACTATATCAAACAGAAAGTGCGCTTTCTATCGTAAATTCCTCCTCTAGTAGAACAAAAATCCTTCAGGGCATCTGTAAGAAAAATAAAAATTAATGTAGAATAAAAAGCATGAAAAAGAGTACTATTAAAAAATTTCAGAATGTAGGAAATATATTAATTGCAATAATCCTTCTTGGAGGAATACTTATCCCAATAATCCTATCTCTTCTTCTTCCATAATATGTCTCTAACAGCAGATTCAAAGGTTGTTGAGATTAAAGGAGTAGGAGAAAGCTTAGCAACAAAATTTTCTCGGCTAAACATTACTACAGTAAGAGACCTTCTCTTTCATGTTCCAATTAAATACCAGGATTCATCCCATCTTCTCTCAATAGAAGATTTTCTCCTAAAAGGGGAAGGAACATTTCTTGCAGAGATAGTAGATGTAAAAACATTTAGAACAAGAACAGGAAAAACCATTACTACAGTAAAAGTAAAAGATGATACTAAGAAAATAAACCTTACATATTTTAACCAACCATATCTTTCAAAAGTGCTCATCAAAAATGAGACATATCTCTTCGATGGCAAAGTCACCATTAAGGGTAGCAAAAGAGATATCTACAATCCCAAATACGAGCTGTTCAAAGGAGAGAAGGAGAAACAAACAAACCTAGGTAAACTTGCCCCCATATATCCGGAAACTGAGGGGCTAACATCAAACATGATTAGGAAAATACTCAAAACAGTAAAAGAAGATATACCTAAAATCTTGTCAGACCCATTAGCAAAATATACTAACATTTCTCTACAAGAAGCCATTACAAAAATCCATTTTCCAAAAGATACCAATGATATACTACAAGCAAGAGAGCGATTAGCATTTGATGAAATGTTAAAAATAGCAATCAAAATTGAAACTGAAATACTAGAGCGAAGCACACAAAAAACACTTCCAATAAAAACAGATACAAAAATACTAAACAAATTCATAAAATCTCTTCCTTACAAATTAACAAACGACCAGAACAAAGCTATGGAGATAATCCTAGAAGAGATTAATCGCGAAGTACCAATGAACAGATTACTAAATGGAGATGTTGGAAGTGGAAAAACTGTTGTAGCAGCAAGTGCAGTATTAAACACCATTAAAAACGGTTTCTCTTGTGTACTTCTTGCTCCAACAACTGTGCTTGCCAAACAACACTATGATACTTTCAAAGATTTGTTTAAGGGTTTCCATATTCCAATCGAGCTATGTATATCCTCCCAGCAGGATATTAGCGATGCCAACAATAAATTAATAATTGCTACACACTCAATCCTATACGACAAACAATTACCTTCAGATTTAAATCTCGTTATCATTGACGAACAACACAGATTTGGAGTAGAACAAAGAAAATACTTCTTAAAAAAATTACCCCATACACCACACCATCTAACAATGACTGCTACACCAATACCAAGAAGTTTAACCGAAATCTTCTTTGGAAATCTGGATGTGTCAGAAATTAGAGAAAAACCATCTAACAGGAGAGGAATCAAATCTTTCTATACACCATTTACCAAACGAGATGACTGTTTTAATTGGGTAGCTAAAAAGATAAAAGAAAGTCAATTTAAAGAACAAGCATTTGTAATATATCCTCTCATTGAGGAAACCGACATATCTGTTGCAAAAACTGTTCTAACAAGTTTTGAGGAATTAAAAAAGAAATATTTTAAAGATATATCCATTACATATCTTCATGGGAGGATGAAAGATACAGAAAAAACAAAAATCTTAAATGATTTTAAAAAGAAAAAATACAACGTACTAGTTTCTACTTCAGTTATTGAGGTAGGCATAGATATCCCAGACGCAACAATTATGGTAATTGAAAATGCAGAGAGATTTGGCCTTGCACAACTTCATCAATTAAGAGGAAGAGTAGGAAGGAGTGATTTACAATCATACTGTTATACAATCCCAGGCATTGAAGTGGAAAAAGATTCTAAAGCAGAAGAGAGGTTAAAATATTTTAGTAAACACAGTTCTGGTTTTGATGTAGCAGAGTACGATTTGCAGAGTAGAGGTCCAGGAGAGGTGTACGGTATTGCACAATCTGGCATTCCTCTTTTCAAGGTCGCCTCCATACACGATTTAGATACATTAAAAAAAGCTAGAAATGTTGCAAAAAGACTTTTAAAAAGTGATAATCATATCGAAAATATCTTACAAAATATATTTAGATGAAAATACATATTGTATTAGATAATATTAGATCTGTATTTAATGTAGGTAGCATATTTAGATCTGCAGATGGAGCAGGCAGTGTTGAGAAAATATATCTCTGTGGTATGACAACACCAATAGATAACCCAAAGCTTGAGAAAACAGCCCTAGGAGCTACAGAAATGGTAGATTCTGAGCACTACGATACAACCCAAGAAGCACTAGATGAATTAAGAGAAAAAAATATTCCAATCTACTCAGTAGAATTAACAGATGATGCTCAAAATTTTCAAAAAGTAGAATATCCCGAAGAATTAGCACTAGTCTTTGGTCATGAGAAGAACGGAGTAAGCCCAGATATACTTCAAGAGAGTGACAAAAAAATATATATACCCATGAGAGGAAAGAAAGAGTCTCTCAATGTTGCTAATTGTGCAAGTATAATCTTGTATGAGATTACAAGAGAAAGATAACTTTTTCTGCTAAAATGTAGTAATGAAAATTTCTGCAAAGACATTAATTATTGGAATATCTACACTTGTCGTAGCAGGTGGTTCTGTTGCATATTATCTTACTACTCAAGACAGTCCAGAGACACTTGGTTGGATGAATAGTAGCTGGTTATACAGAAGAGGAATTACAGTAGAAAATGAGGGAGATGATCTCCTTTATGAGGATGTACTCATCGAGGTTGATACTGCATCCCTTGTTAGTGCTAATAAACTCCAAAGTGATTGTGATGATCTAAGGTTTACCAACGGAGATGAAACAACCGGAATCTCTTACTGGGTTGAGGGAGGATGTAATACAAGTACTACCCAGATTTGGGTTCAGATCCCAGAGATTAGAACAGGAGAACTTACAATATATATGTACTATGGGAATACGGAGGCTATAAATGCAGAAGAAAGCTGGAATGGTGATTTCATAGTACTTTCTACTTCTTCTTGTCCATCTGGTTGGACTAGGGCAAGTGCCTATGATGATAAATATACATATGGATCAGATACATATGGCACAACATTTGCAGGCACACATAATCATGGTCAAGCATCAGGAACAACTGGGTATGCAATTGGAGGAACACAACAAGAAAGCGACTTTGATCCAGAAGATCATCTCTCTACTGCTATGCATACAGCTCATAATCATGCAAATACGAAAGTTAGTGTAAATAATACAATCATAGAACCCCTGTATGTTGGACTATATTTTTGTATAAGTAATTCTTTGTCACAATTTACAAATTCTATAGGAATCTTCAACACAACATCTACAACACTGCCTACAGGATACACATATTATTCTGCTCTAGAAGGAAAATTTCCAAGAGGAAGTAGCTCACCTGTAACAAGTGGTGGATCTTCTACCCACACCCATACCACAACAGGAGGATATGTAACGAATGCAACCGCAGTTAAAAATCCTTCTACTAGAATGGCTACAAATACTCACAGATCAACTGCTGCCGTTACCCACACTCATACTACAGTGAATGGAACGACACAAAGTGGAAATAACAATACTCCTTACTATGACGTTGTATACGGACAAACAGCTTCTAACATCACCGCATCAGCTGGAATTATAGAGATGACAAGTGCAGTACCTCCCCTTGGTTGGACTAGATTTACTTCATTAGACTCAAAATTTCCCAGAGGAGCTACCACCGCTGGAGGATCATACAGCGGAGCAACACATACTCATAGTATAACCATCACAACAGGAACAGGTAGTGCATCCTCAACTGGTGTTTGGTATACGGCTGGAACAAAATATGTAGATTATAACCATACCCATACTGCCACAGTCACATCAAGTGCAGCCAATGCATTACCTGCATACATAACCACAATATTTGCACAAAGAAAGAACTCTGTCGCAACTACCATTGGGGATGAGGTCACTTTAAATACAACTCCAAACGCTCCATCTTCTCTCTGGACAGAAGGACAAACAAACCCATCCAGAGTTTCAGATTCTACACCAGAATTCTCTGCCACTTTCTCAGACCCAGACACTCCAGACACAGGGAATTACTACCAAATACAGGTTAACACAGCATCAGATTTTATGGGTACATCTCTGTGGGATTCAACTAAGACAGCCCTAAGCCCTGTTGTAACAAACGGCTCTAGATCTCAAGACATCTCATATGCAGGTTCTACACTCTCAGAGGGTACTACATATTACTGGAGAATGAAATTCTGGGATAATAGCGATGCAGAGAGTTCATGGTCTTCGACAGCCAGTTTTACAATGAATACTACCCCAACAGCCCCAACT
>Ga0116161_1003470_pt1 | contig 14023 bp, 9 predicted proteins | sample AD_JPNAS3_MetaG_FD_89877 | JGI IMG/M metagenome (GOLD analysis project Ga0116161, IMG submission 89877) | Active sludge microbial communities of municipal wastewater-treating anaerobic digesters from Japan - AD_JPNAS3_MetaG | ecosystem: Engineered > Bioreactor > Anaerobic > Digestate | place... | reverse complement strand
GAAACCCAAAGGGGTATAACCGGTGCAAAGATCTATCCGATGTCAGGTATAGGCGCATCCTATGTGCTCAGACTTCCTTTTAATATGGCCTCCGGGGTATATCTTTACTATAATAAAACCAGCCTTTTACAAAATATTCCTGCAGTTCAAACAGATGAGGCTGATGAAGAACCAGCCGAAGAAGCTGCGGAGGTTCCGGTTACTCCTGTTGAGCCCATTGCGGTTCAAGCGATCGATAATGAAAGCCTCAATGTAGACCTCAGATTTGCAGGCGCCTGGCCGGTAATTACCCTCGACTTTGCAGCAGGATTCACCCTTCCCTTTGAGAAAACAGATTCCAACGAACAAAAAGTAATTCTTCTTATTAGAAGAGCTGATCTGCACACTGGTATTTCGATGCTTATAGGCAGCAGCTATACTTCTTCACTTCTTTTTCAAGCAGGCTTGATTAAATTGATTTTTAATCCGAATGAAGAGGATGAAGAAAAAGTACTTGCTTTTAAAGATGTTTATATTCTCATTGAACCGCGTTTTGTAGCAAAAAATGTAGGGTTTGCCTTCTCTTTATATAATATTCCTCCCGAAGTTTCCGAACGTCTTTTCTATATTTCTAACCCCCTGGGTGTAAATGTGTCAATTTATACATCAAATATACAGATACTTGGCAAGCCGTCTCAATTTGGTGCCCACATTACACTTTCTGTTCCGGAGTCTACTATTCAGATTACTCCCGATATGCTTAATCTGCAAGTTGCCCCGTTCGGTACTATGAATATAGGCGGAGGGAAACTGGATGCGGCAGTAATGTGCAATGTTTTAGGTATTACTAATTTTGATACATTTATACAAAATACCAGATTTTCAATAGGCTATAAGGTGCAGTTATGATGAACTGGAAACAGTTCTTTAGTTCTATATTTCTCTTTTCGTTATTATCCATTGCATCCGCATTGGATTTTTCTGTTGAAACGCATTATGACACCTTTGACAGGACAAAGGAAACCGGAACTGTCGGATTTTCATTTACCCTGCAGGAACAGTTGACTAATACAACGTTTATTGATGCCAATCTTTTATATAAAAATGCAGGTCAGTATGCAGCTTACTGCACAGGAAATGTTGAAACAGGCTTTCTGGCTTTAGGCGGCGGTGTAATTTATGACATCTATAACCAAGTTATAACTCCCGGCTTAGTTGCAGATATGAAGATGAAACTGGGCAAAGCTGTCTTGATTGGCGGCTCATACTTCATAACTTTTACTCCGGAAAACATATTTAAAGACTATGCGCAGGAGGCTTCTGTTTTTTGGCGTACCCAATTAATTAATACCTATCTGACATCAAAATATGAATACAGACATGTTAAGATTAATGATTTAAAAAGATTTTCTCATGGTGCAAATTTCAGCATCTTAGCATACGATATGAATTCGCCCATTAATCTAGGGCTAAATTCAACTATTAAACTATACTTTGACGAAGCAGACAGTGAGTATTTTGATTTTACTATTGATGCAGGTGCCAGTTTTGAATTTGATACTAAAAAATTCGGAGCTTATTTTATAAAAGCAGGCGCCAATGTATTTACCTTTACTGCTGCTACCCAAAAGGTACCATTCAGTATAAGCATCGGCGCCCGTTTTATTGCCGAATAAAAATATTCTATAACGATAATTTAGAAAGTCTTTTTACTGCTTCAATAATATCATTCCGGTGGCCGAATGAACTAAATCTAACAAAGCTTTCACCTGCAGGACCGAATCCCGAACCCGGTGTTGTTACAACATGACACTGATCAAGTATTGCATCAAAAACATCCCAGCTTCTTCTTCCCGGAAATTTAACCCAAAGATAGGGCGCATTACCCTGTCCATAAACTTCAATATTCATAGCCTTAAAATTCGGACTTTCCAAGCCTTCTTTGATCAGGCGTGCATTTTCAAGATAATAATCTGTAACTTCCCTCATTTCTTTGAGCCCTTCTGGATCCAAAGAAGCAAGACCGCCCTGCTGGGCAATATTTGAAGCCCCGTTAAAGAAGGTATTTGTCAGACGGCTCCATACATCACGAACCTTTGTACCATCCTCAAAAACAAGATCCTGAGGAATAACAGTCCATCCTAAACGCACCCCGGTAAATCCGATTGGTTTTGAAAAGGAATTAATTTCTATTGCACAAGTTCGGGCACCTTCAATTTCAAAAATGCTCACAGGAAGATTAGAATCCCGTATAAAAGCAAAATAAGCAGCATCGAAAAGTATAATACATTCATTGGATTTTGCAAATTGTACAAGTTTTGTTAATTCTTCCCGTGAAGCTACAGCTCCGGTAGGGTTATTGGGAGAGCAAAAATAAATAAGACTGTTTTTCTTTACCTTCGAAAGATCGGGAAAAAAATTGTTTTCTGGAATACAGCTCATATAGGTAATATCAGAATAGCCATTTACTCCTGCCGGACTTTTACCTGCTGCTCCAACCATGACTGATCCGTCGACATACACAGGATAGGCAGGGTCCTGAACGGCAACCGATACATCTGAACCAAACATCTGCTGAAGTCTTCCAACATCGCATTTTGCACCGTCAGAAACGAATACTTCATCCGCCTGTACAAGATCTTTATATAAAACATGGGCAATCTGTTCGCGCAATTCCTGTAAGCCTGCTGAATCATCGCCATAACCGGAGTAACCCTTAACGGTCCCGAGGTTTTCTACATATTTTTTCATTGATTCAACAATGTGAGGTGTTAATGGTTCTGTTGTATTTCCAATACCCAAACTGATAAGTTTAACATCCGGATGGGAAGCAGCGTAGGCCCGTCTTCGTTTTGCTATTTCCGGAAATAAATAACCTGATGCCAGGTTTGTAAAAGATTTGTTTCGTTTTATCATACTTTATACCTCTTTTAAAATACTATAACAAAAAAAGATAATTAGATAAAGAAGGGAAAGCAGTTAAAGACATTGTATTTCATCAAGAATTGCATCGCACATTCCGGATGTTCCTACACAAATAATACTTTTATCTGCAGGACAGCTGGAAATATCGTTTGTTCTGTATCCCTTAATTAGTACATTTTCTACAGCCTGCTCGATGAGCAGGGCTTCTTCATCAAGAGAAAGCGAATGCCGTAAAAGGAGGGCTGCAGAAAGTATTGTGGCTATTGGATTGGCCGAGTTTTTTCCCGACATATTGGGAGCTGATCCATGCAGGGGGCCATAAAGCCCCGGACAACCGCTCTCCCCTACTGCTGCTGAGGGTATCATACCTATAGATCCGCTTATCTCGCCTGCAATATCAGTTAATATATCGCCGAAAAGGGTGTTCGTTACAATAACATCAAAACTGCCCGGACTGCTTAACATTCTGCGGCATGCTTTATTTATATGAACATATTCTACGTCAACATCGCTGTAATCATAGGACAAAGATTTTGCAACCTCCCGCCAAAGGCGGCTTGATTCGAGCATATTTGCCTTATCAACAAGACAAAGATGTTTACGCCTTGAACGTGCGGCTTCAAAGGCGATGCGCAGCACACGGCAGATCTGGTCATCGGTGTAGAGTTCGGTATCCCAGGCACATGAACCGTCCTCGGTTAATCCTTTTTCGCCGTTGTAAATTCCGCTGTTTAATTCGTTTACAATGAGAAAATTAAACCCGCTGCTGAGTATTTCTTCTTTTAACGGACTGGCATTATTAAGGGAGGTTGAGAAAAGCACCGGTCTGAAGGAAGCATACACATCCAGTCCTTTCCGCAGCTCCAGAAGGGCACGTTCAGGACGTAAAGATATTGGTAAAGAATCCCACTTTGGTCCACCGAAAGGGCCTGTTAACACAGCATGTGTTCTTCTGCACTCAAAAAGTACCTCACATGGAAAGGGCTCTCCTGTCTGATCAAGAGCCTCTCCCCCTGCGGAGAGCGTTGTATAAGTTACCGTATGCCCGAACCGTTTTGTCACAGCATCTATTACACGAACTGCTTCGTGCAGCATATCCGGACCTATTCCATCACCTGGAATAAGAGCGATAGTTATCTTCATAAATCTATAAACCTTAAGCACAAAAAAAACGCTGTAAACTCAAGACAAGATTGTACAAAAAAAAAGAAAAAAAGTAAATACAAGAAATTACTATGGATGCATCATTAAAATTAGAGTAAAATTGGAAAGATGAATAGAAATTGGAGCACTACAGCACAAATTTTATCTGTAAGGCAGTCCGGCGAGGATAATCGAAGCGTAACAATGCTCACTAAAGACAAGGGCATTATTCAGGCTGTTTTATACGGCGGACCGAAAAGCCGTCTTAGATCTCTTGTCGCACCGTATCACAGCGGGACAATATGGCTCTATACCGATGAGGTGCGTAAATCCACAAAAATATCTGATTTTGATGTTCTCTCATACCGCAGTGAATTGCGTGAAAGTTTATTCAAAACCTGTGCTGCAGGGCTTTGTGCAGAACTTGCAGTAAAAACGCACAGCGGGGCCGATTTTGCAGAAACGTGGCTTTACGTTTCAAGTTTTTTAGACGGTTTGTGCCTTGTTGATGAACAGGAATCAAGAATTGCGCTGTTGCGCTTTCTGTGGAGATTTTTATCGCTTCTTGGTTTTCAGCCTGACCCGTGTCATTGCGAAAGATGCGGGGAACAGATGTGTCTCATAAGCTCTTCTGCAAAAGTTTTTTACAGCCTTCATGATTCGGCATTTTACTGCACCGAGTGTTCTATGCAGTATTCAGATAATCCCGGCTTTCTGCTCAACAAAGAAAGTGTGTCGTATTTAAAAGCAGTGACCACAGAAAAACCGGGTTTTGTAAGAAATTTAAAAGTTCAAAACGAAACAATTCTTGAACTGCAGGATTTTTTACTTCATCTGATTCAAAGTTTTGTTGAGGGTAAACTAATGTCTTTGGATCTGCTGCAGCGTTTCTGATATTTGCGGGTTTACTCATTTTTTCCTACCTAGTATACTTAATTACTTTTTTTAATGGAGGCATTATAGAATTGCTTAAACGGGTACGAGGTCAAAAAATAAGGCTTGCAGGATTTAATAATCTTACAAAGTCTTTGAGTTTTAATATTTATGATGTGTGCTATGCTCACTCCGAGAAATCACAGATTGAATATCTTGAGTACATTGATAAGGAATATGACGCAGACAGACTGAGAAAGATTATTGAAGATGTAACTAAAATAATCGACGCCAAGCTTGTAAATATTTCTACCCAGGATTATGATCCGCGCGGTGCAAGTGTAGTAGCCCTTATTAATGAAGATCATTCAGATTTTACTCTGCCGGAAGCTTTTGTATGCGGACACCTTGATAAAAGTCACATTACTGCCCACACCTATCCCGAATACAATGCAAAGACAGGTCTTGCCACTTTTCGTGTTGATATTGATGTTTCAACGTGCGGCATGATAAGTCCATTGAGAGCCTTACACTATCTCATTGGAAGCTTTGACTCTGACATAGTTCTCATTGACTACCGTGTGAGGGGATTCACAAGGGATACACGGGGGAAAAAGATATTTATTGACCATGATATTAATTCAATACAGGATTATATTGCACAGGACGTATTAGAAGAGTACCTGGCTTATGACATTAACATTCTGTCCGATACAATATTTCATACCAAGATGAGGAAAAAAGAGCTGGATCTCGATAACTACTTATTTGGTGATGAAATTGAGCTCCTCAAAGATGATGAACAAAAAAAAGTAAAGAAACTTCTTGAAAAAGAAATTCAGGAGATTTTTGAATGCGAAAACTTTTAAAAGCTCTTCAGAACTTCTGTAAAGTTCATACTGAATATACAAGTACTCACAGCGGTTGGTTTTTTGAAATTTCCAGGGTATTAAAAAAAGAAAAAACTAAGTGGCAGAAGATTTGTGTAGTAGAAACAAAAGAATTTGGAAAGGCCCTCCTCCTGGACGGTATTACGCAGATTACAGAGGAGCAGGAGTATCAATACCACGAACCTATGGCTCATGTTCCTCTTTTGTGTCATCCGGAACCGGAATCTGTTCTCATTATTGGAGGAGGAGATGGTGCGCTCCTTCGCGAAATACTGCTTCACCCTTCTATCAAGAAGGCGGATTTTGTCGAACTTGATGAGGGCGTTATCGAGTTCTGCAAAGAATATTTTCCGGAAATGGGAGCTTCTTCTTTTTCCGATTCACGTGTGACGATTCATATAGAAGACGGCAGAGCCTTTGCCCAAAGAGCGGCTGCTGAAAAGAAATCCTATGATGCAATATTCATGGATATGACGGATCCCTCAGGTCCATCGCTTGCCCTTTACACGAGGGAATTTTTTATGATAATTGAACACCTTTTAAAAGATGACTTATCTTTTTTTATTATGCACTCAGAATCTCCGGATTTAAGGCCTAATACTTTTGCAAAAATTCATGCAACACTTAATACTGTCTTCCCCCGGGTTCAGCCCATGATAAGTTATGTAAGAATGTATGGAGGTCTTTGGTCATGGGCCTTGTGCAGCAAAGGGTTGAAAAGCTTTTCCACAAAACCTTCAATAGCAGATGAAAGAATTCGTGAACGTAACTTACAAAATTTGAAAATCATTAACGAAGAAACCTGGTCGTCATTCTTCAGCTTATGGCCGGTTCATAAAACCCTTCTTTTAAAAAATACAGAACCTGCAACAGACAAAAATCCGGAATACCCTTTAAATTAAAAAAAACCCGCCTTACGGCAGGTTTTTTGGAGGTGGGGAGAATCTCAGCTTCCAGTCGCTGACTTCCTGTCATATTAAATGATGCGCCATGGACGGAGCCCTGACCGTTATAGGGATTCGAGTTTGCAAGTGCTAACTCGGAAAGCAGATAAAACAGGATGTTTTATCTGCTTAGCCCGCCCTCAGCCACTGACGGTGCCTTCCTTGGCACCTTTTCTTCGCATTCGCTCAGCGTGACTTCGGGGAGTTCAATTCTCCCCACCCCATAATAAAAAAACCCGCCTTACGGCAGGTTTTTGGAGGTGGGGAGAATTGAACTCCCGTCCGGATGTGCGGGTCAGAAACGTCTACAGGTTTAGCAGTGCGAGTTAATTGTCGGGAACCGGTGTCAGCACTGCAAGCGTCGATTCCTTATTCCAGTAATGTTCCCCTTTACCGTCTGGACCCGGCAAAGGGTAAGCTCCGGTCAGTGACAGAAATTCGGACCGTTCAGAGCGGCACAATCCGGTTTCCGCGCTCTGCTAACTAAGCAGCGAGAGCGTAATTGTCGTTTGTTTCGGCAATTATAAGTTTTCGCCCGTTTGGAGGACAGACAACCTCACCTGCAGTCAAAGACCGCGAATCACGCCCGTCGAAACCGGTGCACCCCCGGTTGCGGGTATTAGCAGACTGGTAATATATCAGTACTGCTTCTCCATAAATCTACGGTTAAAAACCGTAAAAGTCAAGTGTTGTCTTTACCTTATCAGCTAAAAATGCTATTCTTTACTATATGATGCGTTTTTTCGCACTATTCAGGCAGATACTCGGATATTAGCCGAACAGCAGTACGTTAATTCCGGTAAATATACAAATAGAAACGGGCTAGTAATGGTACTCGTTCTATGACCACAAAGGTGAATATGGATTTTAATGAATTCTCTCTGCACGAAACCCTTATGAAGGGAATAGCCGATGCAGGCTATGTAACGTGCACCCCTGTTCAGGAACAGGTTCTTAAGGGCTCCCTTGACGGAGCAGATTTGTATGTGCAGTCTCAGACCGGCACAGGAAAAACAGCAGCGTATCTTATATCAGTTATACAGGAATTGTTAACACGGGAAGATATGAAGGGCAAAAAAGCTCTTATTATGGTTCCTACCCGCGAACTAGCTGTTCAGGTTGAGCAGGAAGCAAAAATGCTGAGCTCTCACACGGGCTTGCGGTGTGCAAGTTTTTACGGCGGAGTAGGCTACGGACGCCAGGCAGACCAGTTAAAAAAAGATGTCAGCATACTGGTTGGTACACCGGGCCGTGTCATAGATTTACAGGAATCGGGCACCATGGACCTGAGTAATGTAGGTTTTTTAGTAGTTGATGAAGCAGACCGTATGTTCGACATGGGTTTTTATCCTGACTTACGCAAGCTTATAAAGGTTCTTCCCTCTGCAGCAGAAAGACAGACCATGCTCTTCAGTGCAACACTCAACAGCTATGTTAAAAATCTTGCATGGGAATATACCGAAGATGCAAAAGAAATTACTATCGAATGCGAGCAGATTACTGTTGATGAAATTGAACAGATGCTTTTTCATGTTTCAAGCGATCAGAAAATGCAGTTGTTATTGGGAATTATCAGAAATGAAAAACCTGAAAGCACCATTGTGTTCTGCAATACAAAAAGAGCCTGTGAAGTTATTTCAAAGCGTCTTTCAATTAACGGCATTGAAAGCGAATTCATTATCGGCGACCTGCCGCAGTCAAAGAGGCTTCAGGTTCTTGAATCTTTTAAAAGAGGTTCTCTGCGATGTCTCGTAGCCACCGATGTTGCAGCGCGCGGAATTGATGTTAATGACCTTGCAATGGTTATTAATTATGACCTCCCCAATGAAAGCGAAAATTATGTTCATAGAACAGGCCGGACAGCGAGAGCCGGAAAAACAGGAAAGGCGTATACCTTCTGCAGCGAACAGGATGTTTATAACCTTCCTGCAATTGAAAAATATATAGAAAAGCCAATCCCGTCTACCGTTGCAACTGATGATATGATGAGTGAAGACAAAAGCGCCGGCATGTATATACGGACCGACTCTTATGGCGATGACTATTCGGACAGACCCCAGCGAGGCAGAAGCGGTTCAAGAGATAGAGGAAACGGGTCAAGAGGCAGCTCAAGGCAGGATTCCAGACCAAGATCAGGTCAAGGCAGACCAGGATCCGGTGAAAACAGACCGTCAGGCGGACAAGGCGGGCGCAGAAGTGAGGGTCCGTATCAGCGCAGTTATGCAAACAGAGATGACAGGCCGGCTGGACAAAGAAGTGATCGGCCTGAGGGCAGACAGAGACCCGAAGGCCTCAGACAGGGAGCCGGTGCAGGACGGGGATCGTATAAAGGCAGAAATGACAGACCCTATGACAACAGAAATCAGGGACGGCGCTATAATGCTGAAAACCCCGGAACAGCCGGAGAAGATTTAAGCGCGCTGCCCTTTGATGAAAGAATGAAGCTCTACAAGGAAAAATACGGAGCATCTAAAACTCAAACAGCACAAACAGGCGGGAAAAAACCTGCCGACAGAAAAAAACCGGATGCACGTAAAAATGAAAGTAAATCTTATAGTGCCAAAAAACCGGTTGATAAAAAATATAACCAGAAAAATGGAAAGCCTGTTATCCGGCAGCAGAAAAAGACAGAAACTGCTTCTGTTGAAGCAAAAAAAGGATTGTTTTCAAAGCTCGCTTCCATTTTTAAGAAAAAGTAAAAGCGTTATAAAAGTAAAAGCGTTACAATAGATACAAGGAGATATTGTTGATAACTGTAAGTGATGTAAGTTTAAAATTCAGCGACCGGCCCTTATTTAAGGATGTAAATTTAAAGTTTACACCCGGAAACTGTTATGGAATAATCGGTGCAAACGGCGCCGGTAAATCAACTTTTTTAAAAATTCTGTCCGGTGAAATTGAACATGATTCGGGACAAATAAGCATAACCCCGGGCGAACGTATGGCCGTTCTTAAGCAGGATCACTTTGCGTTTGACGAGTACTCTGTCATGGACACTGTCATGATGGGCTACCCGGAATTATATAAGTGTTATAAAGACAGAGAATCAATTTACGCGAAGGAAGACTTTACCGAGGAAGACGGCATCAAGGCAAGCGAGCTTGAGGGAAAGTTTTCTGAACTCGGCGGCTGGGAGGCAGAAAACCAGATCGAGCAAATGCTCTCCGGTCTGGGGCTTGAAGAAGAGTACCATGGAAGAATGATGAGCGAACTTGATGAAAGCCAGAAAGTTCGAGTACTCCTCTCCCAGGCTATTTTCGGACACCCGGAAATTCTTCTTCTCGATGAGCCGACAAACGGTCTTGATCTTGAGTCTATCAACTGGCTCGAAGAATTCCTCATTGATTTTCCTAACACCGTCATCGTTGTAAGCCATGACCGCCACTTCTTGAATTCAGTTTGTACCTGCATATGCGACATCGATTTTGGGAAAATTACCACATTCAGCGGCAACTACGATTTCTGGTACCAGATGAGCCAGATCATGCAGAGACAGGCTAAGGATCAGGCAAAAAAACGCGATGAAAAGATGAAGGACCTGAGGGAATTTATTTTGAGGTTTGCTTCAAATGCTTCGAAGAGCCGTCAGGCAACAAGCCGCAAAAAGGTCTACGATAAACTCGCTCTCGAAGAGCTGCATGTTACATCACGTAAATTTCCCTATGTTAATTTTAAACCGGACAGAGAGGTTGGAAACAATATTCTCCGTGTAGAAAAACTTAATTATTCAAACGAAGGTATTCAGCTTTTAAAAGACTTTTCTCTAACCGTAAACAAGGGAGAAAAAATTGCCTTTGTCGGAATTGAACACAAGGCTAAGTCGGCCTTTTTTGACATCATTACTGACACTGTAAAAGCAGATTCGGGAGATGTGTACTGGGGTCAGACAATTACAAATGCCTACCTTGCAATTGATAATGCTCAGTACTTTGACAATGACCTTAATATTACCGACTGGCTGCGTCAGTATTCTAAAGATCAGGATGAAGCCTATGTCCGCGGATTTTTAGGCCGCATGCTCTTCTCGGGCGATGAGTCAATAAAGCCGGTTAAGGTACTATCCGGAGGCGAGAAGGTACGCTGTATGCTGTCGAAAATAATGCTTTCCGGTGCAAATGTGCTTATTCTTGATGAGCCGACAAATCATCTTGACCTCGAAGCAATTACAAGTTTGAATGAAGCCCTTGTTGAATTCCCCGGTGTTGTCTTATTCAACAGTCATGACCATGAGTTTATCTCTTCCATTGCTAACCGCATCATAGAAATTACCCCCGGAGGCGTGATTGACCGCATGATGGACTTTGACGATTACCTTAAAGACGAACAGGTTAAAGAACTGCGCTCACAGATGTATAAGGGTAATACTAAAAAGATAAAATTCTAGTAAAACTCAAAAAACATTGTATATGTTATCAACGATAACTAAAAGAAAAGCACTTCTGCCGGATTGGTAAAAGTGCTTTTCTTTTAAGCAAACTGATATAGAAAAAATACTTCAGACCCCGCTCTTTGTTCTCATATTAATCTATTTTTGAACAGGATTTGAACCATCGGGAGGCGCCATACCTCTCTTTCCTCCTTTAAAATTTCCATCAGCAGGAGGGGTTCCCATTTCTCCGCCGGGAAAACCGCCCCTTCCTCCAAAACCCTGTTCCGTGCTTTGACCGATGGTTGTTGTTGAATTTTCAATCGTAAAAGAAGTTATTTTTGTATCACCGTTGTACAGGGTGTAAGTTTGTCCCTTTTGAAATGCAGGGGATGAGATTACTGCGCTGCCGAGCCATGAGTCAATATCAGCAGAAAAGATTTCCTTATTATTGCTGTCAAGGATGCGAAGCTCTTTGCCATTGTCCAGCGTAGAGAAAATTATTAGTGTGTTTTGAGAATTCTCCGAGTCTACCGGATACGACATATTGGTGCCCCCTGTTCCAAAAACCGTTCCGCCGGTTATGGTAAACGGATACATATCGCTGTCAAAGGCTGTCTCAGGGCTTCTACCTCCCTGTGCATTAATATTCCCGCCTGATATTGTCAAAGCACCATTGGAGTCTATTGCATCATTTCCGCTGCTTTTAACTTCAAGACTGCCTCCTGCAATTTGTATTGAAATACCGGCATTAAGGCAGTCATCTGCGGTCTCAACCTTAATTGTTCCGCCTGATACTATAAGATCCGTTTTAGCTTCTATACCTTCGGGACTGCAGCTGACAGTTACCCCTTCTTCGGTTTCATACTCATAGGGTTTTCCCGTTGTCTTTATACTGATAATTCCGCCTGTGATTTTTACATAGGAATTTGGATCATCCGATGTTGTGTCAGTTTCTGCATCCTCTTCCTTTTCCCATGCTGCTGTAACTGCCTTTCCTACAGTGCTGATGTTTATGGTTCCGCCGCTTATTACAATAAAACCTTCACCTGCTCTTTTTTCGTTCTCTTCTCCGTCAACCTTAATGCCCTTGCTTTCTTCATCTGTGACGCTTCCCGTTCCGGTAATGCTCAGATTTCCTCCTGACATGATAAATCCGTTTATACTTCGTACAGCATCCCGGGCGCTTACAGAGACAGCAATAGTTCCGCTTTTTACACTGATATAATCATCACTGTATATTCCGTTTTTATATGAGGCATCAACTGATAACGAACCCCCGCCTGAAAAAATAAGAGAACCTTTAGAGTAGACTGCACCTTTTTTGGTATTCACATCCCGCTCTTTGGAATCCGCAAGAATATTTTTTGATCCCTTTTCAAGCACAACATACGTCTTATGCGTACTATTCGACACAAGCGCCGGCCCGTCCGCCGCAATTACCGTGAGATTGTTTAGAACGAGGGCAATATCGCCTTCACTCTTTTCTATACTGATAGTGCCTTTCATAGAACCGCTTAAAACGACTTTTACAGGTTCTGTGAGTAAGCTGATAATTTCAAGGCCGTTTTCAGTAAATGACACGGATACTTCTTTCCCGTCCGCATCGCTGGTATTCGCTTCAACATCTACAGAAACAATCCTCTTGAACGTAACTGACTCAACATTGTCTGACCTGTCATCAATAATCGAACGGGTCGAAACATTAGAAGATGAGGTATTGACAGGAGCTGTTCCAGCTCCTCCCTGCATCATTCCCCTTCCAGTCATCCGCCCTTCCCCTTGAAAATCAGGAGGCATTTCTCCTCTATTCCATTGAGTTTCAACGGTTCCTGTATCCTGCGCACTAGTTCCTGCAGAATCTGTATTTCCCCTTGCAAACGCCATACAAGAAATACAAACAGACAACAAACACATTACAAACATTCTTTTCATATCTTACTCCTCGAAACAGACGGATCATCGATTCCGCGTTTCGTATACTTCTACAATAGATATGAGGGCTTAAAGGAATCTTAAAAAAAGAAAAACTTCCTTTAAAAAGCCGAAAAAATAAAACCAAAACGAAAAAGAAAGGACTATAGAAGAGGGCAATGGAATAGTACTATGGAGAGTAACGATACATGCATTAAAAGAGGAGACGTTATGAAAAAAATGAATAGTTCTGCATTGGTATTATGCATACTTATGCTTATTATTTTTTTGACAGGATGCACATCACAGCCGGCGGCAGACATTGTAGGATGGTCTCTCGTATGGAACGATGAATTTTCGGGCCGTAAACTGGATACACAAAAGTGGGACTATCAGCTGGGAACAGGAAGCCAATACGGCCTTGACGGCTGGGGAAACCAGGAGCTTCAGTACTACACGAAAGAAAATATCAGACTTGAAAAGGGAATGCTTATAATTGAAGCGAAAAAAGAAGACAAAGAAGGGAAACCCTATACATCAGGCAGAATTAGAACAATGAAAGATGACGGTACGGTTCTTTTTGCGCCGCTCTACGGAAGGATTGAGGCGCGCATGCAGCTTCCCGGGGGCAGCGGAATATGGCCGGCATTCTGGATGCTCCCTGCTGATACAGCCTACGGTATGTGGGCCGCATCGGGTGAAATTGATATTATGGAATTCAGAGGACGCCTGCCGAACAGAACCTATGGAACCCTCCATTACGGAGAACAATGGCCGGGCCAGAAAAACAGCGGCAGCATGTATAAGTTTCCGGAAGGAGAAGATGGTACCGGGTTTCATACCTACGCAGTTGAATGGGAACCCGGCATTATCAGGTGGTATGTTGATAAGAACCTGTTTTACGAAACATCATCATGGTGGTCCATGGCCCCGGAAGCAGAGGACCCCTTTCCCTATCCTGCTCCCTATGATACACCCTTTTACATTCT
>Ga0116161_1003469_pt1 | contig 14023 bp, 7 predicted proteins | sample AD_JPNAS3_MetaG_FD_89877 | JGI IMG/M metagenome (GOLD analysis project Ga0116161, IMG submission 89877) | Active sludge microbial communities of municipal wastewater-treating anaerobic digesters from Japan - AD_JPNAS3_MetaG | ecosystem: Engineered > Bioreactor > Anaerobic > Digestate | place... | reverse complement strand
TCGACATGTTGTTCTAAAAGCATTGGTTACGCCTCCTACTGTTGTTGTTTGCCAATTACAACTCTGGCAGGCGTACCATGCTTTTTCAAGCATTCATTTTACACACTCCATGGGACGTGACCTTGCACCCGTCCATGAAGGACGCGTCGCTCACACTGTGAGATAGCAACAGTTCTGGATCGGGGACACAGAATTCTTTTCTTTTGCTGATATGGTTACTGATGACGTTTTTCACAACACCGACGAGCCATGGACCCACGGTGAGAACCTCGTCCACCTTTCGGTAGTAGAGCTCGAACACATCGTGCACGAGATCGGCCGCGTCGTGACCGACGGCCTTGAAGAGCGAGCCATAGACGAGCGGATAATACCGCTGGTACGCCTCGATGAACCGGGCGTCTTTTTCCGAGAAGGGCTTTCCCATAGGACGGTTGAAACCTCGACACTGCCCCCCACGCTGCGCTGCCAGGGGACCTATTTAACTCCACGCGGGCGTACGGGTTGCATATACACCAACGGCGGCGGCATTTCTGCCGCCGCCAGACCTCGTGGACATGATGCTTCTTTATTTTTTACGCCCTATTGTATAGCGTGGTTTTGTGAGGATAATTGACAAAATTTTTTACGGCCCGAAATGTTTTTTCGAGATTTCCGCATAAGGTTATGTGAAACCGGATGGACGGTGTACTATTGCAGGTACCCGAAGCGCGAGAGGCCGCGGGAAAGGAAGGATTTGTTGAAGTAGAGCAGGTAGGCCTTTCCCTTGACGGCGGCGACGGGGACATAACCATGGCCGCGGCTATCGAAGGAGTTTGTGCGGTTGTCGCCCAGGACGACGATCATGCCCTTGGGGACGACGCCCTCGATCTTTTTTTCGGTAAATCCGTGGTAGTCGGTTGGGCCGAGGGCATAGGGCTCATAAATCGGTGAGCCGTTGATGTGGACACGGCTGTCCCTGATGCTGAAGCGGTCGCCCTCGACGGCGACACAGCGCTTGAGGAAGTCCTTTTTGGTGTTATCTGGAGACGGATAGACGACGATATCGCCCCGCCGGACGCGCGGCGCGTCACCGGTGAGGAAGCCGTTAACTGAAAGCTTTTCCACCAGGATGTGGTCACCGATGACGAGGGTGTTTTCCATGGAGCCGGTGGGGAAGTAGTAGGCCTGCACGACATACTCGCGAAGGGCCATGGCCGCTCCGAATGAGAAGAGCGGTCCAAGGACATAGATGACGCAGATGATAATGATGATTTTTCGCGTTTCCTCACGGCGCACCACGGCGCTCATGTAGGCATGATAACAGGCAAAGGCTGAAAAGAGGATGACAAGAAACGCGGCCGGGAAGACAAGCAGGCTTTCCGTGAGCGCTTCCTGTACACCCGCAAGAACGAGGAACACAACAAGGATACCCGCCCCCAGAAGGTACTTTTTGACATAAAAATGCCCCAGGCCCGGCAGGAACTTGGAGAGGATGACCGCGAGCCAGGGGTCGCGGGTTGCCTTGAGCTCGGCATTATATTCCGGGGTATTGGCCCTCCGGGCGCAGAGATAGGCATGGATGACGCTTGCCACATAGACCACCGGCAGAAGCAGGAGCATGAGCATTCCCGCTTTTGGGTATTTGAAAACTATTGCGAGAAGGGAGGCGATGGCGAGGAGGGTACTCAGGGTAATGAACGCAATCCCGGTACGGTGGCTGCCCGCGTAGATCTGGCCGATGCCGGGGTAGAGTAGGGAGAGGGTGAGGGCGAGGTAGGGTTGTTTGGGGGAATTGTTCATGGTGGCAAACCTTATCGTAGAATAGTATATAGAACGGATAAGTATTTACGGAATGTATTACGGTTAAATATCCCACCGTTCGACGCCCCGCTGCAGGGCCGTTATCTCGATGGCGTCTGACATGGCGGAGAATAGAGACGACTGCCAGTTGGGGCCAGCGTGCGTACCGACGAGCCTATCCGATTCGATTATAAAACGATTGGAAAACCGTGCGTGAACATACTCCCACAAGTCGATTATTCCATCACGCCTTTTTTTAAGAAGATCACGCGACGGCAGCCGGTCACTCTTGTTGTTGTTCACCGACGCATGCGACGGCAGGAGGTTCCAGAGGTCGTTATTGTGCCAAAGCGAGTAGGGGATGACATGATCGATGTTCAGGGTCTTCTCATCCAGGGACTTGCCGGACCAGATGCATTCGAGTGACGGCATGCCGATGAACAGGTCCCTGCTCACGGCGACGTCGCGTTCGGCGGTTGGCCGCTGTAGCAACAGATCGATGACCCTGGATGCCGGTATTTCATTGCCCGACATGCGGGACGTGAGCTCGCCCCAGCGGAGGACCAGGGAGTCGCCGATCCAGTTTCCGAGAAGGCAGAGCTCCCTCCAGATGGGGGAGGGGACCAGAAGGTATTTCATCCCTTCCGTGCCGAAGAGTCTACCCTCGCCGGAATCCCGGGTATAATGGGCGGGACCCTTCGCAATGGTTATTTCGATATCCTTTAGAACCGCATTTAAAAGCTTTTCGAGGTCTTTTGCAATACTTCCCCGTATAACATCGTTATGGAAGGTATTCATGCCGCCCTGCAGGCGATAGCGCTCTATGAGGCCAAGTAAGCTGCCCCGGAATTTCACGGGAAGCTTGCATTCGGGCCTTTCGCCGTTTATCTGGGGGATGAAGTCCGTACTCTCAAAGATGTGCCAGTAGTAATACAGCCATTTCTCGGCAATCCGCCGCAGCGATACTTTAACATAGTCGTTACCGGACCACAGCACCGTATTGTACTCGGATTGGGCGATTTCGGCAAGGGCACGAAGCAGGGCCAGCTTGTAGGTGGCCGTTTTGCTGTCGCGGTTTATCACGCTTTCAATTTTATCAATGGACCGAACCGCATCGGCGGATTCGCGGCGATAGAGCATGATGTCCCAGAGGACGCCCTCCCTCCCCAGGCCATCGGGGAGCACCCGGCCGAAGACCTTCACGAAGCCCAGACGCTCGAAGAGGAGGTCGTACTGGCCGGCAGTGCGCATGATGAAGAGGCGGCCGTCGGGAAGGCGGTTGTCCGTTCCCACATCGGGTCTCGCATGGGGGACGGACAGAAGGAGCATGCCGCCGGGCGCAAGGGTGTCCAGTATTGAAAAGGCCGCATCGAGGAGGTTTTCGTCCTCTATGTGCTGAAGGACCGCGGAGCAGAGGATGCCGTCGAAATCCCCGCCGAAGATAGCTTTATCCGCGGGCAGTGAACCTTCGATGAACCTCCCGGAGAGGGCAGGGTGGTCTTTCAAGGCCTGCGAGACCATTACAGGGGATGCGTCCACGCCATAGGCGTCGTAGCCTGATGTCAGGAGTTGATCGAGATCGCGGCCGGAACCGGCGCCGATGTCGAGCACCCGGGAGCCCTGTGGGAAGGCCATGGGGAAGAACGCGCTGATGCCGGAACCGGGGGCGAGGGTGCTGTATTGGGAGGTTGTTTCCTTTATCCGGGTGGAATAGTGGTCTTTTGTTAGAGGGTCCAAAGAGAATTATAATGATATAAATAATATGCGGATACTTTTATGGATGAAAAATATTTATCAATCTGTCAATCTAATATTTGCGGAAAGACTGCTTTCGGTTATTTGACATGATTTCATGCCTGAATCATTAACGATTTTCAATATTTTTAATTTAAACTCCTCGGTTGCCCACGGATTTAAAATTATTGAAACACAATCGAGTATAGCATCATCCAGCCTTAAATATATATAGTCAAAACTTGGCTTGGGCTGAATAATAACCGATCCGCTGTTAACATTCTCCAAGCCTATTGGCCTTAATCCAACTCGTATCCTTGTTTCTTCTTCGTCATCCCATTCGATACCTTTAACCAATCCTTGACACAAATGAAACTTAAAATTCCTATTTATGCCATCAAGCATTATTGTGTCACTATAAAATTCATTTAACTGTTTATCTATATATACATATTCCTCAAAGTCATTTGTGTATTCAATATCAGCAATGGTAAAATCAAGATAGCCCCAGTCGGATTCTTTGTCGTAACTTTTATGGCTTAGAACCGACCTCTCTATTTTATTCAGATGATGTCCACCTGAACAGTATAATGATACATTATTACCGTGAAGATTGTTAAATCTAATAATTACTCCTTCTTCTTTGGTATATATCTTCCATAGCAACGCAGACTCGTATTCCCTATGAGTAAAACAAGCAACGTAGATTTTATCCTGGTGTAGCCTCATTATCCTTTTATCTTCATACAAATCATTTACATTCCCTAATCTGGTCAACCTCAAAGATTTTGTTTGCAATATTTTCTCTAGCGATTCACAATTTGTATAGTGATATAAATATTTGTAGCTGCGTGATTGATTGCATAACGATGTATACAAATCATTTCCCATGTGCAACTCATTTCCAAAATGGCCCATCATACATATCAAGATACGCGATCAAATAAACTTCATGTAAAGGATTGACTTATGCCTCAGATTCTCGTAAGGCTGGGCGGCAGCGAAGAGGCTTCGGGTAAGTGAGATGTTAGCAGAACTGACCATATTTGTTATTCACTCCCACTCCTTCATCCTGAAACCAAGATTTGTCGCATTTTCGCTCACACCGCGTTTGATTGTGTCGCTCACTCCGTTCGGGAACTCAGCATCGATCTCGATCGTGACCTTCACTTTCGCATTGGGATCGGCGAATAACAGATCTATAACCTCAAGGGCGATGGTATTGAGTTCGGACTGGGCGAGGGTCGCATCCACCTCTTTGTTTCCCCGGAATAAATGTGCCACCTTTGTTCCTGCTGATGAACTGGCTTCAGTTCCCGCATTAGAGCTATTGGCACTTTGATTCTCACCGCCATTTTCATTGGTCGTCGTAGCTGATTTAGAATTGCCAGAGGTAGCAGCTGGGATTTGGCTTTCAGCGTACTTACTGGCTACTCCCGGCTCGATAAGAAGTACCGTATCATCATATCCAGCACAACCGGTGCCAAACTGAAAGCCATCATACTTACCATTGGTATAACCATAGGCAATCCCAAAGAAGTCCTTGGTGGCCGATCCTGCCTGGATTACCGCAGCCAGGACATTGCGGTCCTTGAGACGAGGCAGATAAAGATACTTCTGTGTATCCTCCCAAAATGTCTTCGCTTCAACGTACGAACGATCTGTCCTCCAATAGAGTTCCTTTAGCTTTGAGCGAAGATGAATTGGCGACCAGGTGTCAATTATGAGCTCATTCTCGCGGCAAACTCGCTCCAACTCACCAGCTGGCGTTCCGCTCGTCGTGTTTAGAGCGAAGGCTTCAATTGAAGGGCTGGAAGCTTGGGGATCATCCTGTTCCGGACAGAGCAGCCATTTAAAAGTCTCACGGGAAAACTGAAGTAGTTTCTCGGACGAAGACTGCGTCTCCTTCTGCGCCTGCTTCTTTTGGGCCTGGTCGATATTCAGCAGACCTTCGTCAACATCATCAACAATGCTCTTCCATGCCAGTGCCACTCTCACTGCATCCCGGAGCCGATTAAGGACTGCTTTGTCTGGAGCGATAAAGATTAACCGATTGGCTCGGTGGCGCGGCTGTGAACCATGCGAACGGAGGTACTCCAGCACCGCCTCCTCGGCTTGACGGGGGGCCTCCTTTATATAGACCTGATCCGGTGACAGCAATACTAACCGAAGCCCACTGTCATCTGGAACATCTGCATGTGCTGTAAAGGCGTGGACTCCTTCGAAAATAGACGAATTGTTGAATAACTTCTTCGCAACTTCCTCGATCTTCTTCAACACATCGGTCTTGTCATCGAACCGACGCTTACGATCTTCCATTTCACGCCGTAGATTGGCGCGGGTGTCGAACCAGAATCGGGTGGTGTCAGCTGCCTTATCCCCAGTGCTGTTCAAGTAATGCAAACAATCTGCAATGCGGTTGAGCGCGTCAGAGTAGATTGCCGAGGTCTGCCCAGGCTGTTGGCATCCCAGAAGAACACGACCACGATCCAGGCCGCGGATGCCAGACTTGGTGGCAACGCTCGACGGGGCGGATCCGAGAAAGAGCGTACGTGCAACGCGGCGAGCAGCATTAATCTGACCGAAACGAGGCTCCTTTGTTTCCAACTCGGTTGTTTCTGCCCTTTCGCCATCAATATCGCCCTCGATGACCGGATCCCAGCCTGGAGGGAGGTGATACACCATCTCATTACGGACATCGGTATCGGCCAGTGGCAGGCTGCCAGGCATTATCATCAAATCCTGATTGTTGTCCTTCCACAGGCGATGGATCACCTTTGCCATTAGCTTGAGAACGCCGCGCGTACGCTGGAAGCCATCGATGGTGGTCCAATCCTCATACAGACGGTCAAAAAACTCGGGATGTATCGGGTAGGCCTGGCACAGACGGTCAAAATACCGGCCCTCCTGGGTCTCACTTGGCAGTTTCGCACCCTCAGAAATATAGGTATTAATGAACTCCCGGCAAACGTTATCACGTGTTTTCTCATCTTTGATTGGCTCAAAGAGACGCCGCCGGACAATCTCAAAGGCCTCTTCGGTGCCGACTGGCTTCCACAGGGCTTGGACCCGACCAAAGACGTCCTCGAGCGCATGCAGGGCAAGCAAACCACGCTCACCGCCAACCTGGACCAGGTTCTTGTCCTTCTTCGGATCGCTCTCTGGAAGCGATGCGAGGAGAACGGCTGTTGGCACCTGTTTCGTCGCCTCGGTCAGGGCCTGAATAAATGAAATGTTACTTTCGAAGGTCCCTCCGCTCAGCGCTTTGCCTTCGGGGAATTGGCGGATGTATGCGACCATCTCATCCATCAGGATAATACATGGCGCATATTTGTCGAACAACTGCCGTAATACCTCTTTTCCCGGCGATGTCCCATTGGCATCGGACTCCCGTACGAGGGCAAAACCCTCTGAACCACCGAGCTGCCAGGCGAGTTCGCCCCACAGGGTCTTGATGGTCGCATTACCTTGTTTCCATGGTTGACTAGGAGCATGCGCTGTTCCATCGATCACCGCTACATTCGCCCGGGGCAAGTCCATCAAACCAGCCTGTTCGATAATTGGCGGGACACCCGGCAGATCCGAAAGCTTGCAAGAGCGATTAGCCAGGTGCCAAACCGCGAGCATCGTATGCGTCTTCCCACCGCCAAACGCAGTCTGAAGTTGGATGACGGGTTCGCCGCCCTTTCCGGATAGCCTCTGAGCAACCTGTGTTAACAGGAGCCGCATGCCCTCTGTGATATAGGTGCGATCGAAGAATGCCGTGGCCTTTTGATAAATATCCGGAGCCTTGTTAGTGCGCACCGCCGTGATGTCGGCCGCAAACTCGGCCTGCTGAAAAGTGCCTTTCAATACATCTGAATGAGGGGTTGCTATCTCGCGCCATGGTTTCATCATCTACTCCATAGTGGGAAGTGTCAGCTGCTCGGCACCGATGAGCTTCGAGGCCTCGCTTTCTATATTGCTCCAGCCGGTTACAATCTCATTGTATGCCCGCGCATCATCAGCCCAGCCCTTGCGCTCGCAGAGGGTGTATAACCTATAGGCGAGCTGCCGCGCGGCTTCTGCTTGGTTAATTGTTGCCGCGAACACCTTAGCGGCAGCGCTGTCTCCACCAGTATTGTATGTCCGAATAAGATGATGCAGGGCTTCCCATACCGGCAGACGAATATCTGTTTCAGGGTCCCAATCAGTCGGGTATTCCTTCCAGCGCATAAGCCGAACATTCCCACCGCCAGATTCAATGACACCAGCCTGCTTAACACCATCAACACTGGTACCCTTTGCTTTTGATAGCACCTCTGCTTCACCAAATTTCCCCTTCTCCCAGCCATACTGTTCAAACCAGTGAAGGCAGAACTGTGTATCAGAATCGAAATCTTCCTCTGCAAGAAAGCGATTTATTAGTTGAAGAGCGGCCTTCACGGTCATTAGTGTGCCGTCGGCTTCGAGAACCGCGTCATATCGGCTGAAGATGGCCATGCCGGGGCCGATGATTGCCTGTGAGAGGTCAACCGGCGCAACGGGAGAATGTTCACCCTCGTCAGAACGGGTCATATTGTCGAGAGCTATAGGCAGAACATCGTTAAGCACACGTACGAACTGACGACGTGAGATGGCACCAACATCCTTCTCACGATGACGACAAACAAGTATAATGGATGAAGCAAGAGCATTAACAGTTTTCTTGAGATTGCCGACAAGCTCAGTACGCATTGGCCATGTTCCAACTATAGAAAGTCCGGAACTGATTACGGCTCCCAGGAATGTTTCCCAACCCGTACTATTAGTTCCATCACCTGCGGTATCGGATTGCTTGAATGCATAATATATCGTCAATGGCGCAGCAGGATGACTTTGCATAGCAAGTCTCTTCATCGCTTGAGTCATTCCATTAAGAAAGAATGCTTCAGCCTTCTCTTTGGTGCCATGACGAAAGGGTGCTGCGACCAATTCTTCAGCTTTTGGTACAGCGATTGTGGCGAGTAGGCCTGGAAAAATTGGACGAAGGGAGCGTCTCATCCAGACATAGAAATAGTCAGAAAGGTCCGCATAACCAATATTATCGTAATAAGGCGGATCGGTCGAAATGAATTTTTGGTTACTTATGGTTTGATTTTGTGCATCACATTGAACGGCAACTGAAGCTATATTAGCAGGTAGACACTGTTGGACAACTTTTGAAAGTCCATCAATTTGACCGGTAAAGTTACCCGTTGAGAAACTTAGTGGATTGCTCTCAGTGAAATCCCATGTCATTGGAATAGCTTGTCGTGCAAATACTTGTTGAACGTTTTCCCCTTTGGTATCCCAGAAGCAGATCGTTGAAGAACGGTTTGCCTGACGATCAACTCCGAATGCCAAATATACACTCACCGCCTCTGCATAGGCCCGGGCACCTGTTCCACCTACATCAAGCGATATATCGTCATTAGGCAACCCTGTGGTAATTGCATCACGGTGTATTACCTCTCGCACCTCGCCGACTAGATCACTGAATGTTGTTAATGCTATTAGCTGTCGGGGAGTGAAGAGGTCGCCATAGTTGCATACTCCATAAGCTGGAGTCCAGAATGCCCTCTTATCCTCAGATAGCTTGAGGTCAGGCTTCCAGGATGGCTTAGCAGAGTTTGCAATAACTTCCATCTCCGATGTTGGTGGAAGATATACACGACCACGGGCACCTTCTGCAACAATGGCCATCATCTTTGCGTTCATACGGCCAGCTAGTCCTTCCGATTTGATGTAATCTCCTTCCATCGGTATATCAGACATGAGGCACCGGAAGTTAGCTCCACGTGCAAGTTTTGTCCCATTCTTAGCCTTAACTGGTGGCTTGCCCACTTTCACCGTAAAGCGATAACCGCTCTTCTCGATTATTGGTTGCACATAGGCTTCCTTATCCACCTTGCTGTTCAGGATGAAAGTGCTTGCAAGCGGAACATCGATATGCGAATAAGCGGGATTAGGGCTCTTGACCGTGCGTGCCCAAAGCCAGGCGATAACAGTTAGCTTCTGGCCTACCAGTGGCTTCAAGTCAGGACGTTCCTTGGCCATCTCCTTGGTAATCTCGATCTTTGGATATAGATGGCCAATTCGCTTCTCGGCCTCATCACGCATCCATTTGCCATAATAACGAACGTCATCAGCCAGACCATGGGCTCCATTCCATTGGGAATTGGCCCTTTCCTCTTTGCACTTATCATGATACTCAGGATTTACCGGCGGCTTCCCGGCAAACTTAGGCGGAATCTCGATCATCGCCTTGTTGATGAGAACCGCAACCGGATTGAGATCGCTCGCATAGGCATCGAGGCCCAGGCGCTGGGCTTCGAGGGGGATTGCCCCACCACCGGCAAAGGGATCGTGCAGTCCGGGCATCTTTTCGGGATCGAAGAGCTCCTTAGCCTGAGGATGGTCCTTATTCAACTCGCAGGTTTGACGCCAGCTATCTTTAATTGTTTCCCGGGCCTCGTTGATAACCCTTTCGTTGGTGGTGTTCTCCCATTTGACCAGTTCCTCGATGAGCCTGAAGAGTTTGGCGCGGGCCTTGGTCCAGTGACCACGCACCTGCTTATTGGGCTCCACACCCGGGTTCTGACATCGCCATAGATCCTCCGGATCATTGACCAGTTGACTGAATATGACCGCACGAGCAGCGGCAAGGGGTCGTCGCGCCCACCATAGATGGAGAGTCGATGGATGGCCATGCCGAATGGATTTCTCACGTGCCGCGGCTTCATTGATTGCATCAAGCGGGAGTGCGACTTCGATGAGTTTCTTTGGACTTATGACCTTCATGCTTGTTTCCTCGCGCGCGCGACCAAGTCGCGGAGATTATAATTTACGCTTGCGACGCCCCAATCCGGTTCCTTTAGAAATGGATTGGGCAAGTAATATGGCCCATCAATGCTGTCATCAGGATTGACAAAGACAATAGCAAGTACGAACTTGACGGCCTGGTTCAATGCCTGCATGATTTCATTGTTTGTGACTGTGATGGTGTCAGCACCAGCAGCGCGCCCCTTGACCTCAATGTGCTTTGGATCGGACTGCACACCATTCACGTCAGGAGGATAGCTGGAAATATCCCACCCGCATTTGGCGGCGGAGACATCGACTACATGATTGCCCTTTGCCGTTTCGGCTGCAATCACCGCCTCCATGGCAAGACGTTCGACTTTTTCCCTGGCTGCCACATCAGCGGACGAGAGACCGGGGGCTTCACCACGAAGCTGTCTAACAAGACTGATAGGCACAACGAGAGCTCCACCGAGGACCACCGGCGTATCATTCATGACCTGCCGCATCGACTGAAGTTCCTTTTTGCGTCTCTCGAGGCGGTGCCGTAGTTCATTGAGTGTTCGCGTCACATTATCAAGATTAAGGCGCACATCCTTTCCGGCAGCCTTGTCCTCCCGCAGCTTGATTTCCTTATCGGTCCAGAACCTGATCTCACGAGTGAGACGCTCGTGCACTGCCGCAAGAGTTCGATCAACCAGATCTATGCGACGAGTGGCGACCTCTGTATAATGCTCCTCAACAATTGAACCGGTCGCATGAGAGATTGCGCGCAATTCAAGGTCCGTGGTGATCCATGGTTCCGCAAGAATCCCATCAACGAGCGACCGATCGGATGTGACAAGCGGCTCTAGATCAAGATGCGGTGCCCATCCGGCAGATGCGGCTGATCCATCCGGATTAACACGAATGAACTGAATACGTCTGGAGAGAATTAATCCATCACCGGATTTGATCTCGTGACTAAGCAAGATGAGCATCCAAGGTTTATGGTCGATTTCAGTGGGATCGATAAAAACAGCACCCTGTCGCAGCAGATGGGCATTACGTTCGAGAATAATGTCTATCAAGGACAGCATCAACGGGTGTCCCGGATGCATGAGCACAGCTTCGGCAAGACCAGGCTTGTCATCTGGTTTAACTGCAGAGCGATCGAAACAGATCCGTTCGTATTTATCCAGAACGGGTTCTTGTTCGCGTCGGTTACGACCAGTAATACGACGGTCCCTTTTAATAAGTTCGAACGGCACCTGTTTGATCTCGAATCGATCTAATTCACGTCGGTGAACGGTACCACCGAGAGTGACGAAGGCTTTGTTAAAGAATGTACGGACGAAGAAGGGCTGCAAACGACGCGCCTGCGCCTTCTCCATTTCATCCTTCACCTTAAAGAGACGTTCGGCTGACATGGACTCCTGCACCAATGCATTACGATTGAGCAATGTCATAACATGAGCATGATCTAATGCATTTTCGACTTTCATCGTTAACTTCGCCCTTATAGCAGGATCGTCACCATACCGAATGGCTTGGATCATTAGCTCGCGAAGGCTCTCCTCTTCGAATACATCACCAAGGACATTGAAAACCTTACCCTTGAGGGCTGTATTTGCAGTTGAGAGTTTATTGAGAAGCCGCTCCCATACAGCTCCCTCTCTCGTCTGGCTGGCGACGAGACTCCACAAATGACAGACCTCTTTTTGTCCGATCCGGTGTATACGGCCAAATCGCTGTTCAAGCCGGTTGGGATTCCATGGTAAATCGTAGTTCACCATAAGGTTGGCACATTGAAGATTAACGCCTTCTCCAGCCGCATCAGTGGCAACCAGCACACATACATCCTTGTCGGACCTGAAGTTGGCCTGTGTTCTTCTACGCTCATCTCGACTTGTACCACCATGGATAACAACAATAGCTTTCTCTGCACCTAGGACACCGGCGATCTTACGGTATAGATAATTCAGGGTGTCACGATGCTCGCTGAATATGATAATCTTGCGTCTCCGGCCTGAAGCGTCATGCATCTCAGGAGTGTTTTGGAGAAGTTTTGAGAGCTCCTCCCACTTGCGGTCCTGGTTAGACACAACAACTTCTTTGGCCTGTTTCTCAAGTTGTTCAAGGACCAGTATCTCGGCTTCGAGCTCGGCAATAGTGCTTGCTGCCGATGCTTCGTCGACGAGACGCTCTTCCATCTCCTCCTGCTCCTCGGCATTAAGATCATCTTCATCATCGGGTACAGTCTCGGCTATAATTTGCCTACCACGATGACCGGTCCGTTCATCGTTCAGTCGGCTGGACAGTCGCTCATGACGCCGCTTCAACGACTGGTAGATCGCCTCCGGGCTCGATGCGAGACGCCGCTGTAAAGCGGTCAGCGCAAAACCGACGGAGTTCTTTCGCTTGCCGTCGAGTTCCTCAGCTTTACCCATTTCAGTTTGGACATATTGAGTCACGGCCTCATAAAGAGCCAACTCCAGATTCGAGAGGGTATAGTTTACAGTATATGCCTTACGCTCGGGGAAGAGTGGCGTACCATCGAATTTGACCAGCTCTTCCTTTATCATGCGACGTATCAAATCAGAAGTATCGACTTTCTGAACACCGTTTCGGGACTTACCATAGAAGCGATCAGAATCAAGCAGAGAAAGGAATAGCTGGAAGTCGTCTTCCTTGCCATTATGCGGCGTAGCCGTCATCAGGAGTAGATGCCGGGTTTCACTGCCCAATCGTTCAGCTAAACGGAAGCGTGCAGTCTTATCCAGCTTTGAACCAGAGAAGTGCGCAGCAAGTTTATGGGCTTCATCGAATACCACCAGGTCCCATCCTGCCGAAAGGAGACGGGACTGGAGAAGCCCAGGCGACTTCTCAGAGCCTTCCCCTTCCTCATCCCGCGAGAGCTGGTCAAGACGGACTATGAGCTGATGGTGGTATTTGAAGGGATTACTGTTCGGGGTAGATGAATCGAGAGCGTTAGAGTATACACGGAACTCCAATCCAAACTTCTCTAAAAGCTCATCACGCCACTGATCGACAAGGCTTCCCGGGGCGATAATCAAGATGCGCTGGGCATCAGCCCGCATGATAAGCTCACTTATATAAAGACCGGCCATGATGGTCTTACCAGCTCCCGGGTCGTCTGCCAGTACGAAGCGCAACGGCTGTCGGGGAAGCATTGACTCATAAACGGCCGTTATCTGGTGCGGCAGTGGATCAACATTCGAGGAATTAACCGCCATCATGGGATCAAAAAGGAAAGCCAGGTCCATACGTTTTGCTTCGCAAGTGAGCTGAAAGGTCGATGGATCACCATCAAATGACCAGGGACGCTCCGTTGAAGCGATATTTATAGAATCCTCATCAGCGGGTCCGAGGAGCCTGGAGCCGGTGGTTCCATCCGGGAGCTCGTAGAACACCTTAACAGCGTTTGCAGTTATCTGGGTAACTGCAACAATACTACAGACACGATTGGGAACCAGTCCGATGAGGGATTGACCTGATTTAATATCCGCTAAATTCATTGATTTGTTCTGTGGTAGAAATCATTTTTTCAACTTTTCCATCTAAGTATTTAAAGATCGCCCCATGTCGGTCACGTCCAATTCAGTGTGTAAACCCGCCAGAGACTGTTCTCAACTTTTCTTCCAGTGACTTTTCATAGACCAGCGTTCGTTCTGCTCTCGCACGATCCCCATGAGGATACCATAGCACC
>Ga0116161_1003468_pt1 | contig 14024 bp, 9 predicted proteins | sample AD_JPNAS3_MetaG_FD_89877 | JGI IMG/M metagenome (GOLD analysis project Ga0116161, IMG submission 89877) | Active sludge microbial communities of municipal wastewater-treating anaerobic digesters from Japan - AD_JPNAS3_MetaG | ecosystem: Engineered > Bioreactor > Anaerobic > Digestate | place... | reverse complement strand
TCTATGCTACCGGTATCGGAGATGTGTTTACCACCATAGATTTTTCTCTGTCGGATTTTACACTGGTGGTGATAATTCCGGACGTACGTATTTCTACGGCGGGAGCTTATGCTGCCATAACTCCTCAATTTCCGGCTCAAAATCTTATGGATAGCATCCGTCAGCCTGTTGAAAATTGGAAAGATACCATATACAATGATTTTGAAACTTTTGCATTTGAAAAATATCCCGAATTGAGGTGTGCAAAAGATAAATTTTACGATTTAGGTGCATCCTATGCCTCCATGTCGGGCTCAGGATCAGCCATATACGGTTTGTTCAGGGGTTTTAGGCCCAAGTTAGACGTGTTTGAAAAGTATCAAATATTTGTTGAAAGCTTTTGATAAGTATTTGTAAATCTCTTTTGAATTTTATTTTTAATCCGGTATTTTTGTCATTTGTAATATACGTAAAATATACGGTTGAAAAATATGGCAGAAAAACGTACATACACCAAACGTCAGACACAATCCACAGTGATAGGCCCTAATGAAATGGGCAAATTGCCACCGCAAGCGCTTGAATTGGAAGAAGCGGTTTTGGGTGCGATAATGCTTGAAACGGATGCTTATCCGAAAGTTTCTGAGATTTTAAAGCCTGCCTGTTTTTATAAAATAGCTCATCAGCGTATTTTTGAAGCCATTCAATCCTTGGTTTTACAACAGGAACCCATTGATATGCACACTGTTACAGAACAATTACGTAAGAGTGGAACCATTGATGAAGCGGGAGGATCTTATTACATTACTTTGCTGACCACCAAAGTCAATTCAGCTGCCCATCTGGAGTATCATGCCAAGATTATCGTTCAGAAATACTTAGCACGGGAACTGATCCGTCTTTCTTCGGAAGTGCAAACCAAAGCTTTCGAGGATAAGACAGATGTGCATGATCTGATACAAGAAACTGAGGGTATGTTATTCGAAATTTCGCAGAATAACCTTAAAAAAGATGTTATCCAAATTAACCCTATCATTGAAGAAGCGCGAACCCGCATGCAGGAAGCAGCTCAAAAAGAAGGAACCAGCGGCGTTCCGAGCGGTTTTCATACTTTGGATAAGATAACATCAGGCTGGCAAAATTCTGATTTGATCATTATTGCCGCACGTCCTGCCATGGGAAAAACATCTTTTGTATTGTCTATGGCGAAAAACATGGCTGTTGATTATAAGCTCCCGGTAGCTATTTTTTCTTTGGAAATGTCCAATGTTCAATTGGTTAACCGTTTGATTATGAATGTTTGCCAAATAGAAGGAGGAAAGATTAAAAGTGGTCAGCTTTCTGACGGAGAGTGGCAACTTTTTGACGAAAATATTACGCAATTGATGGATGCTCCCATTTACATTGATGATACGCCCAGTTTGTCGATTTTTGAGTTGCGTAGCAAAGCACGCAGGTTGGTTAAAGAACACAAAGTGCGGTGCATCATCATTGATTATTTGCAATTGATGAGTGCTACAGGGATGAGTTTTAACAACCGGGAGCAGGAAGTGAGTACTATTTCGCGTTCATTGAAAGGCCTGGCGAAGGAATTAGATATACCAATTATTGCACTTTCACAATTGAATCGGGGTGTGGAAGGTCGTTCCGGTCCGGAAGGCAAGCGTCCGCAGCTTGCTGATTTACGTGAATCCGGTGCAATTGAACAGGATGCTGATTTGGTGTGTTTTATCCATCGTCCTGAATATTATAAAATTACAGAAGACAGCCAGGGAAGGTCGCTGGTTGGATTGGCTGAAATCATTATAGCTAAGCATAGAAATGGTGCTACGGATGATTTTTACCTGAGATTCAAAGATATTTACGCGAAATTCTCGAATATTGATGATACGACTCCGGAGGATGCTTTTATGGGCAGTTATCAGGCTTTCCCATCAAAACTGAATGAACAGGCCGGCTATGACCAAATACGACATGAAATTTATCCAAATGTTGGTTATCAGTCGGGTGGTACCGATGAAACACCATTTTGATAAAATCCGGTTCGTGGCTTAATGTGTAATTTTTAGGATCAAATCTGATCTTAAGAACCTTGATTTCTTGTTTACTGAAGGAGTAGAAGTGATCAGATGCATCATCAGATGAAGAAAAAATGTAAAAATTTGTCTTAGAAAAATAAAAAAGTTATCTTTGCAGCGTATTTCTGTTCTTTCTATAAAGCTACTCTGCTTTCACATCATTCGATTATATACATTTTAATTAATAAAGTATTATTTCTAACGTTTGTATCCCCAATACAATTTAGACCTTTGGATAAACGTATTTTCAAAATTTTATGAGTAATTATAACCTTACCCAGCTTGAGTCTAAGGATATGACCGAGCTAAAAAAAATTGCAGCAGAATTGGACATTAAAGTATCCGGTTCTGTATCACAACAACAGCTTGTTTATGACATTTTAGATCAACAGGCGGTGATCAACGCACAATTGAAAGCCGCAAAAGAAAAAGCTCCGGCAAGAGCTAAGCGTACTACCAGGACGTCGGCAAAAAAAACATCAGAAACAAAAGAAACTGTAAAAGAAGCAGAAAAAACAACTGCTAAAACAAGTAAAACTGATGAGCCGGTCAAGAAGGTTGCGGCCAAGGCAGCCGAGAAATCTCAGGATGCAGTTGATAAGAAAACAACAGAAGAAAAACCCAAGGCAACCGCTAAAACGGAGAAACCTAAGACTGCACCTAAGAAGACAGTTAAAAAAGCTGAGCAGCCGGCAGCTGAGGATGCCCAAAAAGTTGAAGAATCTAAGCCTGCTGTTTCCAAATCCGGATCTCAGGCTAAAGCCAAAACTGAACCTGAAAAGGAATCAACAGCTAAAGCAGCCCCTAAAACAGCATCTAAAGCTACCTCTAAAGCTGCTCCCAAAACGGCGCCCAAGACGACAGCAAAACCAGCAGCTTCTAAAGCTAAGGCTGCTGAAGAAAGCAGTGATCAGGCAGAAGATAAAAGTAAAAAACAGACTGGCTCGAAAGAGGAAGCGACACAATCAGGAACTGATCAACAAGTTGCAGATAATCAGCAAGGTGCACAGCAAATACATCAAAAAAGACAGGAGCACCACCAGCAAAATAACAATCGTCCGAAATTTATCGTACAAAAACAAGACAGACCATACGACTTTGATGGTATTTTAGAGGGAACGGGAACCTTGGATATGGTTGCGGACGGATACGGTTTTTTACGTTCTGCCGACTATAATTATTTGAGTTCTCCGGACGATATTTACGTTTCGCAGTCGCAAATCAAATTATTTGGGTTGAAACCCGGCGATACTGTGTCAGGAGCTATCAGACCTCCAAAAGAAGGAGAAAAATATTTCCCATTGATCCGTGTAACGAAAATTAATGGCAGGACTCCTGAGCATGTTCGGGATCGTGTACCTTTTGAGCACCTCACTCCTTTGTTCCCGGATGAAAAGTTTACTTTATGCACCGGGGTAAATGATCCGCTGTCTGTTCGGATGGTCGATTTGTTTTCTCCCATTGGAAAGGGACAACGCGGCTTGATAGTGGCGCAACCCAAAACAGGAAAAACCGTTTTGTTGAAAGAGATAGCCAATGCTATTGCCACCAATCATCCGGAAGTGTTTATGATAGTACTGTTGATTGACGAACGTCCGGAAGAAGTAACGGATATGGCAAGAAGTGTGAATGCGGAAGTGGTATCTTCCACTTTTGATGAGCCGGCTGAAAGGCACGTGCGTGTAGCATCCATGGTACACGAAAAAGCAAAAAGATTGGTGGAATGCGGTCATGACGTAGTAATTTTATTAGATTCCATCACACGTTTGGCTCGCGCGTACAATACCGCTGCCCCGGCATCGGGGAAAATATTAACGGGGGGTGTGGATGCCAATGCTTTACATAAGCCCAAACGGTTTTTCGGAGCTGCCAGAAATATCGAGAAGGGTGGTAGCCTGACCATCATCGCAACTGCCTTAACGGAAACCGGTTCTAAAATGGACGATGTGATTTTCGAAGAATTTAAAGGAACGGGTAATATGGAATTGCAGTTAGACAGACGTTTATCGAACAAAAGGGTATTCCCGGCTGTTGATATTATGGCTTCCAGTACCAGACGCGACGATTTGTTGCTGGACAATGATACGCTGAACCGTATGTGGATATTACGCAGGTACCTGGCGGATATGAATCCGGTTGAAGCTATGGAGTTTATGAAAGATCGCATGGAAAGAACCAAGAATAACGAAGAGTTCTTATTGTCCATGATGAGTGAAAAAATATAATCAAAAAAACAAATTATAATCACATGAAACTGTTAGAAGGAAAAGTTGCCATTGTAACCGGTGCCGCTCGCGGTATTGGAAAAGCAATTGCATTAAAATTGGCGAGCGAAGGTGCAGCCATTGCATTTACCGATTTGAATATAGATGAAAATGCATTAAATACCCAAAAAGAGATTGAAGCTTTGGGCGTGAAAGCAAAAGGGTACGCATCCAATGCAGCCTCGTTTGACGAGACCCACCAGGTAGTGGAAAAGATTCATCAGGAATTTGGAAGGATAGATATTTTAGTAAATAACGCAGGTATTACCAAAGACGGTTTGATCATGCGTATGAGCGAGTCACAATGGGATGCAGTGATCAACGTGAATTTGAAATCCGCATTTAATTTCATCCAGGCTTGTACGCCCATTATGATGCGTCAGCGCTCCGGATCCATCATCAATATGAGTTCTGTGGTTGGAGTATCCGGTAATGCCGGCCAGGCTAATTATTCAGCTTCTAAAGCGGGGATGATAGGATTGGCTAAATCTGTTGCCAAAGAGTTGGGCTCCAGAAATATCCGAGCCAATGCCATCGCCCCCGGCTTTATTGAAACTGAGATGACACAAGTATTAACGGAAGAACAACGTGCCCAATGGGCGCAAATGATTCCTTTGCGTCGCGGCGGTTTGCCGGAAGAAGTAGCTAAGGTAACGCTTTTCCTCGCATCTGATTTGTCTTCTTATGTGAGTGGACAAGTTATCCATGTTTGCGGCGGAATGAATACCTAATTGCTAAATTTCAGCACTCCGTTATCTGTTTCAACATAGATAGTACTGTTTTGCTGAATGGTACCTGCAAGAATTGCTTTTGACAAATCGTTCAAGAGCAATTTTTGTATGGCACGTTTCACAGGCCGGGCGCCGAATTGCGGATCAAAGCCTGCCTTAGCTATCAGCTTCAAAGCATCCTCTCTGATTTCCAAATGGATATTGTTTTCAGCCAACAGTTTTTGTATGCCGGCGAGCTGTAACTTAACAATCTCTTTTATTTGTTTTTTATTCAGAGGAGTGAACATGATCAGCTCATCCACACGGTTTAAAAACTCCGGACGAATGGTTTGTTTCAACAATTCAAAAATCTGATTTTTGGTTTGTTCAAACAAGACATCATGATTTTCTGCCGTCATCTTTTCAAAATTTTCTCTTATCAAAGATGAGCCTATGTTGGATGTCATGATGATGATGGTATTTTTGAAGTTGACTGTGCGACCCTTGTTGTCGGTCAGGCGACCGTCGTCCAACACCTGCAGCAGCACATTGAATACATCCGGATGCGCCTTTTCAATCTCATCAAAAAGTACCACCGAGTAGGGCTTCATCCTGACGGCTTCAGTAAGCTGCCCGCCTTCATCGTAACCTACATAGCCGGGAGGAGAGCCGATCAGACGAGTAACTGAAAATTTCTCCTGATACTCACTCATGTCAATGCGTGTCAACATGTTTTCATTATCGAAAAGATATTCAGCCAAAGCCTTGGCCAATTCGGTTTTACCCACACCCGTAGTACCCAAAAAGATAAACGAACCTATCGGTCGTTTGGGGTCTTGCAAACCGGCGCGACTCCTTCTTACCGCATCTGCAACAGCCTCAATCGCTTCTTCCTGTCCGATTACGCGTTTGTGTAACTCTTCCTCCAAATGCAGTAATTTGTCCCGTTCGCTTTGCAGCATCTTGTTTACCGGAATACCCGTCCATCTGCTGACCACATCGGCAATGTCATCAGAATCGACTTCTTCTTTGATAAGTGCATCAGTGCCCTGAAGTTCAGCCAATGCCGTTTGATAGGAATTGATGTTATCCTCGTAATTTTTAATTTTTCCGTAACGGATCTCGGCTACCTTGCCGTAATTTCCTTCACGCTCTGCTTTGTCGGCCTCAAATTTTAATTTTTCAATTTCAATTTTTGCTTGTTGTATATTGTCAATCAAAGCTTTTTCGGACGACCATTTTTCGCGGATTTTGCTTCCTTCTTCCTTCAGTTTCGTGATCTCTTCTTTCAGTTGTGCTAATTTCTTGGTGTCATTTTCCCTTTTAATAGCTTCTCTTTCAATCTCCAACTGCTTGATGTTGCGTTCAATTACGTCCAGTTCTTCCGGTACGGAGTCCACTTCCAAACGAAGCTTTGCGGCTGCTTCGTCCATCAGGTCAATGGCTTTGTCGGGAAGAAATCTTTCAGTGATATAACGATTCGACAACTCCACGGCTGCGATGATGGCATCGTCCTTGATCCTTACCTTGTGATGGTTTTCGTACCGTTCTTTCAATCCCCTTAGTATAGAAATGGTACTTTGAACATCCGGTTCATTCACCATGACGATCTGGAAACGACGTTCCAAAGCCTTGTCTTTTTCAAAATACTTTTGATATTCATTCAGGGTGGTAGCACCAATAGCCCGAAGTTCGCCGCGGGCAAGAGCGGGTTTCAATATATTGGCGGCATCCATGGCCCCTTCGCTTTTACCTGCACCGACCAGCGTATGAATTTCGTCAATAAAAAGTATAATTTCGCCACCGGCTTCTATCACTTCATTGACAACGGACTTTAGTCTTTCCTCAAATTCACCTTTATACATGGCGCCTGCAATCAGAGCTCCCATGTCTAATGAATAGAGTTGCTTGCTCTTCAGGTTTTCAGGTACGTCACCACGGATGATCCGGTGTGCCAATCCCTCGGCAATTGCAGTTTTACCGGTGCCGGGTTCACCAATCAATATGGGGTTGTTCTTGGTGCGCCTGCTCAAAATTTGCAGCAAGCGCCTGATCTCATCATCACGTCCAATTACCGGGTCCAATTTACCGGCTTTGGCGCGATCGTTTAAGTTAACGGCATATTTATTCAATGCCTTTTCTTGTTGTTGGTTAGTATTCATATTCATAATCTTGATTCTTAATTAGTTAATATTTTCTGCTGCGGACCAATCAAAATAAAAACCAAGGCGAGAATGCTGACAAAGTGGCGTATTTTCAAGCTAGTTTGTAGTAGGTTTGCGACAGAATTGCAGGTTGTTGTTGGTAAAAGCAAGTCAGATAAAATTAAACCCGTAAATTGAAAGGAACATGCTTATGTCACATCATATTAAATAATTGTCAAATACCAAATATTTTGTACTTTTGTAGGCACTTTTCAGAACACATTTATATAGATATCATGTCAAAAAATAAATTGAACTTATTAGTTGATTTTCCGGAAGTTACTACTGAAGAATGGATGGAAGTAGTAAAGGCTGATCTAAAAGGAGCCGATTTTGATAAAAAATTGTTATGGAAAACCAATGAGGGTTTCAATGTAAAACCCTTTTATCGTGCGGAAGATATACAGGGATTGGCAACAACTGAAGCTGAGCCGGGGAAGTTTCCTTACGTACGCGGTACTAAACCTGATAACAATTGGTTTGTCCGCCAGGATATAGTGGTGAAGGAGGTGGCTGTCGCCAATAAAAAAGCTGTTGAATTACTCGAAAAAGGTGTCAACTCCTTCTATTTTACCATCAATAAAGAAGATCTTTCTCTTGAATTCATAACTAAACTCTTAGATAAAGTACCGGCTAATCAATTAGAATTAAACTTTAAAACTTGTTCAACTCAAACAGTTGAGTTGGTCAATCTTTTAATAGCATATTTTAATCAAAAGCAATATAATGTATTGGAATTACACGGTTCAGTGAATTTCGATCCCATCAACAGCATGTTGTTGCGTGGCAAGCAGTACGCAGAGGAGGAGATGGCGCTTATGTTGGAAGCCGCTGCAACAGCTTCTGCTAAATTACCTTTCTACCGTGTTGTAGGTGTGAATGCCATCAGCCTGAGTAATGCCGGTGCCTATGTAGCTCAGGAATTAGGCTATGCTTTGGCTTGGGGTAATCAGTATTTATCCATGATGATCGACAAAGGTATCGATATTCAAATGGCAGCCAAAAAAATCAAATTTAATTTTGGTGTGGGTAGCAATTACTTCATGGAAATTGCTAAATTTCGCGCTGCAAAATGGTTGTGGGCATTGATTGTAAAAGCTTATACTCCAATTTGCAGACGTCCTGACTGTCCGGAAACAGTAGATGGAATTTGCTATTGTGCCATGAAAATCCGCATGCATGCTGAAACTTCATCTTTCAATAAAACGATTTTTGATCCCTATGTGAATATGTTGCGCACACAAACCGAAGCCATGAGTGCTTCTTTGGGTGGCGTAAATTCCATGACTGTATTACCTTTTGACGCAGCTTATAAAGAATCTAACGATTTCTCTGCAAGGATAGCACGCAACCAACAGTTGTTGTTAAAAGAAGAATCGAATTTTGATAAAGTTGCTGATCCGGGTGCAGGTTCATACTATATTGAAAATCTGACAAATGAAATAGCACAGCAAGCTTGGAATCTTTTCTTGGAAATAGAAGAAAACGGTGGCTTCTTGTCAAATGTAGCATCCAACAAGGTGCAAAGAGCTTTGAAAACAACTGCCGAAAATCGCTTGAAAAATATATCTTCCCGCAGGGAAGTGTTGTTAGGTACCAACCAGTTTCCTAACTTTTCTGAAGTAACCGGCTTAAGAGATAATACACCCAAAGCATCTGCAAATGAAAATGGTTTTGAAACCTTAGAGATGGTGCGTGGTGCAGAAGAGTTTGAAAAATTACGCTTTGCTACGGAAGCTGCTGCCAAACGCCCGAAGGTCTTTATGCTGACTATTGGCAACTTAGCCATGCGCTTGGCTCGTGCTCAGTTTTCATCTAACTTTTTTGCTTGTGCCGGATATGAAATCATAGATAATCTCGGTTTTGCTACTGTAGAGGAAGGTGTAGCTGCTGCTCGCAAAGTTGAAGCAGACATTATCGTGTTGTGCTCAAGCGATGAGGAATATGCCGAATACGCGCCACAAGCTTATGAGCTGACCAAAAATCAAGAAATTTTGGTAGTGGCAGGTGCACCGGCTTGTGCCGATGAACTAAAAGCGCAAGGAATCGTTTATTTTATAAATGTGAGAACAAATGTGTTGGAATCTTTAAAAGGTTTCAACGAATTGCTAAGCATATAATAACAGCAATGAAGCATGTACAGTTTGACCATCTTGGAGTTGTAAGACTTTGTGTACGAGAATAATCTGACTGTTGATGATTAATTGTCAAAATATGAAAGTACCTTTTAAATACTGGATATTAGCCGTTCGTCCCTGGGCATTTCCTGCCTCTACCATGCCGGTGGTGGTTAGTGTTTCCTATGTATTCTATCACCAGCAAAGTTTGATGCAGATTGATTGGTGGTACGGACTGCTTGCCTTGATCGGGGTTATGTTCTTACATGCAGGCGGCAATCTTATCAGCGATTATTACGATTATAAATATGGTATTGACCAAAAAGATTCTTTCGGTGGCGAACGCTTGTTGGTGCAAGAGATCTTTCAGCCTTCCACTTATCTGTGGTACGGATTGACATTGGTAGCCATTGCTTCAGCCATAGGCTTTTACCTGACTTATCATACCGGTATCAATTTATTGTGGATTGGCTTAAGCGGTGTATTGGGTGCTTTGTTTTATTATACTTTGAAAGCACGCGCCTTAGGTGATTTGTTGATATTTATACTCTATGGTCCTATGGTTGGCTTAGGTACTGCGTATGTGCTGACTTCCCAATTGATGTGGGAGGTATTATTGCTGAACGTGCCTGTGGCTATGTTGGTAGTGAATATCTTACATGCCAACAATACGCGTGATATCCAACGTGATTCGCAAGCACATATCAAAACGCAAGCTATGCTGTTAGGTATCAAAGGTTCAAAAATTCAATACGTGGTGTTGGCATTAGGATCTTATCTGATGGTCATACTGATGAATGCTTTGGGCATGATTCATCCCATCACATTAATTACTTTGATTTCAGTACCTATGGCGATCAGAAACATCAAACTGATGATGAAAACTACGGCAGAGACGCCTGAAGTCATAAAAGATTTAGATGGTATGTCAGCACAGTTGGTGATGACATTTTCCATGCTTTTTACTATTCTGAATGTAATTGCTTATTATTTATGAATCGCATCATAACAGCCATACTTGTTGCAGCCACATTATGGTTTTTAATGTTTTCTCCATGGACGGCGGGAGCGATAAACTTCTGGGTGGCAATGAGCGTTTCAGCCCTGGTGTTGATACGAATCAGCAGTGCATCAGTAAAAGATTTCTTGCTTCAATTTAATTTTTCTGCCAAAGAGGTGGCTTTAGGATTGGTATCGGCAGTTGTCCTTTATGGGGTTTTTTATCTTGGCAATTATCTGTCAACTGCCTGGTTCGATTTTGCGAAGCCGCAAATAGGCAATATCTATTCTCTAAAAGAAGGGAACAATCCTTATGTCATAGGGATATTATTATTGGCACTGATAGGTCCGGCAGAAGAAATCTTCTGGAGAGGCTTTGTCCAGCGTGCCATCGGTGTAAAATACGGGGATTGGGTTGCCTTTTTTGTGACCACCCTTGTTTATGCTTTGGTGCATATCTGGTCCTTTAATTTCATGCTGATAATGGCAGCTTTAGTTTGTGGAGCCTTTTGGGGCTTATTATTCATATATAACAAAAAAAATATCACAGCATTAATAATATCACACGCTGTGTGGGATGTGGCGGTGTTTGTGTTGTTGCCGATATAATTGCGCAACCCGTAACTCGGAACCCGTAACCCGCAACCCGCAACTCGTAAAACTCAAAAATATGAAACCAAATTTCAAATCAATTAAGATCAACGAATTTACAGCATTTAAAGCTGTCGAAAAACCAGCGTCGAATTGGTTGACGCCGGAGCAAATCCCGGTGAAACCGTATTATACAAAGGAAGACTTGGAAGACATGGAGCATTTGAATTATGCTGCCGGCATACCGCCGTATTTGAGAGGTCCTTATTCAACGATGTATGCCATGCGTCCTTGGACTATCAGGCAATACGCAGGCTTTTCGACCGCTGAGGAATCCAATGCTTTTTATCGCCGTAACTTGGCTGCCGGACAAAAGGGCTTGTCGGTTGCATTCGACTTGGCAACACACCGCGGCTATGATGCCGACCATGAAAGGGTAGTGGGCGATGTGGGAAAAGCAGGTGTATCCATCTGTTCTGTAGAGGATATGAAGGTGCTCTTCGATGGCATTCCGCTGAATAAGATGTCGGTGTCCATGACCATGAACGGTGCTGTATTGCCTATTTTGGCATTCTACATCAATGCTGGTTTGGAGCAAGGTGCCAAATTGGAAGAAATGGCAGGTACCATCCAGAATGATATCTTGAAAGAATTTATGGTGCGTAATACCTATATCTATCCACCTAAATTCTCTATGAAAATAGTGGCTGATATTTTTGAATATACTTCCAAGCATATGCCTAAATTCAATTCGATTTCCATTTCGGGATATCATATGCAGGAAGCGGGAGCTACCGCTGATATTGAATTGGCATATACCTTAGCGGATGGTTTAGAGTATCTACGTGCGGGCGTCAATGCAGGGATGGATATTGATGCCTTTGCTCCGCGTTTGTCTTTCTTCTGGGCAATTGGCATGAACCACTTTATGGAGATTGCAAAAATGCGTGCTGCACGTTTGCTGTGGGCAAAAATCGTTAAACAATTTAATCCTAAAAATCCTAAGTCATTGGCATTGCGCACCCACTCACAAACATCGGGCTGGTCGCTGACCGAGCAAGATCCCTTCAACAATGTGGGACGTACTTGTATAGAAGCTATGGCAGCAGCTTTAGGACATACCCAATCTTTGCACACCAATGCTTTGGATGAGGCTATTGCTTTGCCTACAGATTTTTCCGCAAGAATTGCGAGGAATACGCAGATTTACATCCAGCAGGAAACGGAGATTACGAGAGAAGTTGACCCATGGGCAGGTTCTTATTATGTAGAAGCTTTGACCAAAGAGATAGCTGATAAAGCTTGGGAATTGATAGAAGAAGTGGAGAAATTGGGCGGTATGGCAGCAGCTATTGAAACCGGTATTCCAAAGATGCGCATTGAAGAAGCAGCAGCGCGTACACAAGCGCGCATCGACTCCGGTCAGCAGGTAATTGTAGGCGTGAATAATTATCGCTTGGAAAAAGAAGACCCTATTGATATTTTGGAGGTGGACAATACAGCCGTTCGCGAACAGCAAATCGAAAGATTGGAGCAGCTGAGAGCCAGTCGCGATGAAGCAGCGGTACAAAAAGCTTTGGCGGCTATCACTGAATGTGCCCGCACAGGCAAGGGTAATTTATTAGAATTATCAGTAGAAGCAGCAAGGGTAAGAGCCAGCTTGGGAGAAATTTCAGATGCCTGCGAAGCTGTCGTAGGTCGTTATAAAGCAACAATTAGAACCATATCAGGCGTGTATTCATCAGAAACAAAAAACGATTCCGACTTTCAAAAGGCTTGCGAATTAACAGAGCAATTCGCTCAAAAAGAAGGTCGCAGACCGCGCATCATGGTTGCCAAGATGGGACAGGACGGTCATGACAGGGGTGCCAAAGTAGTAGCTACCGGTTATGCCGATTGTGGCTTTGATGTGGATATGGGACCTTTGTTCCAAACTCCTGCAGAAGCAGCCAAACAAGCGGTGGAAAATGACGTGCACATCATGGGTGTATCATCTTTGGCAGCAGGTCACAAGACTTTGGTTCCTCAGGTCATTGAAGAATTGAAGAAATTAGGTAGAGAAGATATATTAGTGATTGCAGGGGGTGTGATTCCTGCTCAAGATTATGATTATCTTTTCAAAGCCGGGGTTGCAGCGGTTTTTGGACCCGGGACATCTGTAGCCAAAGCTGCTTGCGAGATTATGGCAATCTTATTAGAAGAATAAAAGTACACTCGTTCTTATCAAACTTTTATTTACCTTTGAGCAGCGATGTTATGAGGTCAATATATGGCATGTACCTATGAGTTTTTTGCATTCGGGACAGTGATTATATTTCGATGCAAGTTCCATATGACTATTGAAAATCAATGATGAACGCATGAAAAATGATTATTGGAAATTAATCTTTAATAATCCAATCATGGGTTTTGCCTATCATCGAATTGTGTTGGATGATAAGGGAAAACCGATAGATTATGTTTTTTTGGAGCTGAATAAAACTTTTGAGAAGTTAACAGGCTTATCCCGAAAGGACCTGATCAACGAACCTGTAACCGTTGCCATACCGGGAATCGAAGATGACCTTGCCGACTGGATCGGTGTGTATGGGAAAATCACACTTGACAACACCACACACAGCTTTGAGCAATATTCTCAACCCTTGAAGAAATGGTACAGGGTATATGTCTTTTCGCCCGAAAAATATCATTTTGTAACCTTATTTGTTGATATCACAGATCAAAAAGAATCGGTAGATCTACTTAAAAAGTATGTTATTGCTCTTGAACAGAGTCCGGTATCGGTGGTACTCACGGATTTGGATGCCAATATCATCTATGCCAATAAGAAATTTACAGAAATTACCGGTTATACTTTAAAAGAAGCTAAAGGGAAAAATTCGAGAATCTTACAATCAGGTGAACATCCCAAAGAATATTATGAAGATTTATGGAAAACGCTATTATCGGGTGAAATCTGGGAAGGTGAGTTTCTCAACAAGAAAAAGAATGGTGAGTTATTTTGGGAAAATACAACGATAACACCGGTTTCCGATGAAAAAGGAAAGATTGTCAATTACTTAGCCATCAAGGAAGACATCAC
>Ga0116161_1003466_pt1 | contig 14028 bp, 14 predicted proteins | sample AD_JPNAS3_MetaG_FD_89877 | JGI IMG/M metagenome (GOLD analysis project Ga0116161, IMG submission 89877) | Active sludge microbial communities of municipal wastewater-treating anaerobic digesters from Japan - AD_JPNAS3_MetaG | ecosystem: Engineered > Bioreactor > Anaerobic > Digestate | place... | reverse complement strand
CGTGCGCTCCCATATTGTTCAGGAAGATCGACCGATGCTCTCCCCGAGAACCCAACGAATCAGTTTCTGCCTGGGGCTGCTGCTGCTTGCGGCGGCGCCGCTGACCGCCCAGCCCGGCGGCAATCTGCGGTTTGAACCGGGTGCGGTGGAGTCGGCCAATGCGGCGTCGCCCACGGCGCCGCTGGGCCGCGAGGCGGACGCGCCGCAGATCCACGCGGAGAAGACGCATCTGGATCTGGGGACGGTCAATGAGGGGGAGAAGGTGGAATTCGCGTTTCCGATCGTGAATCTGGGGCGCGACACGCTGCGCATCCTGCAGGTGCAGAAGTCGTGCGGCTGCACCGAGGCGACGGCCGAAAAACACATCCTGCAGCCGGGCGAGAGCACCCAGATCACGGGGCAATTCGACAGCCACGGCCGGCGGGGGATGCAGCACAAGATCATCACGGTGTCGTCGAACGACCCGAAGAATCCGAGCCTGCAGCTCACGTTCAATGTGAACGTCAGCCAGACGGTGCTGGTGGAGCCGGAGCGGGTGTCGTGGGGGCGAATCTCGGTGGAGGAAGCGACGACGCAGACGGTGACGATCCGATCGGCCAGCGCCGAGCCGCTGGAGATCAAGGAAGTCACGGTGGACGGGCCGGCGGCCGAGCGGATCTGGGCGCGGCTGATCGACGTCCGGCCGACGCCGGCGGTGGCGGGGCAGTTGGACGGCGAAACGAGCACGACGACCGAGGCGCGAATCGCCGTCGGGATCAAGCCGGGGGGCGAGACCGGGACGTTGCAGGGGCGGGTGCTGGTGCGCACCAACCTGGAGCAGCAACCGGTGGTGGAGATTCCGGTGCTGGGGCTGATCACGGTGCCATATGTCGTGTCGCCGACGATCCTGTTCTTCGGCGTGATGGCGCCGGCGACGACGGTGGAGCGCACGCTGGTGCTGCAGAGCATGGACGGCGAGCCGTTCGAGATCGAGCGGGTGGACATGAGCGGGCTGCCGATCGAGTGGAAGCTGATCGAGCAGACGGAGGACGTGAGCACGCCCGACCGCGATCCGCGTTCGATCAAGCGGCTGCAATTCAGTTTCACGGCGCCGGAGGATTTCGAGGGGTTGGAGGATGAGATTCAGATCATAACCGATCGGGAAGGGAACAATATCATCCCGGTGCGGACGATCGCGCGTTCAGCGAAGCCCGGCGAGATGCTGGACGACGCGCTGGGGGGTGAATGATGCCGCCCGCGGGGCGGATCGCGGTGCAGGCGGCGGTGCTGCTGCTGCTGGCGGCGGCGGCGGCGGCGATCCATCGCACGCGGGTTGAGGAGGCGCCGAGGATCGTTCTGCAGGCCGAAGAGACGAGACCGGCGGCGGATGGCGTGACGACGCCGACGCAGACGGCGGCCGCGACGCCGGGCGGTGGGACCGGGGGCGCGCCGGCCGCGGAAGCTGGGGAGGGGGTCAGCGTTGTCGGCGTGGTGACGCCGGAGCGGGCGCTGGAGCTATACAATACGGACTATGTGCAGTTTGTCGACGCGCGCAACCCCGCGGATTTTGCGGCGGGGCATCTGCCGGGGGCGGTGAACCTGCCGTTTGGCGAGTTCGGCCGGGGCAAGCCGGGGAACCTGGACGAGCTGATTCCCGAGGCGATGACAATCGTTTACTGCGAGGGGGGCGAATGCGAAAGTTCGCGGCTGGTGGCGCAGCAGCTCGTGATGCTCGGTTTCGTCGACGTGAAGATTATCGAGGTCGGTTACCCCGGCTGGGTGGCGGCCGGGCTGCCGGTTGAGTCGGGGGATTCCAGCACGGGAGCGAACCGATGAGCGCGGCGGGCGAGATGGCTTCGGGGCCGGCCGGCGCGCGGGTCTGGCCGTGGGGTCTGCTGGCGGCGCGGCTGATCGTGGGGGGTCTGTTTCTGTTCGCCGCCTCGCTGAAGATCGGCAATCCGACGGCGTTCGGCGGCGCGATCGAGGGGTTCAAGCTGCTCGACGCGTCGATCACGCTGGAATTCGGGTTGCTGCTGATCTGGCTGGAGATTCTGTGCGGGGCGCTGCTGGTGCTGGGGATCTGGAGCCGGCCGGCGGCGCTGCTGATCGTGGGAATGCTGTGTCTGTTTTTCGTGGCGCTGGCCAGCGCGGTCGTTCGCGGGCTGGAGATTGATTGCGGGTGTTTCGGGGCATTGATGCAGGGGGGGATTGGCTGGGGGTCGCTGGCGCGGACGCTGGTGTTGCTGGGGCTGGCCGTGCTGGTGTTCCGGCGGGGGCCGGGACGGTTCGCGCTGGGGCGGTGATTCGACACAGGCGGCGGCGGTCCGAGATCGGTGGTGGCGTCGGTCCCATAGTGGCAACGCGGGGCGGCCGGGTTGGTTTCGACGAACATGGGCGAAGGCGAGCGATTCAAAGCGGCGTCGGCGACGGCTGCGCGGTCTCCGGCGCCGCACTCCATAGGGGCGAGGGATCAGTTCGAAAGTCGTTTCAGGCGGCGGCGGGGAGGGGAGCAGCGGCGAGGTGGTCGGCGAGGCGTTCGACGGGGTTCCAGAGCATGGCGTCGATGACCGAGAGGCCGGGCTCGAAGTGGTAGCGGCCGCAGGGGTAGACGAGCGGCTCGTAGGGGTTGATGGTGAGGCGGATGCCGGCGCGGGCGAAGGCGTCGGGGTCGAACAGGGCCGCGCCGCCCGGGGGGTTGATGTATTCGGCGGCGCCGAGGGCCTGGCTGATGCGTAGGGCCCAATCGCCCGGCCCCGCGATGGGTCCAAGCGGCAGGTCCATGGCGGAGAAAAAACGGGGGTTGAAGGGGATGCGCAGGCGGCGGCAGACGGCCGCGAGCAGGTGGACGTTCATCTCGGCGAGGCTGTCGGTCTGGAACGCAAGCGCCTGTTCGAGGAACGCGACGGTGTCGGCGTAGAAGGGCGCCTGCTTCTTGTAATGGACGAGCTGGCCGAGGAGCCGGCCGCGCCAGTCCTGACGATTATCCAGTTCAATCTGGGCGATGGGGGTCTCGCGCGAATGTTTGCGCACGGGGGCGAGGATGTACTGCCAGCCGTCGTTGGGGTGGAGGATGCGATTGCGGTTGACCCAGCCGTGGCGGATGAACTGCGCGGTGTCGAAGACGATCCACTGGTCGGTGCGCCGGATCAGGCTGAAATAGCCGAGGTAGGGGAAAAAGTAGGGCTGCATGATGCCGAGCTTCATCGCAGATAGACCTCCAGGTCGGTGCCGGCGAGGTCCCGCTCGATGGCGCGGCGGATCTGGGGTTGGAGTTCGGAGCGCCAGCGGTCGCGAACGGCGGGGTTTTTGAAGACGGCATAGGGGTCGTCGTCGTGCGCCTGGTGGCAGGCGGCGAGGAAGCGCTCGGTCTGGGGCGACCAGGGGAGATCCATGAATTGGAAGAGGGCGGCGGCCTGGTCGAACGGTTCGGCGACGAAGTCTTCGTAGGCGACGAGGAGGAAGCGGTCGGGGAATTCGGCGGCGAGGGCGCGGTGGAGGCGGGTGACGGCCTTCCAATCGTCGAAGCCCCAGAACTCGCCGAAGCCGTGTTTGCGGCAGGCCCCCGAGCGCCAGTGCAGGAGCGGGTCGGCGTCGGGGGGGAACTCGCGCGGGGCGGTGAGCCAGGAGTGAATGGCGCCGCGGGGGTCGCGGACGACGGCGGCCAGTTTCAATTCGGGGAAGTGGCCGAGCATCGGCCGCAGCAGGTTGTGGAAGCGGGTATCCTTGATGGCGAGGAAGCGGGGGGCGGTCGCCTTGTCGGGGAAGCTGGGGTAATGGCCGGCCCGGCGGTTGCGGGCCTGGGTCATGAATTCATCGTCCAGTTCGTAGGCGCCGCGGAGCATCGCCTCCCAGTCGTCGCGCGCGGACAGCTCGTTGACGCAGTTCTTGAAGGTGTAGGAAAAAATCGGGGAGAGGCGGAAACGGACGTCGGGGCAACTGTCGATGATCTGGCTGAGCCAGCTCGTGCCGGAGCGGGGCATGCCGACGAGGACGCGGACGTGTTCAAACACCGGCGGCCTCCGCGGGGGCGGCATCGTTTTCGATGAGGACATCGAAACGGTAATGGGCGGTGTGCAGCCGGGGGTCCTGGGGGAGGATGCGGCAGGCGAGACCGCGGCGGGCGGCGGCGCGGGCCAGCGTTGCGGGGTCCCACCAGGTGCCGATGGCCTCGCGGCCGGTCAGGCGCCGGCGCAGGTAATCAAGGCGGCGGCGGGGCGTGTCGTAGAAGCGCCATTTGCGGCGACGGTCGGGGATGCCGCCGAGGAGGAGGCGGAAGCGGGGGGCGGCGAGCGCGAGCAGGCCGTCGAGCAGCGGATCGAGGTCGCGCGGGGTGAAATGCTGGAGCGCTTCGTAGACGAGGAGGCGGCTGAAGGGACCCTCGGCGAGGAGGGTTGGCGCGTCCAGGGCGAGGGCGGCCATCAGGTGGTAGCGGATGTTGGCGGCGAGGTGGTCGCGGCGGGCAACGGCGATCAGGGGCGGGGAGAAATCGACGCCGGTCGCCGCGGCGCAGTGGTCGGCCAGGATGCGGGTCAGCAGGCCGTTGCCGCAGCAGACGTCGAGGAGACGGTCGCCGGCGGTGAGGTGCAGGTGGCCGACGATCGAATCGGCAATGACGCCGACCTGCGCGGCCGAGATGGGTTGGCCGCCGACGGTCTTGCCGATCTGGCGCAGGTGATCGCCGGGGAGGCAGGTGAGGGGGAATTCGATCCAGTGGCGGGCCCAGTCGGTCATGACGCCAGCGCCTCCAGTGGGGGCTGGGCGTGGCGGAGCCCGAGGGCCTGTTCGAAGAAGCGCTCGTGTTCGGCGATGCAGGCTTCGTCCTCGAAGAGACAGTCGGAAGCCCGGGCGATACGGGAAGCGACGGCGCCGCGGTAGCCGGGATCGAGCGCGAGGCGCAGGGCGATGCGGACATAGTCGGCGGGGTCGCGGGCGATCAGTTCCTCGATGCCCATGCGGCGGAGGCAACCGGCGGCGAAGCGGCCGCGCATGAACTCGCCGGGCAGCGTGACGACGGGCTGACCGAGGGCAAAGGCCTCGAACATCGTTGTGCCGCCGCCGTAATGGGGGGTGTCGAGGACGACGTCGCAGCGGCGCACAATGGCGAGGTAATCGGCAAGCGGCCGACGCGGGAGGATGAGGATGCGGTCGAGGAGCTCGGGCATGACGCGGCGCCAGCGGGTGACGAGCAGATCGGTGAGCGGGGCCGGGTTGCCGGCGAACAGGACGATGCGCGCGTCGGGCGCGCCGCGCAGGATGCCGGCCAGCAGGGGATCGAAGTCGGGGTGACACTTGATCGGCGGCTGGGCGCAGAGGAAGAGCGGGCCATGCGCGGGCAGGCCAAGGGCGTCGCGCGCGGGGAGGGCGCCGTCGGGCCGGCCGGGGCGGCGATAGTAGCGCGGCATGCTGCGCGGGAGAAAGAGCCGTTCGGTGTAGGAGTGGTCGGGGTCGGGGCGTTCGGAGTCGGCCCAGGAGACGAACCAATCGACGGCGGGGTGGCCGGTGGTGTCGGGGAGGGCGGCCGAGGTGCATTGCACGGGCGCGAGGCGGAAGAAGGGGAGGAAGTAGTTGGAGGAATCGGAGCCGACTTCCCAGAAGTAGAGGAGGTCGAAGGCCTGCTGGCGGATCGCGTGGACGGCGGCCATGAAATCGGCGGGGAGGCGGAGGAACCGGATGCGGGGGTTGGCGATGGCGCGGCGCAGGGGGTCGATTTCGGCGGGGTCGGTCAGGATCGTCAGCGGGAGGTCGTCGCGCGTCCAGCGATCGAGCAGGCCGGCCCAGTGCTTGCGGAAGATGCCGGCATGAGACGAGCCGACATGGAGGCCGATGCGGCGGACGGGTGCGTCAGAGTTGGGAGTGGGGGCGGGCGCGGCGAGATCGAAAAGGGCGGCAAAGCGGCGCTTGAGATCGAGGTTATCGCGTCCCTGATAGGGGAGATAGAAAATGGGGAGCGGGTAGACAGCGTTCAGTTCGGCGTCGCGGCCGTGCCAGTGCAGGGGGCGGGCCTGTGCGAGCCAGGCGGCGAAGTCGGAGCGCCAGCGGTCGATGGCCTCGACCGACTGGGGGACGACGGGGCACCAGCGGCCGGTTTCCAGGCGGGCGAGGAGCGCATCGGCGGCGGCGGGTCCCGAAGCGCGCCAGGCGGCCATGGCGCGGGCGTAGCGGGTCTGGAGGGCGTGGATCGCGGCGAGGCGGGCGTGCTCGCCGGAGCCGGCGAAGGGGGCGCCGGCGGGCGAGCGGTAGAACTCGAGGGCGTCGGCGACGTCGCCGACGGAGTGGAGCAGGATGCCGGCGTTGGCCAGGGCCGCCGCGTGATCGTTGCTCAGATTGAAGGCATCCAGGAAGGCGGCGACGGCCTCCTCGAGGCGTCCGGCGCGTTGGCAGGCGACGCCGAGATGAAAGCGGAGCTGGGCGTCGCGCGGCGCGAGCTGGGCGGCGCGCTGGAGGCGCTGGGCGGCGTCGGCGGCGCGGCCGGCGGTCAGCGCGGCGAGGCCGAAGCCGTGCCAGGCGGCGGGGTGGTCGGGGGCGGCTGCGATGGCGCGGGCGAACAGTTCGTCGGCGCGGACGGCGTCGCCGCGCCGGAGGGCGTCGCCGCCGGCGGCGAGGAATTGCAGGGCGGAAGCGGGGGCGGCCGGATGGGGGGCGGAGGCGGCGCGACGTCGGTTGCGGCGCTTGGCGGATGGGGGCATGGGCGGACCGCTTCTCCGAAAGCAAGTGGGAGCCGGGCGCGCGGCAGCGCGCGGCGAACGTGGCGGCACGGACCGGGGTGTGCCGGAGCGTGCCGGTGGGCGAGTGGGCGCCCCTTTAACGAATCGGACGGGGAACGAGGGGGCTTGAGGTGAGGAGGGGAGGGACGGGCGGGAGAGGGGAGAAGAGGAGGAGAGGGGGAGAGGAGGAAAGGAGGAGGAGGGATGGCCGGTTTTCGAGAACCGAGGACGAGGGACGGGAGCCGAGCGCTGAATCATGGGAGGGCCGGTGGGGGCGACTCCTGAGGCTGAGGGATGAGGGACGGATGGGTGTGATGGGGATTGCTCCGGGGAGGGGTCTCTGGAATGATATGCGCCTCCATATTCGACGGCGGAGCAGACGAGGCATGGTGACCAGGAAGAACGAACCGAACATCAACTTCGACCGTGAACTGACGAAAGGGCAGCGGACGTACGACCGGGCAGTGGGGGAATGGTGGCTGGACCGCTCGACGGATGGGGCGCATACGCGGGCGTATCGGAAGATCGCGCGGCAGATCCGCGAGCGGATCGCGCGCGAGCCGCGCGAGATCATCGATTACGCCTGCGGGCCGGGAAGCCTGCTGGTGCGGCTGGCGCGACAGTTTCCCGAGTCCCGGCTGATCGGGATCGACGGGTCGCGCAAGATGGTGGAGGCGGCGCGGGCGCGGTTGGCGGCGCAGGGACGGCCGATCGCCGCGCGGACGGAGATTCTTTACAGCAACCTGCCGAACTTTGCGCTGCCGCTGCAGGCGGACCTGGTCATCTTCGCCTTTCCGAACATCTGCCCCAACGCCGACGTGCAGCCGTACTACGACCGGCACGGGGCGCGCCATCGCGAGGACGTGAAGGTGGCGCGGGCGCTGGCGAAGGCGCGCGAGCCGGACCCGGAGGACGAGACGGTGACCCAGACGCCGGAGGAGCTGTTCATGGCGCTGATCGACGCCAAGGTGATCAGCCGCAATCTGCGCAAGCTGCTGCGCAAGGGGGGGACGTGCGTGCGGATCGAATATGCCAATGCGCCGCGGGAGGAGATGACCGATCTGGTGCGGATGCGGCTGGATTTCGAGGCGGGGAGCCTGGCGCGGGCGTTCGGCGGGGCGCGGGCGGAGCGGTTGTTCCGGCTGCGGGAGGTGAGTTACACGCGGTCGCGGGTGATCGAGGACGTGTATCATCAGACGCGCGACGAGGGGGACCGCGTCGGGGGGTATTTGATCAGCACATTGACGGCGATATGAGGGGGCGGCGGTCCCGCACCGGTGGGGGTGATGCGCGCAACAAACTAGATTATCAAACCGATGATTGAGTTCAATTGAAAATGACGGATCGGACCGTGGGTTGAAAGGGCCGCCGGGGTCCGACACCGGTGGCATCCCTGCGGGATTCCCCCACAACCGCGGGAATTGAATCGTTTAGAGCCGAGATGACAGGACCTGTGGATTCCAAGATTTGATGATTCGCATCGCGAAAAAGTTTTGGTGGCGGATTATTCTCCGTTCCCGTCGCCGTTCGTCCTAAGATGGAAGCGGCAAGCGACACCCGCGGACCACATCCAAGAAAGCGAGGCGAATCACCATGAAGACGACCTGCGCGCTGGCGGCGTTGCTGATGCTGTTTCCGGCCGCGATGGGATGGACGGAGGAGCCGGCGATCGACTTGGAGGCGATGATGGCGGAGATGCCGAAACCGACGGCCGAGCACGAATGGCTGAAGCAGCTCGTCGGGGAATGGGAGACGGAAGCGACGATCACGATGGGGCCGGGGGCGGAACCGATCACGCACACCGGGACCGAGACGGTCGAGGCGATCGGCGGGTTCTGGATCATGGGACGGAACAAGGGGATCTGTCCGCTCGACGGCAGCCCGTTCACCGGGATCATGACGCTGGGTTACGATCCGGCGAAGGAGAAATACGTCGGCACCTGGGTCGACTCGATGAACAGCCGCCTGTGGACGTACGAAGGGACGGTCGACGCCGCGGGCAAGACGCTGACGCTGGAGACCGAGGGGATGAGTCCGGCGAACCCGGAGGAGACGTGCAAATTCAGGGACGTGATGGAACTCAAGGGCAAGGATGAGCGCGTTTTCACGTCGTCGTTCGAAGGCCCCGACGGGGAGTGGATGAAGATGGTGACGATCAAGTCGCGCCGCGTGAAATGACGGGGAAGCAGCACGAAATGCGAATTTCGAAATTCGAAACAAATTCAAATGGTTAGTATTCAAAGACTGGGAATAATCCGCAAAGTGGATAAGGCAAGAAGGCAAACAGACTGAACCGCGGAGTGCGTGAAGGACGCAGAGAAATAACAGCGGACGCGCGGTCAAGCGAGTCCGGCAAGCGGTCCGCGGGAATTGGCTGAGGGGGTCGGCCGCAAGGATGAAAGCCAATGAAAACTGTTGGAAACAGCAAGGAGCAGATGTCATGGCAGTCAAACCGGTTCCGGAGAATTTCCACACGGTGACGCCGTATCTGACGTGCGGCGACGGGGTCAAGGCGCTGGAGTTTTACAAGGCGGCGTTCGGCGCGCGCGAGATGTACAAGATGCTGACGCCGGACGGCCGGCTGGGTCATGCCGAGATCCGCATCGGCGATTCGGCGGTGATGCTCGGCGGCGAATGCCTGGAATACGGCAACAAATCGCCGCAGACGCTGGGCGGCACGCCGGTGAACCTGTATGTATACGTGGAGGATGTCGATACGGCGTTCGAGAGGGCGGTGGCGGCGGGCGCGAAGGTGCGCATGCCGGTGATGAACATGTTCTATGGCGACCGGACGGGGCAGCTTGAAGATCCGTTCGGCCATGTCTGGTCGCTGGCGACGCACGTGGAGGACGTGGCGCCGGAGGAACTGGACCGGCGCGCGCGGGAGATGTTCGCCCAGAAGCCTTAGCGCCATCGGTGAGAGTCGGCGCGCGTGGTGGCCGCGGCGGCCGCGCGCGCCGGACCGAACCACCGGCGGGGGCGGGGGTTCACGGCGGCGGGGGCGCCGGTCCCGCGCCTGATCCAAAGCGGCGTCGACGACCGCTGCGCGGTCTCTGGCGCCGCACTCCATATGGGCGGGGGACGAGTTCGAGAGCCGAGGACGAGTCTGCGGACTTAATTCGGCCGACAAGTCAGAACCGCCTGCATTGAAGTTGGAATCCTTATGCAGCTTGCGATTTGGGGAACGACAAGTATTTGCATGAGGGCTGAGGGACGAAGCAAGGGGGACGGGGATTGATCGGGCTGATTGGGCGGCTGCGCGAGGAGCTGGTGAGCCTCTACGAGCGGACGCGGGTGCGGAGCTGGCCGCAGGGGTCGCCGCTGCGCATCCAGCTGTATGACGGGGCGGGGGATCGGCGGCAGTTGGCGGCGGCGCTCGACGCGGTCGGCACGTTCCATCCGGGATCGGACGTCACGATATTCACCGAGGAAGCGGCGGGCGGCGCGGCGCTGGATGCACAACGGGATGCGCGGGCGATCGCGCGGCTCGAGGTGCGTGCGCTGGATGACGCCGGCGCGCGCGGGGCGGCGGACGCGCGGATCCTGCTGAGCCCGCAGCCGGAGGCGACGGCGGCGGGGCTGGGCCGGCTGCGGCCGGCGCGGCGGGCGTTCATGCGGTCGGCGCTGCGCGACCGGCGCGCGCGCGCGTGGTTTCTGTATCGCGACCTGAAGCTGTGGGACGCGCGGCCGGGGGCGTGCCTGCTACGCCGGGTGCTGCTGCCGGTGCTGAGTCCGCTGAACCGCTGGGCGGACCGGCTGGAGCGGGAGCGGATCGCGCGGCGCGTGCGGCCGCATCTGACCGGGGCGCCGGGGCTGCCCGACGAGGGGCCGTGCCGGCATGCGCGGCGGTTCCGGGTGTTTTCGGTTCCGCGACCGATCGATTTCTGCCCCGACTGCCAGATGGGGCTGACGCCGCCGGAGCACCTGGAGACCGGCGACAGCCTGGCGGCGTTTTACGATGCGGCGTATCCGCGCCACGGGCTGTATCAGGGCGACGGCGTGTTCGCGGAGCACGTGCGGGAGAACGGCGAGCGGGTGGAGGCGTATCTGGCGGCGCTGCGGCCGGCCGGCGCGTGGAACGATGCGGGGGAGGGCGCGGCCGGGGACGGAGGCGGGCCGAAGGTGCTCGACTACGGCAGCGGGAACGGGCGCAGCGCGATCTTCTGGCTCGAGCGCGGGTGGCGTTATGTCGGCGTCGATCCGTCGGCGGAGAACGTGGCGTTTGCGCGCGGGCTGGTGCGGCGGATGGCGGGCGCCGGGGAGGAGCGGGCCGCGTTGGGTTGCGGTTTCGCGGAGCATCCGCTGATTGCGGCATCGGCGCCGTTCGATCTGATTTTTCTGTGCCATGTGCTGGAACATGTTCCCGATCCGGTCGGGCTGCTGGCGGAACTGCGGCGGCATGCGGCCGCGGGGGGCGGGCTCTACGTGGAGGTGCCCGACGGGCGGCGTTACACGTGGGACCCGCGGCATCGCGGTTATGCGAACAAGGAGCATCTGTGGGATTTCACGGCGGCGGCGCTGGAGCGGCTGGTGGAGGCGGCGGGGTGGAAGGCGCCGGCGACGCATGTCGACCCGGACGAGAACCGTCCGTTTCTGGCGCTGATGGCGCGCAACGGGGGGAGGAGGTAGGGGTTTCGGAGGGGAGGAGGAAGAGGACGGGCTACCCAGGGAACGGCGGCTTATGTCGAAGGGACAGGATGGCGGGTTTTCGAGAGCCGAGGACGAGGGACGAGAGCCGAGAGCCGAGTTTTGGAGGGGGCTTTGGGGCGATCACGAGGACGAGGGACGATTGGGTGGGGGGGGTGGCGGAGGGAGTGGGATTCGAACCCACGAAGGCTTGCGCCTTGCCGGTTTTCAAGACCGGTACCTTCAACCGCTCGGTCATCCCTCCAGCATTGAATATCATCAATGTTTTCGGGGGTTTTCGTCAAGTCGAGTCTTCGACTTTCAGTCCACGATCCGGCGCTGATGCCGCCTTATTCCTGCCCGAGTTCGGCAGTTTGCTGGCAGTTTTGTAAGTTGAACCTCCTGGTCGGCTTAATCCGGCCGGGAGTTTTTTTAGCCGACACATGCGGCAGTGAGAGATGGGCGGACCTGAAATTTGAGAACCCAGGTTGCGAATTGACAATTTCTGCCGGTAGTGCCACATTTGGACTCGCCGCTTGAGCGCGTGCAGGCCATTGACCGGGAGATCCGCGAGACAATTCCGCGCCTGCATGGGAACGACGTGCAACTCAGATTGATCCTTAGAATGGCCGCCCAGCCGCTTGAAGAGGCCGCAAAGGTCGCGAAAAAGCGGCAGGAGGCAAAGAAGGGATGATCCGATGGCCCTGACTCAATGCCGCGCCTGCGGTCACGGGGTCAGCAGGAATGCCGCCGCCTGCCCGAATTGCGGCGAGCCGATCAAGAAATCGCCGGGCAGCTACGGCTCGTGGGGTTGCCTGCTGATCATCATTGTGATGATGGGCGCGTGCTTTCATTCCGTCACCACCCGCAGCGCCGAAGAAAACCTGCGCCATATCAATAATCCTGACGCCTGGCGCTCCGACGACGCGAGCAGCATGGCGTGGACCATGATGCGCGGCTTTGTCCGGGACCAACTCAAGGCCCCGAAGACCGCCGATTTTCCGCTCATGCCGCTGAGTCTGGAACGCGATGGGCAGAAGCACCGCATCCGGGGCTCCGTGGACTCGGACAACAGTTTCGGCGCGATGATCCGAACGCATTTTCGCGGCGAGGTGGAGCCGACTTCCCGCGAGCAATCGCGGCTGAACGAGCCTGGTTCGCCCGCGTGATTTTCGGCGTCCCTCTGACGCCAACAGATCAATCAGGAGGGGAACTATGAAATGGTATCCGCTTGCCGGCCTGGCATGCCTGGCCGTGCTTCTCCTGGGCTGCTCGCACGCCTTGGAGGTCAGGAATCTGCGGTCCTACGAAAGCATGCAGATTCAGCCGCTGCACAACCCGCCCATCACCGTGGGGATTGTGCCGTCAACCACGGATATCGAATCCGAGAAGCTGATCAAGGGCATCGGCACGGCCCTGGAGCGCCACGGGGCGACCGTCATCATGCCCTATGCCGTCGGCAGCGCCTTGAAGCCAGACGTGATCGCCAACATTGCCGTCCGCCCCGAATACCGGGGCTCGGGCTGGAATTTTCTCATCAATTTCCCCGGCTTTCTCGTCTGGGCCCCCGCCTGGCATGGCTATCACTACAACGTCGATTACGACATGCAGGTGAGCCTCACCGACGCCGCCAGGAACACGCAGATTGATTCATGGGCGGTGCCGGTCGAGCTGAACGTCCGCCATGCCGACATGGACCGGACCTGGACGGAGATAAGCTGGCTGGAGTGGGGCGTCATCGCCCTGGTCGGCGGGTTTGTATTCATCAACTATGACGAGGATGTCACCCCGCTCCTGGTCGATCACCTGGAAACCCCACTCGGCGACTTCATCGCTCAGCAGATCATCGCCAGGCTTAACGGCTCGGGCATCGGAAGGGAGGCCGCCTCGCTGCCGCCTGACAACCGAGAACCGCCGGTCATCTCGATCCACTGAGCAACTCCCCGATGGCCTCCGCCTACCGTGACGCCAAAGGCTGGATCGCCCGGTTCCGCCCCCTCGTCAGAACCAATTCCCAGTTGCAGATGGGATTAAGACGGTCGGCAAGCCGTGACAAGATCCATGTCTGAGAGCCACCAGGGCGTAAGCCCATGTGCCGGGAGGGGAAGCGGATGGGCTGCCTTTAGGTGACCGAACAGGGCGCGACAATCCGCAAGCGCGGCCTGACGCTGGTCATCGAGAAGGAAAGCGTGCAACTGGAGGAGATCGAGCTGCACCGGCTGAGCACGGTGCTGCTCTAGGGGAACATCCAGGTGACGACCCAGGCGCTGCACGCGCTGCAGAAGGAGCGGATCGAGCTGGCGCTGCTCTCGCAGGCGGGGCGGCTGCCGGGCCGGCTCGGTGTGGCGACACTTCGAATCATCTTCGAGCTGATCGTAAGTCTGGTCATGAATCAGCTTCTCAAGTTCCTCAGCGCGGTCTTGCTCTGCAGTGGCCGGGGGTTCGCCCCGTTCGGGGACGGGATTGTTTGGATGGCTAGCTCCAAGTCCCGCTGCGCTCCAGCTTGGGCTATTCGTATGGCGCCGCTCCGGGGCGGGCGGGCTCGGGGATGAGGACGAGAATTGGAGAGGGGGGCGGGGGTCAGGCGAAGGAGCGGGGCATGCGGAAGCGGCGGGGGTCGATGCCGTGTTTCTTGACGCGGAGTCCCATGACGCGTTCGGTGAGGCCCAGGGCGCGGGCGGCCTTGGCCATGCTGCCGCGGGCCGATTTGAGCGCGTCG